>ERZ777306.1397-NODE-1397-length-38146-cov-51.961907_pt1 | contig 38146 bp, 40 predicted proteins | sample MGYA00374966_ERZ777306 | MGnify/ENA primary metagenome ERZ777306 (study PRJEB29329, sample SAMN06343882) | mouse gut metagenome | isolation source: Mouse cecum | place: Austria: Vienna | collected 2014-11-15 ... | reverse complement strand
AAATGAATGAAAAAAAGTCAGCTTAAGACTTGAATCTTAAGTTGACTCCATTGGGTGGAAATTATTTCCACCTTTTAAGATATTAAAAAAGATAGAAATATTCCCCTACAAGGTCTATCCTATCTTTTTTAACAACATAAATATCTTGCTATGATAAGAATTTAACATTCTAATATGAATCTTCTATCTTAACTTTTTCTTTTATGCAGATTATTCCCATCCAGATAAAACTAAATAAAATTAATCCTATTAACCAAAGCGGAATTCCCTGGATGACACAATCTCCAATTAAAACTTCTACAATTGCAAATAAGCTTACCGCAACTAAAGCTAATTTGTTCATTAAAACCGCCTCCTCATTAAATATATGATTATGTATACCCTTATAATACCAATTTTATAGTTAAATAGTATCACTATTTTGTTAACAAAATGTTAAATTTTAAAACTGGCATTAACCTAAAACCACATCTAAAATCATCATTACTACAAAACCAATTGCAAAGCCAATTGTTGCAATATTACTATGATGTCCTTGTGAAGATTCAGGAATTAATTCCTCTATTACAACATAAACCATTGCTCCAGCTGCAAAAGATAAAAGATATGGTAAAATCGGTACAACAAACGAAGACATTAAAATAGTAATTCCTGCTCCAATGGGTTCTACTATACCAGATAACATACCATAGATAAATGATTTATTCTTAGATAGTCCAGAACTTTTTAAAGGCATTGATATTATCGCTCCTTCAGGAAAGTTTTGAATTGCAATTCCAATTGCTAAAGCTAAAGCTCCTGCATAAGTAATTCCTTGACTGCCTGATGCTAATCCTGCAAATATAACCCCTACTGCCATACCTTCAGGAATATTATGCAAAGTTACTGCTAATACTAGCATTGTTGACTTTTTTAATTGACTCTTTGGTCCTTCTTTTTCATTATCTAAATGTATATGTGGGATATTACGATCTAATAGAAGCAGGAAAGCTATTCCTAACAAAAAACCAACCGCAGCTGGAACAAAAGCAAAATCACCCATATTCTCAGACATATCCATCGCTGGAATTAATAATGACCAAATTGAAGCAGCAATCATCACACCAGAAGCAAAACCTAATAGTAATTTTTGAATCAACTGATTCAATTTATTTTTCATAAAATAGACACAAGCTGATCCAGCAACTGTCCCAATAAAAGGAATTAAAATTCCTATTAACATTTCCATTTTTTTATCCTTTCTTTTTATATATAATTTAATAAAATTTAATTTAGTAATATACTTATCAAATAATAAAAAACAAGCTATTATTAAAATAATTTTCTTTTATACTATCATTATTATTTTAAAGATATAACTCAGTTATATCTCGCCGTTATTTTACAATATAATTTAATATTAAACAAATAATATGCATAAAAGAACCATCATTAAATATGATTCTAATAAATTATTTATTAAAAAACTTTTTAACAATTTTACTTTTATCATTTATTCTTTCTACTCTTTTACTAATTTTAAAGATAAATGATATTCCTAATATAGGTTTGAAAGATATTGACTACGGTCGATATCTTCTTTTTTATCTATACGAAACTTACCTAAATATATCTATTTAACTATTAAAATCCTACTCTTAGATATTTTCATCTGAAAATATCAACTAGCTTTTTTAATAAAACTTTTTTAGCTAATAATAACATTACTCATTACTGATCTTAAAAGTTATTAAACTTCATCTTTCATATTATTTTTTATATTTCGCTTCTTAAGCATATTGAAATATTAAATGTAGTCCTTACCGAAAAAACTTTTTAAATAAAGCATACTTCTTTTTAAATGAGAAAAAAAGGAAAAATAAGTTAAATTAAATAATTAATAACTGCTATTTTGCTTTTTTTATTTATAAACAAAAAAACTGTAATCTTTGAAAAGTAATAAAATACTACTTACTAGTTACAGTTCCTAATACATTTTTTATCTTAATTATTATCATCAGTTTTTTTTATAATTGATGTATAGTGAGGACATCTAGAGGCATCCTTAGCAATCTTTTCCATACAATATAGACATACTTTAGTATCACCAACTAAAATTTCCTCTTCATCATCTATTTTCGCTTTAATGCCCTCACTTATTTTATTCATTATTTTAATAATCAAAAAATAATCATGGCAATAATCAAAAAATTAATTACTGCTGTAATAAAACTCCCATATTTTAGCACTGGTGAATTTTTACTTGTACCTAAAGTAATCTGTAAATCCGAAAAATCAACTCCACCAAAGACCCCTAAAATTGGCGAAATAATATCTGTATTTAAAGATGTCACAACCGCAGTAAATGCACTATCAGCAATTACCCCAACCACATATCCATAACATTACCATAAGTAATAAATTTTTTAAATTCTTCAATAATTCCTAGTTTCTTTTTCATATTCTATATCTTCTACCTTTTTAACAAAATCCATACTATCTGTATATAATTATATCATTATTTGAACATAAAATAAAACTAGTCTCCATTCAATACCTTTCTTTTAAACATTAAAACTGAAATTTTATAAATAATATAAAACATTACTAAAATTACAATTGTACTAACTACATTAATTATATATAACTCTGTTTTCATCACATTAGCAAGTGCATGAACTGAAAAATACGAAGATATCAACATTAAAATAAATGGACAACAATACGCAAAACGAATTTCATTTTTAATTGATTTAACCAGAGTATTATTACTAATTCCCATTTTTTTCAAAATAACATAACGTTCTTTATCCTCAAACGCTTCATTATTTAACTTCATAAAAATAATACTACCACTAGCTAAAATAAATACTAAAAATAAAAAAATACAAATAGAATACATTACCCTTACCCAAGCAATATCACCACCATTAGGATCATTTACTAAATAACTAATTGAATTCTCTTCAACCAAATTATCTAAATAACTTATTGATGCTTGATAATTATCAGGATTATTTATTTTATAATTATACATATAATACTCTTGACCAATATTTTTTAATTTTTCATAGACACTATCACTTACTATATAAGTATTAATATTTTCCTGAATTAAACCTAAATAAGATTCTGATGTTTCATCTATTATTTGATACATTTCTTTATTAATTTCTATAGTAGGATTACTTACTGGATTAGATATATCCATTAAATATAATCTAGTTAAATTAACTACTTCATTATCCTTTAATTCAGGAATATCAAAATTCATTTTAGCATCTTTAGCTGCCTTTTCTAATTGACTATATGAAATAATACCATATTGACTATAAATATACTTAGTTTTAACTATATCTTTATTTAAAATAAGATAATTAAAACTATTATGATAATCTACTGCATTAGTTTTACTAATACCATGATTTATTTCATCTTCATTTAATTGTTTAGTTGCCATAATAACATAAGAATAAGTATTTCTAAAATGAGTAATGCTATCATATCGTTGCTTCATTGCAAAAGATGTTGCCAGTACAGTTACTGAACAGATCATTAAAATTGTAACAATTGCATAAGTTCGATAATTCTTTTTTAAACGAAAAGCAAGATTATTAATCCATAATAAACGTTCTTTTTGATAAAGATATTGTTTATTCTTTGATAACTTATTAATTACAAAAGGAATCAACCCATCATAAAGAAAATAAATTCCAGCAATCACTAAAACTACTGCATAGAAAATATAAATAAATGACGACATATCTCCAACAAGTAAAGCACAATAATATCCCCCACTTATTAATCCAATTCCAATAATTACTTTTATTAAAGTAATTATTCCCTTTTCTTCTTTTAATTCATTTTGCTTACTAGCTGATATCATCTCTAAAACACTACTTCTTAAAATACTAAGATAACCTTTAATAATCATTATAATAAAAATCCCCATAAATAAAACTATCGTTATTATTACTGGAAAAATACTAAACGAAAAAGAAACATCAACACTAATATCTGATAACTTTAATAAAATCATTGTAAATAGCTTTGAAAATATTATTCCACTACAAAGTCCAATAACTAATGATAATACTGTTATTATTCCTACTTCAATTACATACATCTTACCTATCTTGGCATTATCTAACCCCATAAAAGTAAAAATTCCAATATCTTTCTTTCGTTGTGCTAAAAAAACATTTGTTGCATACCAAATAAAGAAAAAAACAAAAATCACAAGAACAACTGAAATAACTTCAATAATGATCGTAATATAATCACTATTACGTTCTTTTAATACATCCATAGCATTAGAAAAAACAAGATTTTGAAAATTAAAAAATATAAAAATCGAAAATGACAACGAAGCAATCAATGATACATAATTTCTAACGCTCCGTTTAAAATTTGAATAAGCTAATTTTAATAAACTCATTCTTGATCACTTCCCATCGAAGCTAACAAACTTAAAATCTCATCATAAAACTTTTGACGATTACCACTATGATTTAAACGACATTTAATCTCTCCATCACTAAGCATATATACTTGTTTAGCATAACTTGCACTATAAGCATCATGGGTTACCATCAAGATCGTTGCCTTACCGTGTTCATTAGCATATTTTAATGACTCTAATAAATCTTTACTTGATTTTGAATCTAATGCTCCAGTTGGTTCATCAGCAAAAATAATTTGTGGATTTGTAATTAAGGCTCGAGCACTAGCACCACGCTGCTTTTGACCTCCTGATAACTGATAAGGATATTTATTTAAATGCTCATTTAAGCCAAACAAACTTGCTATTTGCTTAGTTCTTTCAATAATTTTACTACTTTTTTTACCATTTAAACTTAATGGCAAAGCAATATTATCTTGTAATGTCATATTGTCTAATAAGTTATAATCTTGAAAAATAAATCCTATCTTTTCTTGACGAATTTTTGATAAACGTTTGTTATTAACTTTAGTAATATCTTCACCATCAATCATAATTTGTCCATAAGTTGGTTTATCTAATGTTGATAACATATTCAATAAAGTTGACTTTCCAGCCCCTGAAGATCCCATAATTGCTATAAAATCATTTTCATAAATATCAAGATTAATATTTTTTAAAACTTTAGTTTGATAATCTTTACGTCCATAACTTTTAACAAGATTTTTAATCTCTAATACTTTTTTCATCTAAAATCCTCCTTGATTACAACTAAAGTTTAACAATTTATTCAATAAAAATCCTAACATCTAGCTAACAATTATTTTATTAATCTAACATTTTAGTAATCTAGTAAGAAATACTTTGCATTATCTACAAATTCCAAAATAAAACGACTACCTGAATTAAAATTTTCATCAATTAAAACTCTAATCTCTAATTTCTTAGCTATTTCTTTAACAAAATATAAACCCATTCCTGTAGAACGATAATCTCCATCACGAAGATTATGTCCAATAAATCCACGATCAAAAATATATGGAACATCTTCTTTAGAAATTCCAATTCCATTATCTTCAATAATTAAAGTTAATTTTTTTTCATTTTGCTTAACTACAAATGTTAACTTAGGATTGTTTGATTTATACTTTATCGAGTTCGTAATAAATTGATCTAACATATATGTTAACCAACGTCGATCACTATAAACATACTCATTTTCTACTTTTAAATTGATTGTAAAGTGATCATTAATTAAAAAATAAGAATGATGTTTTATTGCTTCTTTAATAACTTGAGATATTAATATTTTTTCAATTTTAATATCATTTTCAGGATTTCTTAACTTGCTTGACATCAACATTGTATTTACTAATAACTGAATTTGTTCTATTACTAAACGCATTTCTTTTTTTAATATTAGATCATTATTTCTTTCATTCATTAAACGTAATGAAGCTATTGGTAACTTTGTTTCATGTGACCATTTTGTAATATAATCGGATAATTCTTGTATTTGTCCTCTTAAATAATTATTTTCATTACTATAATAAAAATTATTTTTTTCAATAATTTTTATTGTTTGTTTTGGTAAATACTCTTTAAGTTTATTACTTGTTAAAAAGCTGTTTCTTTGATATATCCTTTCAACTTGTTGATACCTTAAATAACTAATCACTAATAAAGCAAATCCTAAAAAAACTAAAATAATATCTAAATATAACAAATCATCCATGTATAAGTTTCTACCACATAAATAAATAAAATAAACATTTATAAATACTATTACTAAAATATAAATAATAATTTGTAACATATACTCTTTTAAATAACTAATCAATATAATAACCAACTCCTTTTTTCGTTTTAATAATATCTTTTCCATTAGTAAAATCTTTTAACTTGTAACGTAAACGTGAAATATGTACTGATAAAGTAGCATCAGTAATAAACTCATTAGTATTCCATAATACCATCATCAATTGTTCTCTCGTAACTGGATTAGCACGATGTTGAATTAATGTTGTCATTATTTTAGCTTCTGACTTAGTTAATTCTAAAACTTGATTTTTATAAGTAAGACTACCATTAGCAATATCATAACTAATATCTTCATCAAGATATTCTTTATCTAAATGTTTATACTCATATGTTCTACGCAACATTGCTTTAATTTTCATCAATAACAGTTCTAAATCAAAGGGTTTTTCAATATAATCATCACCACCTGATGCTAAAGCCATAATTTTATCAGAATTTTGTTCACGACTAGAAATAAAAAGAATTGGTACTGTTGAATTACTACGAATCTTTTGACACCAATAAAAACCATCATAAAATGGTAAATTTATATCTAATAAAATTAAATCTGGCTGATAATCATAACATTCTTGATCAACATGTTTAAAATTCTTAATATATTTAGCTGTAAAATTCCATTTATTACATAATAGCTTTAATTCACGTGCTAAAATCAAATCATCTTCAATAATCATAATTTTCATTTTTTCACCCCTTTTAATAATTATACTATTATTATTTAAAATCACATAATAATTTAAACAATCTTACAACATTGTTAGAATTAAAATAAAAGTGATAGTCTAACTATCACCTTATTCTATCGGCTGCCGCCTCCTCCTCCACCAGAGAAGCCTCCACCGCCTCCTCCAAAGGAGCTAGAACCGCCACCACCACTATATGATGAACTATGAGCCGCACTATAAGCTGCACTGGCACTTCGGATTCCACCATACATAAAAGTTCGGGTTGCATACATTGTATATGTGTAATCAATATTTGAATATTGATTAAATTCTGGACAAAGCGTTCCAATTTGTTTTTCTACTTTATCAGCAATTCCTAAAATTGAAGCAAACATTAAATATTCTTCCCACAATTTTACTTCAATTACTTCTTTTTCTTCAATACTACTAAAATCAAGTAAAAAACGTTTTAATCCCATTGTATATAAAATATCATCTCTAAACGAAGGTTCATAAACAACGTTAACTTGCTTAACATCAATTCCTAAAACCTTTTTATATGTTATTTCTTTATGTTTAATTTCTTGTTCTTGAAGTTTTTTATCAAAATATTTATTTAAATCCTTAAACCAATCTTCAATTTCCTCATAATTTTTTCGACACCAACGTTCAAATTCTTTATTTTCAAGTATTTGATTAGAACCACTAGCTTCTCTAAAATAACCTAACATTTTCTCTTCAAAAGGCATACTAGTTGGAATCTCATTACTAAAATCAATTTCATACTTATCCTTTTTAAACCATCCAGTGCCAGGTTCTCTAGAAAAATCAACATATCCATCACGAATCCACTTTAATAACATGGCACATAAAATACCTGAACGATCATCTTGTCCAATTAAACCTATTTTATTAGCAACATAATAAAAATAATAAATGTCTTTATTACAAGGAATATCTCTAAATGGGTTGACTTCTTTTATTGTTGGTAATTCATCTTTACCATCACTAAAATGTAATTTTTTACTTTTATTAGAATTATTAGCTACTATTACAATAACAACAACAAAAACTATCATCCCAATAACAATCATTGCAATTACAATTATTCCTGTCATATCTTCTTCATAACTAGATTCATCACGAGCATCATCAAGTACTGCATCAAATGATTCATCCACTGTAATTCCCTCACTATATGTTCCATCAGGTATCCTAACCAAAAGATTAACATAATCAATATCACCTAACTGATTTGTATCTAAATCACGATTAGATAAAACAATTGCACCATTATCATCAAAAACTACTCGTCCTTCATAACCAAATCCCCAAATATCACAATCTTGATCATAAAATTTATAATCTGATTCAATTGTTGCTTTAAATTCTGTTGGTTTAGGATCCATATTTTCATTAACTAAACGCCAATTAATCCCCTGAGCATCATCATATTGTGTTACATATGGCTTAATTGTATATGTCATTGTATAAGTATGTTTACCATAATCACCAATTCCATAACACAACTCATAACCTGTATCTGTTTCTACAATTCCACATTTATTCTTCTTTTCTTGACGACTAGCATCAATATCCCAATGATCAACAAAGTCATATTTAATTCCTTTTTCATCAATAACTGAAAAATCAGTAATTGTAGAACCATGAAGATTATTAAAGGCTTTATAATTCTCTGTTCCTTCAACCATTTCCATTTGCCACGTTTCTTTTATTGTGGCAGTTCCATTTTGATTGATATATATGTGCATATCTATCGCTTCTAAATCATTACTAGCAGCAAATACTGCTTGTGGAATTAAATTTATTAAACAAATAAAAGCTATTAAAATTATTTTCTTTAGTTTCATTTTAAAATTTCACCTTCGGTACTTCTTTATCAACTTCTTGAATTTCAAAATAAGCAAAAGGTTTAAATCCAAAAAGCTTTGCAATAATTACTGAAGGAAAAACTTCAGTCTTATTTATATACTTATTAACTGAATCATTATAAAACTGTCTAGCATAAGTAATCTTATCCTCTGTTACTGTTAATTCCTTTTGTAATTCAATAAAATTAACATTTGCTTTCAAATCAGGATATGCCTCACTTAACATCATTAAACGACTTAATGCTTGATTTAACTCATTAGAAGCAGCTAATTGATCCTGTAATGTTCCAGCATTTACATATGTATTTCTAGCTTTAATAGCATTTTCTAACGTTTCTTTTTCATGACTTGCATACCCTTTTACTGTTTCTACTAAGTTTGGTATCAAGTCGGCTCTTCTTTTTAAAACCACATCAATCTGTGCCCAATTAGTTTTAACTCTGTTTTTTAGCTTTACTAAAGTATTATAAGCCATAATACAATAAATCACGATTATTACTACTATTATAATAATAATTAAAAATTCCTTACTCATATATTTAGCTCCTTTATTTAATTTATCTATATTATACTTCTTAAATCATTTAAATACTATTTTTCTATTCACTTTTTATCATCAAATATTCTTTTTACATATTTAAAATCAATATCATCACATAACCATACCCCATTATTTGAATAATAAAACTTATAATCATCTTTTAACATCTTTTTAGTATATATTTCTAATACAATTACTTTACCATGACGTTTTCCAACATTTATAGCTGTTTCTTTATCTTTTGATAAATGAACATATAAACGATTCATTTTCCTTATTCCAAATAATTTTATTTCATCTAAATATCTTAATGCTGTACCATGATATAAAATATCTGGTGGTATTTTTTCTTGTAAATTAACATCAACATTAATTGAATGTCCCTGACTAGCTCTTATCTTAGTAAAATCATTATTATATTGGTAACGTTTTTTATTATTTGTTTTTACAATTTCATTAAGCAATTCACGATTAATAAATCGCCCTTGTCTATTTATCCCAATAAGCAATTCATCAACATTAGCCCAACCATGTTGATCAAGTTTTATATCAATTACTTCAGGTTTATGTCTTAAAATAAGACTTAAATATTTACCAAGTTTAACTAAATCACTCATCTTTAAACTCCAAGATCATATCATACCAAACTGCTCCACCATGAACCGATTTTGAAATTCCCTTATTTTTATAGCCAAACTTTTCATAATAATGTACCAATTTATCCTTGCAAGTAAGTATACATCCCTTACATCCCTGTTTTTTGGTTTCTAAAATTACTGTTTCCATTAGTTTACCAGCTAATCCTCTATTACGATATTCTGGTAAAGTATTTACTCCAAAAATAGCTAACCATTTACCTTTAGGATTATGGAGCTTTGCATTTGCAAACATTTCATCATTAATTGTTATTTCATCTGTTTTCATCCCATTAATAAAGGAAACTATTTGTCCATCTTCTTCCAATAACCAAAAACAATCAGAATAAACTTCTAATCTCTCCTTAAAACTTTCTTTTGAAGCAGCTTCACTTTTAGGAAAACATATTGCTTCTATCTCTGTTATTTTGTCTAAATCTTTTAATGTTGCTTTACGTATATTCATATTAATTACAGTCCCTTCAATTTAAAAAATCATTATTTTCTAATATTTTATTTAAATCATCTACTTAAAAGTATATCATAAAAATACGCTAGACATCATATAAAAAAAATGCCATAATACATTAGGTTAGAAGGAGGAGAAAATGTCAAAAAAACATATTATTCAAGTAGAAGAAAAAGTTCCTGGAAAACTACTACTGCCTTTATCATTACAACATATGTTTGCAATGTTTGGTGCTAGTGTTTTAGTTCCATTTTTATTTGGAATAAATCCAGCTATCGTTCTTTTTATGAACGGTATAGGAACATTATTATTTATCTTAATTACTAAAGGTAAAGCACCAGCTTATCTAGGATCTAGTTTTGCTTTTATAGCACCTGCAAATATTGTAATTTCTAAATTTGGTTATCCATATGCCTTAGGGGGATTTGTTGCTGTAGGTTTTTGTGGCTGTCTATTAGCTTTTATAATTAAAAAATGTGGTACCAAATGGATTGATATAGTATTGCCACCTGCAGCTATGGGTCCTGTAGTAGCCTTAATTGGTTTAGAACTTAGTGCTACTGCTGCTAATAATGCTGGTTTATTAGGGGACAATATTCAAATATCTAATGTTTGTGTATTTTTAATCACATTAGGTGTAGCTGTTTTAGGAAATATTTGTTTTAGAAAATTTTTAAGTGTTATTCCAATTTTAATTGCTATTATTTGTGGTTATATCGCTGCAATATGTTTTGGATTAGTTGATTTTTCTGCAGTTATTGATGCTCCATTATTTGCTTTACCTAATTTTACGACACCAAAATTTGATATTAATGCAATTTTAATGATACTTCCTGTAATTTTAGTAATAACTTCAGAACATATTGGTCATCAAGTTGTAACTGGTAAAATAATTAATCGTGATTTAATTAAAGAGCCTGGTTTACATCGGTCACTATTTGGAGATAATTTTTCAACTATGATTTCAGGTTTAATTGGTTCTGTACCAACTACTACATATGGAGAAAATATTGGTGTAATGGCAATTACTGGTGTATATAGTGTTCAAGTTATAGCTGGTGCTGCTATTATTTCTATTATTTGTTCTTTTGTAGGACCATTATCTGCTTTAATTCAAACAATACCTGGACCTGTTATTGGTGGAATTAGCTTTTTACTTTATGGTATGATTGGTACTAGTGGTCTTAGAATTTTAGTTGATCAACATGTTGATTATTCTATAAATAAAAATCTTATTTTAACTTCTATAGTTTTTGTAACTGGTTTAAGCAGCATTACTTTGGACTTTGGGGGGATTCAATTAACTGGAATGGTATTAGCTTGTATTATAGCAATGATTTTATCACTACTTTTCTATATTCTAGAAAAGTTCAATTTAACAAATGATAATTAAAAAAGATAGTATTTTACTTTAAGATTCATACTTAATAATTAGTAAATAAAACATATAAGAGAATAAATTATTGTGAATATTTCATAATAATCTATTCTCTTTTTATTATTTAAATATCTAATTACAAATAACTTTCTTAAAAACTATCTTTTTAATTCTCTTTTTTTCTTAATAAACTTAATCCTGCCACACTTAATACTGATAAACTTGCAAAGATTCCAATTAAACTATTATCTCCTGTTTTTACACCTGCTGTTGTATCCCCTGGTTTTATTTCAGGTACACTTGTATCTACAGATGGATTAATTGGATTAGCTACCAATCCTTCAAGGGCTTTTGTTAAAGCATTGATTGCAGTTTCTACTTCTTCTACAGTTGCTTCTGGATTATTTAATACTTCAGTTGCTTTTGCTACTTCAGCATCTACTACCTTTAATGATGCTGATGTGTAATTAGCTCTATTTAATCCATTTGCCTGATTAATTAAACCACTTAATAAATCTTTATTTGGTTTTAATCTTAAATTGACAAATGCTCTTACTAATTCACTATATACTTCATCTACTTCTTCCTGCATTGCATTAACATCATCCAATACACCATTTGCATTTTCTAATACTGGTATCATTGCATTCCATGTTGATTCAATATATTTATCTGATTCTAATCCATTGATTTGATCTACTTGTTTTTGTAATAATTCTTTATTTCCTTTAAAGAATTCTAACATATGCATTGCATTTGCTAATCTAGTAAATGCATTATCTACTTCAGCTTGTGTAGCACTAGCATTAGCATTAACTGTTTGAGCATTTTCTAATGCTGCATTAAATTCTTCTACTACTGCTGGTACTACATTTTCTAAGCTTGCATTTTCTGCCATTTCAATAGCGATTTGTAATGCTAACTTATTTGTTTCCTCTTCTACTGAAACAACTTTTAAATTAGTATAAGCAGTTTGTAAATCTTGATATGCACTGTTAACTTCTTCTTGTGTTGCAGTATCATTATTTAACATATTAACAGCATTATCATATGCGTTTTTGAAAGCTTGATATGAAGAAACTGTATATTTATCTTCTGAATTAATTGCAGTAGTAATTTCTTGACTAGTCACATAATTTCCTAATTCTTCTTTATCAACTACTGATGAAGTGTCTTTAATGAATTTAACTTTGTAAGTTTCTGTAGTGTTACCATCTTCAGATCTAACAATAATTTTAACTTCATTTTCATAAACTGGTAGAATTGTAATTGCTTCATTATTGTTAGCTAAAGCTTCAACACTTGGATAATCATTATTCCCTAAATTAACAGTATAAGTTTTTGTTTGTTCATCATACCCTTCAAAACCTTCAAATTCTTCGATTGCTGTACCATTTAATTTCAACTCATCAATGTTAGCAGTTGTATTAACTGGTGTTTTTTCTACATAATTATAAACTTCAACTTCTGTTAAACCTATACACTTACCTACTTGTGGAGCTTTCATCCAAATTCTTAATTTGCTTGTTGTAACAGGATTAATTAATCCATAAGGAGTATCTCCAGCTAAATATGAAACTTGTGTAATATGAGAGGACTCAATTTCTATCCATTGATTAGTTGCACTATCATAATATTCAAAACGAACATTATCATCACCTGGTAAAACACTATAAGCACTATCTGTAAAATGCCATAACTTTACATTTTGCATTTTATATTCTTTTTGCCATTCTAACTGAACATATGTATCAGTAGCTGGGCTTTCATTTCTAATTGCCCAATTTGTCCATCTAGCATTTGTATCATTACTATCATTAGTAATTCCATCATTTAACTTAAGCAATGAATCACTAATTGCAGATGTAGAAGGATCTGTAGGTACTCCATTTTGCATTTTACCATTAGTAAATGATGGAGCATCAGCATAATTTTTAGATGCAATATTAGTAGATTCATCAGCCCTTGGTTCTACTCGTACAGTTGCTTTTACATCCTTACTATCTTCTAAAACACTAGCTGTTCCAGTAATTGTTACAATTCCCTCATTATCAAATGCATTTTCAGGAATATCCCAAGTTACTGGGAATGCTTCACTATATTCACCATTTTCATAGATACCTCGTAATGTTTGAGGTAATTTTGGTGTTACTCCAACATTAGTTACTGTTGAATAACCTTCCATCACAACAATATCACCAATTACATGAACTGTTACAGATACAATTGCATCACTATCTTGTAATTTTCCAGTAACTGTAAATTCACCAGCTTCATTTAATAATGATTTATCATAACTATCCCACACAATTGCAAGATCTTTTGTTTCACCATTATTATAAGTTCCTTCTACTGTTTGTGGTAATTGAGGTTCTTGTCCCACTGGTACATACATATTTTTAGAAATCTTATAACTTTGTAAATAAGCTGTTCCTTCAACAGTTGCTCTTTTTGTATTTACAGTAACACTTGATGAAGTTAAACCGCTAGAACTTGCTGTTAATGTAAATGCTCCTTCATTCTTTGTAGATTGAACAATTACTAAAGCTTTTCCACTAAATGCTTTTCTTGAACTTCCTTTATAACTATCAGTATCTGAAGCATTTCCATTATCAACTCCAACGATTTTTCCTTCACCTTCAATACTAAAATCAATTCTATTATTAGCACCTGCAACAATATTATTATTTACATCTTTTACATCTACAGTAATATAAGATAAACTACTTCCATCAGCTGTAATTTCTGTTTTATCAGCATAAGCATCTAATTTAGCAGCAGCTTCATTAGTTGATACACTATCTCTTCCTTCAGTATCACTGATTAAGTTTCCAGCTTCATCATATGCTTTTGCACTTAATGTACCAGATGCCCAACTAATATTAAAACTTGGGTAAAATTCACCATTAGAGAAAGTTTGATATGTATACCCTAAATCTGTAGTATGTTTAGTTGCTGTGTCTTCACCAACTTTTTCACCATTTAAATATAACTCTACTTTAGCAGCATTAGAGAATACATCAACTTTTACTGTACCATTATAATTTTTAACAATTTCATTATTATTCCATGTAGACATTAAATGTAATGTTGTACTGTTTTCATCCCAAAGACTCTTATACAAATAATATGTATCTTTAGGGAATCCTGCAGTATCAACAATACCAAAGAAAGATGATTTAGGTTTAGCGCCTTGACCACTTACGCTACCAGTTCCTACACCATTCCAAGGTGTTGGTTCTCCAATATAATCAAATCCTGTCCAAACAAATTCACCTGCATTAAAGTCATTTTGAATAACAAAACTCCATGCATCACTAGCTGAATGTCCCCATCCTACTTTCGCAGAATCATTATCATATTCTGACATCTGTAAAATAGAATTATCTCTTCCACTTGTACTGTATACACCTCTACTATGTACAGCACTAGCTGTTTCAGAACCATATAACGGCCAATTACCATATGTATTATGCATTGAAACTGTTTGGCTATTATTTGCGTAGTTCATTCCAACTACACCACCAGATTCATATATCTTTTGATTAATTTGACTAATCAATGCACTAGAATCAGTATTTTTACGGTTATCTCCATTAGTTATTGGGCGAGTTGTATCAACTTCTTGAATCCAATCAATAATACTTTCTGCCACTTGTAAATAATGTGAAGTACTTGTTGAAACACCCTCATCAATTTCATTTCCAATTGACCACATAATTACACTAGGATCATTTTTAGCACCATCAACCATTGCTTTTACATCAAATTCTCCCCATTGCATACCTGGTTCACCATTGATAATTTGATTATCAGCAGAAATTGTTTCTTCAAAATGAGCTGTATAATCATTAACATTACCATTTTTATATTCTGTCCAACCATCAAAAGCTTCATTAATTACTAATATACCATACTCATTACAAATATCTAATAATGCTGAAGCAGCTGGATTATGAGTAACACGAATCGCATTACATCCCATCTCTTTTAAAATTTTTACTTGGCGTTCAATAGCGTCACGATTTGCAACTGCTCCTAATGCTCCTTGATCATGGTGCATACAAACACCTTTTAACTTCATGTTTTCGCCATTTAATGAAAAACCAGTATTGTTATTGAAATTATAATAACGGAATCCATAATCAGTTTCATATGTATCTAAGACTTTATTTCCTTCTACTATTTCTGTTTTCATCTTATACATATTAGCATCATCTACTGACCATAATTCTGGTGATTCAACAGACACGCTTTGTTTTACATCCTGACTTCCATCAGCAGCAATTTGAACTTCGCTAGCAGTTGTATCACTTGCCACATTACCGTTTTCATCAAGTAATGTATTCTTTACAGTTACTGTTTTATTAGTATCACTATCATTTTCAACTGTAGTTGTTACATCAACTTCAACAGTTCCATTCTTATTTGCTTCTAAATCTTTGGCAATTATTTGAGTACCGTTATATCCAACATGTACTTTATCTGTAACAGTTAATGTTACATCACGATAAATACCACTACCTGAATACCATCTACTACTTGGAATCTTATTATTAGTTTTTACAACTAAAACATTTTCAGTCTTTCCATCAAAAACTAACTCATCAGTTAGATCAAAAGCAAACGCTGTATATCCATATGGATGTTCACCTAATTTTTTACCATTAAGATATACTTCAGCATTCATATAAGCACCATCAAATTCAATCATTAATTGTTTACCTTGATATTTTTCAGGCACTACAAATGTCTTACGATACCATCCTACACCACCTGGTAAAAATCCACTTTCAGCTTCTCCACTTGTTGTAAATTCCTGATCGATACTATAATCATGTGGTAAGTTAACATTATCCCATGAATTATCATTAAAATCTACATTTTGAGCATTTTCAACATCTCCACGATGAAATTTCCAATTTTCATTAAATAATGTTGAGCGTTCACCTTCTCCAATGATATCAACATAAACATCTTCTAGATTTGACTGAGTAATTCTAGCATTTGGTTGTGCCAGAGTGCTGACTGGCGCTACTGTTAAAATTAACGTAGCAGTTAATACAGCTGAAATTTTCTTATCCCAACTCTTCTTCATAATTTTCCTCCTTTTCAAAATTTCCCGTAAATAACTTTCATTATCTTACATATAAATCCTACCACGTAAGCGCTTTTTTAACAATAATTTTAGTAATTTTTTACCAAAAAATTGATAAGTTTTAGTGATAAAACAATATCTTTTTGTATTATTACAACTATTATTTAAAAATCATGTTATAAAACTAAATTATTTTATAGTTAAAATACATTGATTGAGTATACCATTTATATTACAATACGTTATACAAACAGCAGAAAGATAACTTATATGTGGTATTTAGCTTTAATACTTATGTTTATTAATATTGTATTTTACTACTCATCAAAAAGAGATTCCAAATATAAAGAGGGTAATTTATTTTTAGTAACTATCCCTGAATATACAATTGAATCGATTGAAGTTCAAAAAATAATTATATCTTATAATAGACAACTAAATATATTATTAAGTATCTCTTTTATTATATCTATAATCTCAATTTTATTATTTAATTTATTTTCAACATTAATAACTGTATTTATATTTTTTGTGTTAATTTTTATAAATACAGTTATCATGCAAATTCCTTTTAAAAAAGCTAGAGAAAAATTACTTAAAATTAAAAAGCAAAATAGTTGGTTAATTTTAAATGACATAAAATATAAAATTGATTTAAAAGCTTCTTCTCCTTATATAGAACAATCTACTTTTAAATTAAAGCATTTCTATTGTGTTATTATAATTGATATTTATATTTTTTTATTAATGATAAAATATAAAGCTGATGTTATAATATATCCCTTTATAATTTTACAAATGATTATATTATTAACTAGTCTAATTTTTATTAAAAAACTGAGAATTCAGACATTTTGTGAAAACAATAAAGCAAATATCATGATTAATTTAAATCGCAAACAAGTTTTCTATGACTGTCTTTTTTGTTTAACTTTAAGTGATGCTTTATTTAATTTAGTAATACAATTATATCTATTAGGAAAGTTTAAGTTTATATATATAATATTTGTAACTATCTTGTCCTTTATCACTACTATTCTTACGTTATATAAAATAAAAGACTATCATAATAAAAAAACTAAACTACTTTCACACTATAATGAATGTAGCTATAGCTTATCTAGTGATGATTGTTGGAAAATCGGTTTAATGGGACCTGCTTATTACAACCCTTATGATCCTCGGACACTAGTTTCAATGCCTGGTGGTATGCAATTAACTTTTAACACTGCAAAAAAGAGTTATCGGTATTTTATTATTGGATTTATTTCTGTTATCCTTTGTTTTTTAATCTGGATATTTGGATATCCATATTATTTAGATATAACAAATAATATAGTTGATTTGTCACTTCAAAATAATAAAATTATCGTTACTAGTAAATTTTATAACCTTGATATTGATACAGCTAAAATAGAAAGACTTGAAATTACAAATAATTTAGGTGATGGAAAACGTATAAATGGCACGGATACAGGAATTTATACTAAAGGAAAGTATAGATTTGAAAAGTATGGTGATTGTAAAGTTTATCTTGCCAGCTTACATAAATGTTATATTATCATTTACACTGAAGATAATATCTATATAATAAATGATGATGATATTGAAGATACTAAATCCTTCTATCAACAATTAAAAACGAAACAATAAGCTCATAACTTATTAGTATTTTTGTATTAATCATTAAGTAATTGTTAAAGTGATAAATAAACATACATTTTCAACTTATGATACAATAAAGACGAAATTAAATAAGTAGACATTTTCTATAAAATACATATGGAGGCAATTATGAATAAAGAACAGATTTTAACTTTTTTAAATAATGATTTTGTAACAAATGGTGTAATATATTTTAATGACAATATCCCTAGTCAAATTGGTAATGCAATATATCTGTATGGAGATAGTGATATTTTAGAACTTGTTGCGTTTATTGATAACAGTAAAGAGTTAGACGGTAGTAAAGGAATGATTATTACTACTAATAAAGTTTACTTCCAATTTGATATTAAAGGTTGTTTCAAATATGATAATATTACTAAAATAGAGTTAGAAAACTCTAAATCACTAGCTTATATTACCACTGATATTTGTAAATATTGTTTTGATAATTCTTTTATCAACAAAAATAAATTTATTGAACTATTAGCAGCTATAACAGATTTAGATGTCAAAATGATATTAACTAGTCATGAAAAAGTTGCTTATTATATACCAATTATTTTAGAAGATATTATAAATGATGAATATGAAGATATTATTCTTACAAACCAGGATCAGCAAAAAATTAAAGATTTTTATCATGATCTTGAATTAATAAAAAAACTTGATCCTGAAAATCAACTGTTAGAATTAGAACTTTTATGTAATCAAGCTTTAGATTTTTTTAATGCCCTTGATCTAGACAGTGAAGAAATTGATGTACTTTTAGAGCTTCAAAAAGAATTTAATGAAAAAAATAAGCAAGATGAACAAATATTTAAAGGAGCTGAAAAATATTATGATGATATGATACATAAATATCAAGAAGGTAATCCAGACACGTTAAATTTAATTAAAGGAATGATGAAAACTTTGGGTATTAATGAAGAAGAGTTAAAAGGAAAATCACCTGCAGAATTAAATCAGTATATAGAAGATTTATGTACTAGATTTGGGGTTTCTAAATCACAAATAGAGAAACTATCTAAAAAATTCAATTTATAAAAATGAAAAGTCTAAACTATTGTGTTAATTATAGTTTAGCTTTTTTATATGATAATTCTATCTTTTTTTAGAAATCATATAAAAAGCTTATCCATAATCCTAAATTTAATTATTTCTTTATAACTATTATTTTTATACTAATTGTTAAGTTATAAAATTCTTCAAAGCAAGAAACCTAGTTACTTAGTTACTTTACAAACTGATTTTATCTAATTAATAATATTTTAGTAATAAATTATACTTTAAATTCATTTATATATTCAATTCAAAAAAATAATAGATCAAAAAGACCCATTATTTATAATTTAAATTTATAACATGATTTTCAATTTCTTTAATTATATTTTTAAAAAATTCATCATCATGACCAGTAGGATCAACTAACCCCCAACTTTCATCAAAGTTTCTACCAATATATGGACATTTTACATCACATCCCATTGATATAGCAACATCAACTTCTGGAATATCAGTAATTAATTTACTGTATTGTGTTTTTTCCATATCGATTTGATAAAGTTCTTTCATAATTCTCACTGCATCTTGATTTATTTGATCTTTTAATACTGTACCACATGAATAAAAATCATACTTATTACTCATTAATTTTTTACCTAATGCTTCAGCAATTTGACTGCGACATGAATTATGAACACATATAAATGCAACCTTTAATTTCTTTTCCATATACTTTTATAATTTCACTTCCAATATGTGCTTAACTTCATCTACAGATAATACCTTACCAAAAGATACAACTTCTCCATTTAAGACCAATGCTGGTGTTGACATTATACCATAAGATGCAATTTGGGCAAAATCTGTTATATGGTCTATTGGTAATTCTATATTCATTTCTAATACAGCTTGTCTTACAGACTCCTCCAATTTATTACATTTTGCACATCCTGACCCTAAAATTTTAATCCCTAGTTCATTTTTTGTTTCTTCTGCTTGTTTTATTTCATCTACTGAACATTGACAACAACTCTTCTTTTTAAATAATTTCATAACGCTTTCTCCTTTACTTTTCAAAGTCAAATTTTGATTCAACATTTAATATATATGAATCTTTTTCATCTTGTTTGACCCTCATCCATTTTTGATCAAGATAATCATTAATGATTTCAATAATTTTTTTAATTTGATACTCTTCCCCATCTCTCCTTAATCTTAAACCTGTACAAGTACATCCACCCAAAGCATGAAGTGAATATTCTATTGCCTGTTCCTTTAAAAGTTGATTTATTTCAACAACCATATTAAAGTTCACAACATTAACCATTATTTTTATCTCCAATCTAAATTAATAAAAATGAAAAGATATTAAACAAATATCCAACTAAAACTATACCTACAGTACAAATTCCTATAAACAAGCCCAATAACTGTGGTTTTATTGCTTTTTTCAACATAATCATTGATGGTAAACTTAATGTTGTAACTCCCATCATAAATGATAAAACTGTTCCTAGTAAAGCTCCTTTTGCAAGTAAAGCTTCTGCAACAGGAATTGTACCAAATATATCAGCATACATTGGTATACCAACAATCGTTGCTAATATAACTCCAAATGAATTATTTCCTCCCAAAACACTCTCTATCCAAATTTCAGGTATCCAATTATGAATGACTGCACCTATACCAACACCTATTAATATATACAAAAAAACTTTTTTAAGTGTTTCAGCAACCTGATCTTTTGCATATATCATACGTTCTTTATAAGTAAGTGCAGGAGAATTTATATCTACAGCACTAGCATTCATAATAAAACTTTCTACATATTTTTCCATATGCAATTTTTCAATAATTGTTCCTCCAACAACCGCTATCACTAAACCAATAATAACATAAGCAATAGCAATCCTAACTCCAAAAACACTCATTAATAATACAAGACTTCCTAAATCAACCATAGGTGATGAAATTAAAAATGAAAAAGTAACTCCTAATGGTAACCCTGCACTTGTAAATCCAATAAATAACGGAATTGATGAACATGAGCAAAATGGAGTAACTGTCCCCAACAAAGCCGAAACAATATTTGCAGTTATTCCATGAAATTTTCCTAATATTTTCTTGCTTCTTTCTGGTGGAAAATAACTTTGAATATATGAAATAATAAAAATTAATAAACATAATAAATAAGTTATTTTTAATACATCATAAATAAAAAACTGAATACTTCCGCCTATATGACTTGTTATATCAAATCCTAAAGACATAAGAACTGTTCCAATTAAATCATTCAGCCATTTCATTCCTAAAACTTGATTTTGAATAAATAACCATAATTGTTCCATACCGCTCTCCTTATATCGGTAATTTTCGATTTATACTTTTTTATTTCAGCCACCGTTTTGGTGGCTTTCTTTCTATTTATTTCATTTGACTAAGATAATCAATAGCTATTTGGATCCCATCTTCTGACAAAGAATAGTGTGACCATTTTCCTTCTTTTCTAACATTAACAATTCCTGAGTCTGTTAATATTTTCATATGATGTGACAATGTTGATTGACTAACATCTAATATATCTAAAAGTTTACATGCACAATATTCTCCTACCTTTAATATGTCTAAAATTTTTAGTCTATTTGGATCACAAAATGCTTTAAAAATTCTAGCATCTTTTTCATAATCTTTTTCCATGAATCCACCTCACATTCATATTCTTCGATATAACCTTATCAAACATATCGATAAATGTCAATGTTTATATATTTAATATCTCATACTTTCTAACATAAAAAAATAGCTGGATATGAGTCTTATTCTCCTATCCAACATCTAGTTATATTATAAAATAAAAAATCAAATTTATTTTATGATTCTACTTTCCAAACAAACACCACTGAACCGCTTGCACTAATATCTTCTGGTTCTATATCAATAGCTTCGTCATTCTAGCACCAACTTTTTTGGTATCTGTTAATTTCTTCAAAATCAAGTTTTCCATTTGTTCCATTAATTTCTCTGATACATTTTACTCTTAATTTTTTAAGTGTATCATTATCTATATCTACTGTTTCTGATAAGACATTCATGATCATAGATAATTCAACAGTATTCTTAAATAAACGTTTTGAAATCCTATCTTCACTTACTTTAATCATTCCATTCATTGCCGATGAAATAGACAAGGGAAGATACTGTCCTTTATTCATGGAATCATTATATTCACTATAAAATTTTATTGCCTGTTCAATAAATTCACTTCTGCTTTTACAGTTTGCTTTTGATTTCATATCGTCAAGACTGTTCATAATATTTGGTGATAACCATATTGTACTTCTCTGTATCTTTTCCATAACACTCTCCATTCTTTATAAAACAAAAAACCACTTATTAAATTAAGTAGTTATTTCATCTTAATATATTTTAAATTATAAAATCAAATGTATGTTGACATAGTTTTTGACATAAACTATAATGTAATTGAAAAGGAACAACCGATAAGCGGTTATGCCTTGGGTTTTTATGAAGTAATAACTACCTCACAGTTTTCCAGGCAAGAGGTAGTTATTTTTTGTTTCCTTTTATAATTTCAAGGAGTAGTGTTACAACAATCGATATAATTATCAATACTAATGATAATATTTCAAAATCGCTCATGTGCACCACCTCCATTTAAACAAATTTCTCTTAAAGAGATATCTATATAAACAGAGTTTTCGATCTCTGGTCTATCGACCAAAGCATAACCACCTACCGTTATGGCTGTTCCGTATTTGATTATAGCATTACAGTCTACATTATTCTACATATTTTTATTCATTTTTTGAATGAGTCACATATAACAACCCTCATTAAGGCTTAAACACTCATAGTTCTAATTCTTTTGAATATTTATTTTTTCTTTCCATTATAAAAGCCTCCTGTATCAGTGTTTAATTATTTACGCTGTCTACTGGGAGGTCATCATAGATAATTCAACAGTATTCTTAAATAAACGTTTTGAAATCCTATCTTCACTTACTTTAATCATTCCATTCATTGCAGATGATATCGATAATGGAAGATACTGTTCTTTATTCATGGAATCATTATATTCACTATAAAATTTTATTGTCTGTTCAATAAATTCACTTCTGCTTTTACAGTTTGCTTTTGATTTCATATCATCAAGACTGTTCATAATATTTGGTGATAACCATATTGTAGTTCTCTGTATCTTTTCCATAACACTCTCCATTCTTTATAAAACAAAAAACTACTTATTAAATTAAGTAGTCATTTCATCTTAATATATTTTAAATTATAAAATCAAATGTATGTTGACATAGTTTTTGACATAAACTATAATATAAATGTAAAAGGAACAACCGATAAGCGGTTATGCCCTGGATTTATGAAGCAGAAATAACTACCTCACTCGTCAAAGTTAAAGGTAGTTATTTTTTGTTTCCTTTGATTATCTCAAGGAGTAGTGTTACAACAATTGATAGGATTATCAATACTAATGAAAGTATTTCAAAATCGCTCATGTACACCACCTCCGTCTAAACAAATTTCTCTTAAAGAGATATCTATATAAACAGAGTTTCCGACCTCTGGTCTATCGATCAAGGTATAACCACCTACCATTATGGCTGTTCCGTCTTTGATTATAGCATTACAATCTACATTATTCTACATATTTTTGCTCAATTTTTTTGAATGAGTCACATATAACAACCTTTGTTAAGGCTTAAACACTCATATTTTTTAAAGTATGACGCCAGTTATAACCATCTAGGTTACAACATGACGTCTTTTTTTGTTGGAAAAAGCCTTGAAACAACGGGCATTGCCCGTTGATGTGCTGTGAAGCGACCTCGCTTCTTTAACCTGCATACGCAATTTTGTTGTTGAAACAACCTTATTCATATAACAAAATGATGTGGATATTGTTCTATTTTTCAATTTCTTTTACATTTTGCCACATGTCTTTCAAATATAAGAAAAGGTTGTTTGGATAATGGATCAACAGAAGGACTTTGGGGGATAATCAAGACAGAGATGTATAAGATGTATGAGATATATGACAAAGAAAGTTTAATAGAGGCAATTGGTAATTATATAAATTTTTATAATTACCAGCGTTATCAGGAACGTTATAATTCAAAAGCACCAATGGAAATAAGAATGGAAGCTATGAATACAGTAAAGCCTAAACAATATCCGATTGCATTTAATCCAAGAATAGCAAAGTATCATGAATTACTAAACAACTTAAAAACCCAATCAGAGTAATACCAATTGGGTCATCAACTTTATTTATTTTGTGTGTCCACTTGACTGGGACCAGATCACTGTAACTGTTTTTGTTTTTATATTAGTACTTTTATCCATATACTAGACTCCTTAATATTTTCAGCAACATTATCTTTTAAAAATAATAAAATATCTAGTCTTGTATAATTAATCAGTTAGAGTTAACATAGTAGTTTCTTAAATTTAGATAAACTAGAATTCTGCTATTTCATTTTTTCTTGGCACTCACTACATTCTCTATCGTGAATAGATATAATTCCACCACATTTAGAACAAGTATATTTTATTTTCTGCTGTTCCATGAAATGATCCAAATCTTGTTCTTGAATAAAATGACTATTTTCTATGAGGCTTACTTGATATCGTTTGTTATAGCTTTTTTCAAGATTTTTAATCAATTTACATGGATATTCAGTACATTCAAAACAATAGGATAATGCTTTTGCTTTGATACAGTCCTTTATTTTACATTTACGACAATGTTCAGGTTTCCCTTTGTCACTGTTTAAGCACCCAGCACAAGTTTTTTTATTGTAACAATGCTTATAACAAACCTCACAATTCATTCTACATGGAGCAAACATGCTTATATCAATTTTTTCTGGCATTTTCATGGTTGTTTACTCCTTTCAGTAAAATTCCAATTTATTAACTTCCTTCTTCTATATTACTATATCTCTAAATCTTTAACAATTAAATTCATCTTACTGACATCCATCAAAATAGAACTTTTTGCCAATTTTCAATTTATGAAATTCTTTTTTTATTATTGTAACACAGAAAATTTATACCAACAATTACATCCATTCTTCAAATTATTTTTCAAAATAAAAAGCAGATATCATCTGTGAAATCTGCTTACTTTTCACGGAAAATTCACGGAAATTTATGGAAAAAATCCATTTTTACGGAAAAATCAATGATTTTTATCTACTATGTGTATGATACTTATACAATGTAAAAAGCATTGATTATATCGCATAAATTCCAATTATATATATGCTGTACAGCACTTATATAAGGATATGATTATTTATTTCTTTGTTTCATCTGTGGAAAAAGAATGACCTCTTGGATACTTTCTTGTCCAGTTAATAGCATTACTAATCTGTCAATTCCCATACCCATTCCACCTGTTGGTGGCAATCCATATTCCAATGCTTCTACATAATCTAAATCCATTTCAATTCATATATAATTTTTATATATGTTTTTATGTATTTTTTCATATTATTGTATACTCAAAAACATAGGAATTTTTATACTTTTATACATATTTATTTTATTTTGTATGCCAGAATGCATGCCACCATATTATTTACTTTAATGATTTATTATTTTCTTTAAAATCAAAATAAAAAACATTAGAAACACAACAGTTAATGTATAAAATATCGAATCAATTATTGTAATTTCTGAACAAAAAGAAACATTTAAATATTTAGTTAAAAGTGGTTTAACAACATATTCATATATTGGACTACTCGAAACTAATATAGCCACAATTGACAAAATATTATTTAAAGCATCTTGTTTTTTATTCTGTTGAATAGTTTTGTCTGAAACATATAATTCTATCAAATTATTAGTTGTATTAATCAACTCATCAAATTGAAATTCATTCCATAATAATTCTATTGCTTTTTTTGAAAGATACAATGCATTATATTTATAAAGATAATCCATTTTCAAGTTCAAAAGATTCTTTTTTATTGTATATAAACTTTCTAAAGATTGCTGATTCATTAAGCTTTGTTCTAAATATTTATATTTCACATGTATATGCAATATCTCATCATCTACAGCATCGGCAAATACATAACAATCTTCAATTTTGCCTACTACCATTGTCCCTGTTGTTAATGAATAATATTTATAATCTTCATATTCACGTAAATTTCGAATTTCGATATTAGGATTTAATTTTAAATCACCTGTATAATTTAACAACAATGACTTTACTTGTTTTTCGCTAATTCCATATCCATTAACAGCATATGTTTGACGTCCTATCCACCAGTTAACTTCTTTGGTTAAATTATAAATTAAATCTAATGCTAAATCTAATAAAGATAATTTATCATTTAACTTATAATAATGTAAATTTAATTCATCATATAACCTCTCATATGATTCTTTTTTCGAAGACAGATTTAACTTATCTCTTATTTTATCCTCCATCATTATTTGATTTTTTTCTAAATGTACTTTTTTTATTAATTTTAAAAAGGTATTAAAATTAATATCATCTTTATTAGGAAATAGTCTATATTCTACAGTAATTGTATTATCATAAACTTTTATTGTAGGATATATTAGATATTCATATTCTGCTATACTTATTGGTGCAAGCATAAGATATATAGCCTGATAATCATCTTCTTCTGCTATTTTACTTCTCATTAAAAATTGACCAGCTATTTCTATAATATAATGAATATCAAACTTACAGAAACTTTTCATTTGATCTTCTTTAAGCCCATTTATTTCTCCTTTCATAGAATTATATTGGAAATTTAAATTTAAAGGAATAATTTCTAATTTATTATTTATTAATTTGTAAACTCTCATACTTGAATCTATTGCTAACTTTGCAACTCCATCATTTATCAACTCTAAAATTTTTTTATTAACATGATTTAAGTCATGAAAATAACTAGAATATCGAAACGTTATTCTATAATCATTAACCTTTTGTTTAAACATCTTTTCTCCTTCTCAATAATTGTTTATTTTTACATTTTTCATTACACAATTTATAATAAATTGATATATAATGTATTTTTTTGTGATATAATTTTGCTTGAAACTATCAATAAATGGTAGGCGGTTGTTCCATTTCTTAGTCTTTTGAAGAAATGGCAGCGTCTTCAAACAGTAATCTCTTTATGAGAAATAAAAGGCTGCTGGAGATGCTTATGGTAACATATGAGGGTTTATTCCAATTTGTTATAATGCTTAATAGCATTAATCTCTTTAATTATAAAGATTTCCAAAAGAAAATAACCGCCCATTCCACTGACACGGTTATTTTCACATAACTTTTTCATTGGAGCAACCGCTTATCGATAGTTCCTTTCACTTATATTATACGCATTATACGCAATTATGCTATTTTTACAATAATTTTTCATTATATATTTTTACCATTCATTTCTAACTTATACTTATTGCCAATTAGAATACTTACACACGAAATCATATTAATCTCATTAGAACTTTTTGCTTTTATATATGCCTTATTAATAATATATGATTTATGAACCGCCCCTGTCAAGTAGACAGGGGCAGTTCATATTGAATCAAGGGTTGATTTTATATCTAACAAAAAATAATTTCAAATTGTTGTTAAATATTATACTGCATAAAATCACAAAAAACGTTTTTTTATTATTTCTACATATTTTTCTTCTCTCTCAATACCTATAAACTGTCTATTCATATTTTTAGCAGCTACTAGCGTTGAACCACAGCCACAAAATGGATCTAATACTATTTGATTTTCAATTGTAGTCAATCCTATTAGAAATTCCATTAGCGCAATTGGTTTTTGATTAGGGTGAAGTCCTCTATCATCCTTATTTGTTTTACACTTTATGATATTTGAACAAACCTCAATTCCTTTATTCTCTAAAGGAAAATCTTTGAGAAATCTCTCATTGTATGCACCAACTTCAAATTTTAATACATTATCTGTAAGCGTTTTCCCAATTGGATAAGGTTTCATAAACCATAAAATAGGCTCAAACAAAGGTCTTAGATTACCTACTTTCCAACCAATCCACTTTTTAGCATTCTCACTATCCCCTCTTTTTTCTAAAACTACTGATATATTTTGCGCTCTATGTGCTGCCTGTTCCTTTTCCCACGAAATCATATCTTTAAAAATAAAACCAGCATCTTCCATTGCAGCTATACATCTATGAGCATATCTCCTTCCAGCAAAAATAAAACAACTTGCTCCAGGTTTTAGTACTCTATACCAATCTGGCGCCCATCTGCAACACCAATCATAATACTCAATTGATATTTTTTTATCTGCTTCTGACCATCCATTCAATGGTTTACCTCTTTTTTTAAAAATTGATGATTTTTTTTGTGCAGGACTTGAGCCTAATAGTCCAGAATTTTTATTATCATGTAGAACATCCCATTGGTCATATGATATCCCATATGGAATATCTGACAAAATTAGATGTACAGAATCATCTTCTATTTTCTTAATTTCTATAATAGAATCACCACAAATTACTTTGTTCATTTATATCACTCCATTTAAAGATCTCATATAGCTTTTTATAGCATTTAATTTTTCATATAGTTTCTTAGATTTTATAAGTTCTTGTATTGCTTCTTCTCGACTTAATATTTCTGTTTTATGTATTTCATTTTCAATTTCTTTAATTTCTGTAATACTACGCTTTTTTATATTAGATTTACAGATTTGAAGTTGAGCTTCAAAGTCATCTATTGACAAAGAAGCTCTTTCACAAACCATTTTGTTAATATATGGAAATAAATTGTTTTTTCTATCTGCATAAGCAATTCTACTATCACGAACTATTCTTTCAGGTGCATTCCAAATTTGTTCTAAAGATAAATTGATATTCTCTTCAATATTATTGTTTAAAAGGAACAAAATATGTTCCCAAGATAAAAGACAAACCTTTGTATCTAAAGAGGATGAATAAATTTGACTTTGTTTTGATGGATATTGGAAATATGGCGCTACTAGCACTGCATAATCATTTTCCATGCCCCTCCACTTGCTAAGAGTAGATATTTTAAAATCTTTCTGATTCTTGGCAGTTCTACTCAAACGAAATGTTTTAGCATCTGCGACTAATGAATATCCATGCTCACTTTTTGCAATTATATCAGCAGCATCTCCTCTTTCTTCTGATACTTTAGCACTTAAACCAAGTTCTCTAAAACATCTTGCTAAAATAATATCAGATGCCTTTGAATAACATTTTTCTGCTGTACTGCTTGGAATTATTACTTCTGGTATTGTTCCAATTTGCTCAATAATACTAATAAATTCATCTCTTTTTAATTTATCTACATACTCAATTAGTTCCTCGGAACTTTCCTTAAACTTGATTTTAGATTTAGACAGTTCTATAATTCTACTTACAAAATCATTATAAACACTCACATTATTTCCTCCTTGGATTACTTTCTTAGATTATGTAATTGTACCATATACGCAATCATATTTCATTAGAAATTGTTGCTTTTTTACTGTTCACTTTTGATATTTCTAAACACTAAAAGTTTTTTTATGCCATTTGTATACTACTTTTAAATTAGATGATTTAGATCAAACAAAAAAACACAATCTTCTATCAACCATAAAGTAATGAAATATCACTTCATGATTTAGGAAAATTATGCTTTTATTTTAACTATTCATTTAAGTTTAAAATCAAAATTATATTGATTTCATCACTATTTATTACGTTGCTTCATCTGAGGAAAAAGAATGACCTCTTGGATACTTTCTTGTCCAGTTAATAGCATTACTAATCTGTCAATTCCCATACCCATTCCACCTGTTGGTGGCAATCCATATTCCAATGCTTCTACATAATCTAAATCCATTTCATTGGCTTCATCATTTCCCAACTCTTTTTCTTTTAATTGATTAGCAAATCTTTCATATTGATCAATTGGATCATTTAATTCAGTAAATGCATTAGCATACTCATTACCACAGATAAATAATTCAAAACGTTGTGTAAAACGTGGATCTTCTAGATTCTTTTTAGCTAGTGGTGAAATTTCAATTGGATGCCCATATACAAATGTAGGTTCAATAATTGTTTCTTCAACATACTTTTCAAAAAATTCATTAATAATATGACCATATCCAAAATGTGGTTCTACATCAATATTATGTTCTTCAGCTAACTTTTTAGCATCCTCAAAAGATAATCGATCAGCAAAATCTATCCCTGTCTTTTCTTTGATTGCATCAGTCATAGAAATACGTTTAAAACCAGGTGCTAAAGAAATCTTATTTCCTTTATATTCAATATCATATGTTCCACATACAACATTTGCAGCATTAGAAATGATACCTTCTGTTAAATCCATCATTCCTTCTAAATCACTAAATGCTTTATAAACTTCGATTGTTGTAAATTCAGGATTATGTGTTCTATCCATCCCTTCATTTCTAAATAAACGTCCAATTTCATATACTGCATCCATACCACCAACAATTAACCTTTTTAATCCTAATTCAGTTGCAATACGTAAATAGAAATCCATATCTAATGTATTATGATGAGTAACAAAAGGTCTAGCACTTGCACCACCTAAAATTGGATTTAAAACTGGTGTTTCAACCTCAACATAACCTTTATTATCTAAATAATTTTGAATTGAACGAATGATTTTTGGTCTAGCAAAAGCAATCTTGCGAGCATCTTCATTCATAATTAAATCAACATATCTTCTTCTATAACGTTCCTCAACATCACTCAAACCATGATATTTTTCTGGCAATGGGCGCAATGCTTTAGTTAAATGAGTATATTCTTCTACCTTGATTGAACATTCACCAGTATTTGTCATAAACACTGTTCCTCTAACCCCGATAATATCCCCAATATCACCTTTTTTGATTATTTCATAAACATCTTCACCAACTGCATCTTTACGTACATATAACTGGATTTGTCCATCACGATCCTGGATATGCATAAAACATACTTTTCCTTTACGACGTTTAGTCATAATTCTTCCAGCCACTTTTACTTCTACTGCCATAGTCTCTAATTCCTCATGTGTTTTACTACCATAAGTTTCCTTTATTTCTTTCGAATATGCAGTAATATCAAATCTTTGACCAAAAGGATCTATCCCTTTATCAATTAATTCCTGTAATTTTTCACGACGAACTAATTCCTGTTCACTAAACTTTCTTTCTTCCATTTTATCCTCCTAAAATATAAAAAACTCTCATCCCGAAGGGACGAAAGTCATCGTGGTACCACCCTAATTCATTAACAAGTCACCTTATTAACCTCATAAGCTATCAAATAATAGTTTTGCCTATAACGTGGCCTACGTTATCTAATCAATGTTAATATCCTAGATACAGCTCCTAGTCTTTTTTCATTATACCCTACATTATCTCTTTCCACCAACCAAGACTCTCTAAAATGCATTAAATATAATTACTCCTCTATTCATCGCCTTTATTTATCGTTGTAATCTTAACTTATCTAGCCATTCTTGTCAATATTAATCTTTCCAATACCACCATTTTAATTTATCAGGATCTGGATTAGATGTATTTGCATAGTAAACTATCATCCTATACATATATAATTGACAACGATCAATTTTTTGTTTTCTTATTTTACATTCTTTTTCATACATCAATTCTGGATCAGCGTCTTGTAATGATTCTAATGTATCATAGCCAATTAATTTTAACGATGCTTCTGTTGCTTTACCAACATATGGTATTTTTAAAAATTCACTCATTATATATCACCCCTCATATTATACTTTGGAATTATTCCTTAAAGCTAGTTGTGCTTTTTAATAATTATATATGATTGTTCTATATTAAATCATCAGTATATTCTAAATTCTCTATATTCATTACTTTGATTCTTTAATAATAAAACAACTAAAAAAATTGATTCTTATTAATTCAAGAATCAATCTTTATTACAAAAAATAATTTAATACATACTGATGTTTAAATTACTATTCACAGTCTCTAAAAAATTCATAAAATCAGATAAAAGTAATAACATATTTAATTATTTAATGTTTTCAATTATATGACGAGCCACAATAATACCATTTGCACCTGCTTGGGCTAATCCTCTAGTTAAACCTGCACCATCACCTGCTACATATAAATCATCAATTTCACATTCAAAACCATCTCTTACTTTAGGGCGAGCTGAGTAAAATTTAGCTTCAACCCCATATAATAAAGTATGTTCATTAGCAATACCTGGAGTTACATTATCCAATGCCTCAATCATCTCAATAATTGATTTCATAGTATTATAAGGTAATACTAGCCCTAAGTCACCTGGAACTGCTTCAGATAATGTAGGAACAGTATACCCTTCTTTTAAACGTTTATATGTAGTTCTCCGTCCCCGTTTAATATCACCATATCGCTGAACAATAACACTTCCATTAGACAATTTATTAGCTAAACGACTTACCTCATGAGCAAATTCATTAGGCTGATTAAATGGTTCACTAAAAGTATGTGATACCAGTAATGCAAAATTAGTATTTTTACTACCTAATTTTGGATCATGAAAAGCATGCCCATTTGCCAACATAGTCCCACTATGATTTTCAATAACCACATGTCCTGAGGGATTTGAACAGAATGTTCTAACTTTTGTTCCGACACTGGTGTTATAAATAAACTTTCCTTCATATAAATTATTGTTTATCTCTTCCATTACGATATTACTTGTTTCAACACGTACTCCAATATCAACTTGATTATTATATAATTCTAAACCATGTTGTTTTAATACCTTTGTCAACCAAGCTGAACCATCACGTCCTGGTGCTAAAACAATTTTTTTAGCATTTATAATTTTTCCATTTTCTAAAACTATTCCTGTAGCATGTCCATCTTCTACTACCACTTCTTTAACAGATGTTCTAAATGCCACATCTACATGTTGTTTTAATTCATTAGACATTTCTGTCATAATACGTAAATTTTCTTCAGTTCCTAAATGCCTTACTTTAGCTCTTAGCATTTTTAAACCAACTGCATAGCCTCTATGTTCAATATCTTTAACTTTATCTGTAGTAGGATCTGTAATATCTTTAGTTGCTCCATGTTTTAAGTATAAATTATCAACATAATTAATAATATCCTCAACTTCATCATTTGATAAATAATCAGTTAGCCAACCACCAAACTCACTTGTGATATTGAATTTACCATCTGAATAAGCTCCCGCCCCACCAAAACCAGATGTAATTGAACAAGCTGGTAAACATCCTGGTTCATCATTTTTTATAATCGGACATGATTTAATTTTCTTTTCTTTAATCGGACAATGACGATTCATAACATCTTGTCCCTTATCTATAAGCAATACTTTCAATTCTGGTTGTTTTAAATACAATTCATAACATGCCATAATCCCTGCTGGACCAGCACCGACAACCACAACATCATAATTTTCTTTCATTCTATCGCTCCGTTCTGGGTTTTATCGCAAACCCTATTAATTATACTCTATAACATTTACAAATTCAATTCTTTCCATTATTATCAACAAATTTCACAAAATTATTACTTATATTACTCTAATTATTGCTCTAATGTTTTAATAATGTTATGATATAAAAGAAATCACGGGAGCTTGTAAACAGGCTGAGAGGAAGTTGTGAACTTCGACCGATTACCTGATTTGGATAATGCCAACGTAGGGAACATAGTTACTTATATAAATATAGGGAATATGTTTTATTGGCATATTCTCTTTTTATTTAAAAGAAAGTGAGGAAGAAAATGTTTGAGAATATTTTAAATAAAATCAAGTTAAGAAATCCATTAGTTCATTGTATTACAAATTATGTTACTGTTAATGACTGCGCAAATGCAATTTTAGCAGTTAATGGAAGTCCTATCATGGCAGACGATATTAAAGAAGTTGAAGATATTACAACAATTTGTAATTCATTGGTAATAAACATCGGCACTCTTAATGAACGTACAATTACATCAATGATAGCAGCAGGTAAAATGGCTAATAATTTAAATCACCCTATTATTTTTGATCCAGTTGGTGCTGGTGCTAGTAAATTTCGTACAGATAGTGCTAAAAAATTATTAAAAAATATTAGTTTTAGTGTAATTAGAGGAAATATTTCTGAAATAAAAGCATTAGCCATAAATACATCTACCACCCAAGGCGTTGATGCCAGCATAAACGATATAGTTACAAAAGATAACCTTGACGAAGTAGTTAAGTTTGCAAAAAAATTTAGTCAAGAAACAAATGCTATTATTGCAATTACTGGCGCTATTGACATCATTGCATCAAAAGATAAAGCATATGCAATTTATAATGGATGTTCAACAATGTCTAAAATTACAGGAACAGGATGTATGCTTTCAGCAATTCTTGGAGCCTTTATTGCAGTTGGTCAAAGTTCATTATTAGAAACTACTGCTTATACAGTTGCATTAATGGGATATTGTGGTGAGCTTGCTAGTCAAAAAATCAGAAATCGTGATGAAGGAACTAGTAGTTTTAGAACTTATTTAATTGATGCTTTAAGCACTATTAAATATAAAGATTTAAAAGCAGGTGTTAAAATTGATGTTTTATAAAGAAATGTTGAAATTGTATCTTGTTACTGATCGTAAATGGCTTAATGGACGTAAACTTACTGATGATTTAGAAAAAGCTATTTTAGGTGGTGTAACAACAATTCAATTACGAGAGAAAAATTTAAGTAACGAAGAATTTATAAGTATTGCCAAAGAAGTAAAAAAAGTTTGTCAAAATTATCATATTCCTTTTATTATTAATGATAATCTTGAAGTTGCTTTGGCCATAAATAGTGATGGTATTCACATTGGTCAAAATGATATTCCTGCTTCAATCGTACGTAAACAAATTGGTCCAAATAAAATATTAGGAGTTTCAGTCCACAACTTAAAAGAAGCATTTCAAGCTAAAATTGACGGCGCTGATTATGTAGGTGTTGGCGCTATATTTTCTACTGAAACTAAGAATGATGCTACTAATGTAACATTAGATAGTTTAAAAAAAATATGTGACAATATTGATCTTCCTGTTGTTGCAATTGGTGGAATCAACTTAGATAATATTTCTAAATTAAAAAATATTAATATTGCTGGTATAGCAGTAGTTTCTGCAATTATGAACGCAGATGATATCACTGCTGCTAGTGGTCAATTAGTTAGAGAGTTAAATCATGATTAAAGGATATATCATTGATATGGATGGAACTCTTCTTGATTCTATGAATATTTGGGAAAATGCAGCTATAACATTATTAAAGAATAGAGGTATTATTGTTAGTGATGATTTAAAAAGAATTTTAGCTCCTTTATCAATTAAAGATGCCATTAATTATCTAAAAAACAAATACTGTTTCAATGAAACTGTGTCAGAAATTCAAAAACAGCTTTTTGATTTAATTGAGTATCAATATTTAAATGAAGTTAGTTTAAAAACTGGAGTTAGGGAATTTATTAATAAATGCACAATTTTAAACAAAAAAATGTGTTTATTAACTGCTAATAAACGTAATTTAACTATCAAAATCTTAAACAAGCACAAGTTAATAAGTTATTTTGATCAAATTATTACATGTGATGATACCAATCTAACAAAACAGGATAGTGATATTTACATTTACGCTATGAAAAAACTTAATTTAAATATTAATGAATGTATTGTAATTGAAGATGCCTTACATGCTATAAACACTGCTAAAAAAGCTGGATTCATTGTTTGGGGAGTTGCTGATCGTAGTAATTTAAATGATTGGATAAAAATTAAATCCATATGTGACTTAGCATTTAAAAATATGAAATTTATGGAGGTGCTATAATGAAAAAAGTATTAACAATAGCTGGAACTGATCCTACTGGTGGAGCAGGTGTACAAGCAGATTTAAAGACTATGACTGCTCATAAAGTATATGGAATGAGCATCATTACAGCTCTAGTTGCTCAAAATACAAATGGTGTACGTGATATTATGGAGGTTACACCTCAATTTTTAAATGAACAGTTTGATTGTGTTTTTGAAGATATTTATCCTGATGCTATTAAAACAGGTATGGTTTCAAGCCCTATTTTAATTAAAACCATTGTTACTAAACTAAAACAGTATCCAGTAAAAAATATTGTTGTTGATCCAGTTATGGTTTCAACTAGCGGATCACAACTCTTGGCAGATAGTGCTGTAAAGCTTTTGAAAGAATCACTTATTCCTCTTGCTAGTATTATCACTCCTAATATTCCCGAGGCTCAAGTACTAACTGATATAATAATAGATAGCAAAAATAAAATGATTAAAGCTGCCCAAAAGATAAGTACCTTTTATAATGGTTATATTTTAATAAAAGGCGGACATTTTGAAGATAGAGCAGATGACTTACTATATTACCAGGGAAATATTACCTGGTTAGAAAGTGAAAAAATCAATAATCCTAATACACATGGTACTGGTTGCACTCTTTCTTCAGCTATTGCATCAAATTTAGCAATCGGGTATTCAATGAATGAAAGTGTTGTTAGAGCTAAAAAATATATCTCTGGTGCATTAAATACAAATTTAGATTTAGGAAAAGGTAGTGGCCCATTAAATCATTGTTGGAATATGAATTCTTCAAACTTACATAAACGTTGATTTTTAACACACTTTTAATGAAGTGATTTATCAAAATATAAAGGAATATGCAAAAAAACTATACTAACAATCGACTATTAATAAGTATAGTTTTTTATTTTAATCTCTTTTAACTTTTTTTAAATCATCTTCTAATTTATCTACCCTACTTTTAATACTATCTATCTCTTGAACAATTTTTGCTGTATCTTCATCAAATACATTATCTTTGCAAATCATTTCATAATAAACTTTCCCTAATTTAATAAATTGTTCATCTAAATCTGATTGTGCACTTTTAATGCTAATCTTCAATTTAGCAGTATCTGCTAATTCAGAAGATTTTTCAATTGTTTTTTCTGTAAACTTAGCTGCTTTTTTACTTAAATCATCAAACAAAGCCATAAACATACCTCCATTTAAATACATATCACATGTTTTAATATACCTACTTATTTAACAATAATTATTATAACATTTCCTCTCCTATATATTATAAAAAAATAAAGGAATAACACTTTTAACATATAAAAACATCATATATAAAATCTATTTTATATAAATGATGACTTGAATCCTCTTTGCGGTCCATTTGCGGTCCATTTGCGGTCCATTTGCGGTCCATTTGCGGTCCATTATAATTCTAAAAAAATTAATCTATTTTTTTATATCTTGTAGCAGTACTTTTACCTATCATTTCAATAATTCCCTCATCTCTCATTTTTCTTGAAAAAGTTGTTGCTTGTTTTTTTGTACATCTACATAACTCTCTAATCGTTTCATTATTGATACTATCATGTGTTGATAAATAATCTAAAATGAGTGATTTTGATTTTAAATAAGTCACAGTTTTGTCTTGTGTATATTGAA
>ERZ777306.1391-NODE-1391-length-38256-cov-9.722599_pt1 | contig 38256 bp, 32 predicted proteins | sample MGYA00374966_ERZ777306 | MGnify/ENA primary metagenome ERZ777306 (study PRJEB29329, sample SAMN06343882) | mouse gut metagenome | isolation source: Mouse cecum | place: Austria: Vienna | collected 2014-11-15 ... | reverse complement strand
ATATTATATGATAAAGAAAATATTCAAGATATACTAGATTATATTATTGTGTGTTTATATTCTAATAAAAATGTAAATGGAAAATATATAAATTGCATTAAATATATAAATGAATGCTCAAGTAGGCTAAAATCAAATAGTAATTTTGATATGAGTATAGATAACTTGCTTTTTAAAATGTGGGAGGAATTAAATTAAATGAAAATTGTAACAGGTGTTAGATTCAAAAAACCTGGAAAAATATATTATTTTGATCCAGAAAATTTAAAATTAGAAAAAGGTATGGAAGTAATTGTTGATACTGCCATGGGAGAAGAATTTGGAGAAGTTATAATACCTACAAAAGAAGTTGAAGATGACAATGTTACAGAACCACTAAAGAAAGTTATTAGAATTGCAACAGATAAAGATAGAAAAATGCGTGCAGATTATAAATCAAAAGAATCTGATGCATTAAAAACTTGTCTTGAAAAAATAAAAAAACATGGGCTTCCTATGAAACTTATAGATGCTGAATTTAAATATGATGGTTCAAAACTTATATTTTATTTTACAGCAGATGGAAGAATAGATTTTAGAGATCTTGTAAAAGATTTAGCAGCTATTTTTAGAACAAGAATTGAACTTCGTCAAATTGGTGTAAGGGATGAAGTCAAAAGATGTGGTGGAAATGGTATTTGTGGAAGACAACTTTGTTGTTGTTCATTTTTAGGAAATTTTGAAACAGTTTCTATTAAAATGGCAAAAGAACAAAATATATCATTAAATCCATCTAAAATTTCAGGAAATTGTGGAAGATTAATGTGCTGTTTAAAATATGAACAAGAAGTATATGAAGAAAAATTGAAAAGCTTACCTAAAATAGGTGCTATAGTTAAAACTGGAGAAGGTACAGGTGAAGTTGTGTCTTTAGAAACTCTAAAAGAAGTTGTAAGAGTTAAATATCAAGATGGAGATGAATATTATTTCAAAAAACATGATGCAAAAGATGTAGTTGTTATAAAAGATGCAGAAGTTGACTCTGATGCTTTAGAAGTTGATTCAGAAGAAGATTTGGCAGAATTAAGAAAACTTGAAAAACTAGAGAAAGATGAAAAAAAGAGTCCATCACAAGATGATATATAAAATTTTGTGATTATAACTTTTGCGCAATATTCTTGCGCTCAAAAACAAAGGAAGATTTGAATTTGAGAGGAACCAATAGATGAAGACACTTGTAACAAATGCATTTGTATTAGATATGGTAGGGGATACTGCTAATATAGAAAAAAAAGATATACTAATAAATAACAATATAATAGAAAAAATTGAAAATAATATAGATAAAAATATAGAAGTTGATGAAAAAATAAATGCTAAAAATATGCTAGTAATGCCAGGACTTATAAATACACATACACATTTAGCAATGAGTATTTTTAGAGGATATAAAACAGATAAGAAATTGATGGATTGGCTTGAAAAGGCAATTTATCCAGTTGAAGATAAGTTAGAGCCTGATGATATTTATTGGAATTCATATTTATCTTGTTTAGAAATGATAAAATCTGGAACAACAACTTGCAATGATATGTATTTTGGAATGAATAAAACAGTTGAAGCAATTGAGAATACAGGACTAAGAGCTGTTGTTGCATGGTGTATAAAAGATGATTCTATAAAAGACAAAATAGAAAAGACTAGAGAATATGCTGAAAAATATAATAAAAAAGATAGTAAAATAAAAATATATGTTTCAGCAGATGCACCACATACATGTAATCCAGAAACAATAACCAAATGTGTTGAGTTGGCAAAACAGTTAAATACTGGTTTACATATACATTTAGCTGAAACTAATGCACAAGAGAAAAAAATAAAAACAAGATATGGAAAAAGAAGTACAGAATACTTAAATGATTTAAATGTTTTTGATGTTCCTGTTGTTTTAGCACATGGAATATATGTTTCAGATAGTGATATTGAAATATTAAAAAACATTAGAGGTGGAATATCTCACAATCCAGTAAGTAATTGCAAACTATCTTCTGGAATTTGCAATGTAGTAAAACTAAGGAAAAATGGAATAAATATAGGACTTGGCACAGATGGAATAGGTAGTACGTCAACAATGGATATGTTTGAAGAAATGAAAACAGCTGCATATTTACCAAAAATAAATTCAATGGAATCAGGTTCAATTTCACCTTATGATATTTTGAAAATGGCAACAATAGATGGTGCAAAAGTTTTAGGTATGGAAGATGAAATAGGGACATTAGAGCCAGGGAAGAAAGCTGATATGATTTTTATAAAAACAGAAAAACTTCATTTATGTCCAGATACTGATATATGTTCTAATATTGTGTATTCTGCAAATGGTGCAGATGTTGATTCTGTTATGATAGATGGAAAATTGATAATGCAAAATAGAAAAATGATTAATATAAATGAAAAACAAGTAATGCGTCAAGTTAAAAAAATTGCAAAAAGGCTATTATAATCTATGAAAATAGAAAAAAATAGATATTATCAATAAATTGTGAAAGGAGGAGTTTAAAAATGGCATTCAAAATTAATGAAAACTGTATTTCATGTGGAGCTTGTGCTGGAGTTTGTCCAATGCAATGTATTTCTGCAGGTGAAGAAAGATATGTAATAGATGAAAGCGTATGCATTTCATGTGGAACATGTGCATCTGTATGCCCAAAAAATGCTCCAGTAGAAGAATAACATATTGATTAAAATATGTATACTTATGAGTGTTAGAGTTTTTTAAATGTTTGTAGCATTTAGAAGGCTCTTATTTTATTATATGAAAAGCCTTCTGAAACATTTTTATCTTTTTATTGTAAAATAAAATGTATAAAGGTATAATTTTTGTATAAAAATAAATTTGGAGATACATATGATAAATAAAAAGGAATTTAATTTATTATTACAAGAAATTTTTCAAATAGAAAATAAAATACAAGAAGTAAAAATAATAAATCAATTTGATAAAGCAAATGAATATGAAGTAGCATTAGAATTAATTAGGCTAAAAGCTAGAGATATCAAGCTTGATGATGAAGATAAATCTAATGGTTTTGATGAATTGTCTTTAAAAGTTTTATCAAAATTAATTTTATTAGATTCTGATATAGATTATTATCTTTTAAAAGCAAGTAATATTATTGAAGTAAATATTGAAGATATAATAGATCCTAAAGAAATAGAAAAAATAAAGAAATCATGGGTATGCTTAGAAAAAGATATTGAAATTTGGAAAAAATCAAATCACAATCCAATAGAAGAAATAGAATACAATAAACATCTTGGAAAGATAACACTTAATAATATTGTTTATCAGCTACAAGTTGAAGGAATTTTAGACTTTTCAAAAGTGTGGAAATATTGTAAAAGAGAGTATTTAGCTAATGCTGTTAAAGAAACTCTTTTTGAAGGAGCAAAAGAAGAATTTCATGATGGAATAAGAAGACGTCGCTTAATAAATCTTGCTAAAAATTTATCAGAGAAAGATATATATGATTATAAACTTTGGAAACAAGTTTTAATGATAAAAAAAGTAAGAGCCAGAGATGATCATATAGAAATGATTGGAAGCATACAAAATAAAGATGATAGAAAATACGATATTGAAGAAAAGAAGAATCTAAATAAAATTAAAACAGATACAGATGAACAAGATTTAGAACTATATTATGAAGATTCAATATTAAAATCAATAAAAAAATGGTTTTCAAGTATTAATGAATCTGCAAATCAAAGAAAAATGGAATTTACATGGGCAAGCGATAAAGGTCCTGCGTTTAAAATTGAGTTTCAAGATGGATATGAGAAGTATGCAAAAGAAAATTTAGATAAAGAAACAATTGAAAACGCACAAAAATTAATAATTGCAACAGATGGAATTTCAAAATACAATATTGAAAAAGATTCTAATTGGAAAAAATTAGAAGAAATTGAAATTTTAGAAAATCCAAATTCTTCAGGAGTAAGCTTGAGTCCAGATAAAACATATAATTTTATTGGAAAAGAATCATTTTTAGATTGCAAAAATTTGAAAAGAATATCATTTGGGAAAATTCAAATGATAGGAGAAAAAGCATTTAAAAATTGTACATCACTTACAGAAATTACATTTTCAAAAAATATAATTAATGTAGGAAAAGATGCGTTTTTAGATTGTAAAAATCTTAGAAAAGCAACATTTTTAGGAGACTTAGAATTATATATTTTAGATAGACCCCAAAATATATTAAATTGTTTTAAAGGAACAAATTTAGAAGAAATTATTTTTGCAAATATAGATTCAGCATTTAATTTTGCAATTACAGACTGTCCGCATTTGAAAAAAATTCTTGTATCAAATATTTCTAATATATCAATACCATTTAAAGTTTGTAAGTATAGGTTTGGAAGACAAGAAGGAATAGTATCGTTTGTTGGAGAAAAATCATTAAACTTATGGAAAAAGAGAAATAGTAATATAAGATTTTTCGAACTTACAGAAGATGATAAGAAAAAATATAATATAAATTAAATAAGCAAAAAAGATGTATTCATTTTAATTAGAATACATTTTTTATTTTATATGTTGATATTCTGCATTGACAAACACGTGTTTGTGTGCTAATATGTTTCTACATTATTATAAGGGGGAATATTATGTTAGATAAAAATATTGAAAAGATAGCAATAGTTAACCAATATTTAGTAAAACATAAAGATGAATTTAATAAAGATATAGGGGGAATTATTAAAGATATACGTATTTCAAAAAAAATTTCTATAGAAGAGTTTTCTAGTATGGTTTCAACATCTAGTTCATACGTTTGTCAAATAGAACAAGGTAATAATGGATTGTCATTAATAAAATTTCTTTTAATTTGTAATGCTTTAAAGGAAAAACCAAACCATTTTTTAGATAATTTCCTTTACTATGATGATGATAATGAAGATATACTTTTTAAAGAATTGCAAAATGATAAGAATATTTCAAGGAATTTAATAAATTATATGAGGAAAAAGGGGTAAATTGTTATTTGTGTTAGTAATTTTGATTAATATTATATTATTCTACAAAGCTTCAATATTTATCAAATAAATATTGAAGTACTGAAACTGTAACAACTAAAGTTTAACAGTTTCAGCAAATACGGCGGAATACCGAGAACTTTGAAAGAAGAAAATGTATTATAAAAAATATAAGCTTTACAATTAAAATTACTCACATAAATAGCAATTTATTTAATAATATGATAAAATCAAAAAAAACATTTGAGAGGTAGAAATGAGAGAAGAGTTTTTAAAATTATTAAGAAGTACAAACAGAGAAGGAATGGACAAACTAATAGAATTTATAGAAAAAACAGACTTTTTTAAAGCACCAGCTAGTACAAGATTTCATGGTAATTATGAAGGTGGTTTATTAGAACACAGTATGAAAGTATATGAAATTTTAAAGCACAAAGCCAAAAATTCAATTATAGACTTTAATGTATCAGATGAAAGTTTAATAATAATTGCATTATTACATGATATATGCAAAGTAAATTTTTATAAGGTGGATTACAGAAATGCCAAAAATGAATTTGGAGAATGGGAAAAAGTACCTTATTACACAGTAGAAGATACAATACCATATGGTCATGGTGAAAAAAGTGTTATGATGATAACTGAATATATAAAACTTACAAGCGAAGAAAAATATTGTATTAGATGGCATATGGGATTTACAGAAGCAAAAGAACAATATACAACTTTAGGATTAGCATTTAAAAAATATCCTTTAGCATTATTAGTACATGAAGCTGATTTAGAAGCTACATATTTTTTTGATATTTAATTGATATAAATTTTGCTAAATGTTATAATTTTTTTATAATAAAAAAGAAAGTTAATAGGTGCGTTATGGTTACTATATATGATTTATTAGAAGTTGATGAAAATGCTTCAAAAGAAGAAATACAAAAAGCATATCAAAAATTAATTTTAGAATATGCTCAAGATCCAAATCTTACAGCAGAGGAGAATGCAGACAACGAACTTATTATGAATAAAGTTAAAATAGCATATACAATATTAATGGATGATGCTAAGAGAGATAAATATGATAAGGATTTAGCTAAAAAAAGAGCAGAAGAATTACTACAAAATGTATCAACTGCAAGTGAAGAAACAGAAGAAGAGTCTATTACTGGAGAAAATGAAGAAATTGATGATGATGAATATGATGATGATACTTATGAAGATAATGAGAGAGCAAATGTACAAGAGGTAGAAGAAGTAGAATTATCAAAAGAAGAACAAAAAAGAGTTCAAAAAGCTGCTCAAAATGAATTTAAAGCAAATCTAAAGAAAGCTCAAAAAGCTGAAGAAGAATATAATAAAGCATACAACGAGGCTTATAACAATTATATGAGAAAATTAGGATATAATGTTAAAGAACCAATAACATTAAAAAGAGTTATGAATGTTGTTATATTTATTGTTGTAACAATAGTTGTGTGTGTAATTGCATGGTTAATTCCACCTATTAGAAAAATACTAATAGATATATATAATGAAAATATTATTATAAGATCCTTGGTAGATATTGTAGGAATGCTATTTAAGTCAATATTTAGTATATTTAAAAAGTAAAGAGTGGTGATAAAAATTAAAAAGTCTTCAAAAAAAAGTATAGATTGGACGAATTTAAGATTATGTTTTGTTGCAATTGTTGCTATTTTTGGATTTATAATAGTTGCAGGACATTTAGCAATAATACAATTTGTTGAAGGAAAAGACTGGAATGAAAAAGCTTATAAACAACAAGTAAAAAATAAAATATTAAATCCTAGTAGAGGAACAATTTATGATGCAAAAGGTGAAATTTTAGCACAAAGTATTTCAGTAGATACTATATCATTAAATCCTAGAGAAGTAAAAGATGCTAAAGGAAATAAAATTAAGAATGATGTTATAGCAAAGGGATTATCAGAACTCTTTGAAATTGACTATGAAAATCTAATGCAAGATTTAAATTCAAAGAAATCTGTAATTGTAATAGCAAGAAAAGTTGAAAAAGAAAAAGTGGACAAATTGAAAGAATGGATGAAAGAAGCTAAAATAGCAACAGGAATTAATATAGATGAAGATTCTAAAAGATATTATCCATATGATAATTTAGCATCAAATTTAATTGGATTTTGCGGAACAGATAATAAAGGACAAGTAGGTATTGAACAAAGATGGAATGATATTCTAACAGGAACTGCAGGAAAGATAGTTACAGCTGTTGATGTTAATAAAAATGCAATATCAGATGAATATGAACAATATATTGCAACAGAAAATGGCAGTAATATTTACTTAACAATAGATGCAAATATTCAAAACATAGCAGAAAAGTATCTAGAGCAAGCAATGTTTGAAAATCCTACTGCAACAGCTGGAAATGTACTTATAATGAATCCGCAAAATGGTGATATTCTAGCAATGGCAACAAATCCAAATTATAATTTAAATGAACCTTCTAATTATACAAATCTAAAAATCACACCAGAAGAATGGGAAACAATAGAAAAAACTCAAAGATCAGAGATGCTTCAAGAACTATGGAAAAATAGAGCTGTTTCAGGAACATATGAGCCAGGCTCAACGTTTAAATTATTAGTTGCGTCAATTGGATTAGAAGAAGGAATTGTTGAAACTGATACAGAAAATAATTTTTTATGCGAAGGTTCATATTTAGTTGCTGAAGAAAATGGAGAACCACGTTATATTAGCTGTTGGAGAAGAGAACCACATGGACATCTTTCTTTAAGAGGTGCATTACAAAATTCATGTAATCCAGCTTTTATGCAGTTAGGACAAAAAATTGGGCCAAAAGTATTATATAAATATTTTGATGCATTTGGATTATTTGAACCATTAGGAAATGATATTGCAAGAGCTTATAAAGGAACTTTTACAGAATTAGATTCAATTGGTCCAGTAGAACTTGCAACAACTTCTTTTGGACAAAGATTTGAGATTTCTCCTTTACAATTAATTACAGCTGTATCAGCAATTTGCAATGATGGAGTTCTAGTTAAACCAAAAATAGTTAAGCAAATTGAGAATACAGATACTAAGAGTATAGAAGTTATAGAAACAGAGAGAGTAAGACAAGTAATTTCTAAATCTACTTCAGAAAAGATAAAAAATATGATGCAATCAGTTGTAACAGATGGAACAGGAAGACATGCAGCAGTTCCAGGATATTCAATAGGAGGAAAGAGTGGTACTTCTGAGCCAAGACCTGGTCATGAGGAAGATGGATATGTAGCATCATTTATAGCTATTTCACCTATAGAAAATACACAAGTTGTTTGTTTAGTTGCTTTATATGGTATAAAAGATCCTGAACATCATCAAGGTGGACAGCAAGCAGGACCATATGCTTCATTAATATTAAAAGAAGTATTACCATATTTAGGAGTAACATCAGATTCTAATAATGAAGAAAATATAGAAGAAGCAGAAAATAAGCAAATTGCAGTAATAAATGTTAAAGATATGACTATAAGTGAAGCTTATAGCAAATTGTTTTCACTTGGGTTTAATGTTGTTTACAATACTCAAGAAGATCCGAATGCAGTATTAGTTGCAGATCAAATACCAAAAGCAGGAATAGCTTTATCAGAAAATTCGGTAATATGTTTATATACATCAAGTGAAACAGATAGAAAGAAGGTTCAAGTTCCAAATGTTAAGGGAATGACTGCAGAACAAGCAGCTAATTCATTGAGAAGCCAAAACTTAAATATTTCAGTTGATGGAACAAATGGTATAGTTATAACACAAGAGCCAACTTTCGAAACTGAGGTTGAAGAAGGTACAGTTATAAATGTTGTTATAAAAGAAGAATTAAAAGACGGACAATAAAAGAGAATAAATTTAATTTTAAGAGCATACAATTACTTTAAAGAAAGAGGTGATTGTGTGTTCTTTTTTTCTAAGATGCAAGCAGCAGGAAATGATTTTATAATTGTAAATAATTTAGAAAATAAATTTGAATATAGTTTTAAATTATTAGCTAAGTTTTTATGTGACAGACACTTTGGGGTAGGGGCAGATGGAGTACTAATATTAGATAATGGAACTAAAACTAAATATAGAATGAGAGTTTTCAATCAGGATGGAACAGAAGCAGAAATGTGCGGAAATGGAATAAGGTGTTTTGCAAAATACTTATATGAAAAAAATATAATGAAAAAAGATGAGCAAGAAATTGAAACATTGGCAGGAATAAAGAAAATAAAATTGATTGTGGAAGGAAATACTGTTGTATTTGTTCAAGTTGATATGGGAAAACCAATATTAAATTTTAATGATATTCCAGTGTATTATGAAGAGAGGGAAGATACATATTTACAGATAGAAAATTTAAAAGTATATCCAATATCTATTGGAAATCCGCATGCAGTATGCTTTGTATATAATATTGATGAAATTGATATAGAGAAATATGGAAGATTAATTGAAAACTATAAATATTTTCCAAACAAAACTAATGTTGAATTTGTGCAAATAAAAAACGAAAATACTATAAAAGTTAGAGTTTGGGAAAGGGGAGTCGGAGAAACACTTAGTTGTGGCACGGGAGCATGTGCAGCTTCAGTTATTTCAAATCTGTATAAATCCACAAAAAGTGAATTAACTGTGGAATTAAAAGGTGGAAATTTAAAAGTAAATTATGATGGAGAAAAAATATTAATGCAAGGAAGTGCAGAATTTGTGTATGAGGGTGAAATGAATATATAAATTGTTATTTGTGTGAGTAATTTTAATTGTATAACTTATATTTTTATATAATATATTTTCTTTATTCAAAGTTCTCGGTAATCCGCCGTATTTTAAAGTAGAATTAAATTTTTAAAGAAAACAGCGCCCTCAAAGCAAGTTTGAGATTCCCTATTTTCTTTAAAAATATTCTACTAATAAAATACTTTGTTTACATTCGAACTTTTCTCTCAGAAAATTATTATATAAAAATATTAAGTGCCAAATTTAAAATTACTACAATAAATAAAATTTGTGACAGCCTAGAATTTAAATAACTGCTGTAAATTTATTGTCTAGCAAATATTTGTGTCTTAGGCTATTTGAAATTATTATTTGGTGAGTAAATTTTTTGCACATATTTATTAAAGCTTTGTAGAATAATTTAAAAATTTAGAGTGACGCGCAGTTTGGGAGCGAAACGAAGTGAAGTCGACCAGCAAGGAATGATAAATTTTTAGAATTATCTACAAAGCATAATTAAAAGTTGTAGAAAATTCACTCACACAAATAATAATTTATTTTTCCCCAGAAGCAATCATTTCATCAATTAATTGTGCTATAACTTTTCTTTCATCATATGGATATTTAACACCATTTTTTTCAAGATATAAGTCATGTCCAAGACCAGGAATAACTATAATATCTCCAGGTTTTGCAATAGATATAGCATATCTAATTCCTTCTGTTCTATCAACAACAATTTTATAAGGCTTTCCAGTTGGAATAATTCCAACTTCAATTTCCTTTAATATTTTTAAAGGGTCTTCTGTACGTACTTGATCAGACATTAATACAGTATAATCAGCTAAACGTCCTGAAATTTCGCCCATAATAGGACGCTTTGCGGCATCTCTATCGCCACCAACACCCCAAGCACAAATAATTTTTCCTTTTGCATAAGATTTTACAGCAGTTAATATGCTTTCTAAACTAGATGGGGTATGTGCATAATCTATCATAATTGTTAAGCCAAGTTTATTATCAACTAATTCACTTCTTCCTAAAACTTTTAAAGTTTTAAGAGCTTCTCTAATTTCATCAGGTGTAACACCAAAATATGAAGAAACAGCTATTGCACCTGAAGCATTATAAACACTAAATTTTCCAGGTATGCATGCTTCAATTCTTTCTTCTTTTCCATTAAACATTATTGAAAAATCAATATATGAATCAGTAATTACAATATTGTTTGGATTTACTTTAAAATCTGAATCGTTTTCAATAGAAAAAGTTTTTATATCTTTTTTTGGAAGTAAATCTTTAATTTTTCTAACTGTTTCATCATCATTATTAATTACAGCATGTTTTGAAATTTTTAATAATTCAAGTTTACAATTAAAATAATCTTCCATTGATGGATGCTCTTTTGGACTAATATGATCTTCTGTTAGATTTGTAAATAAACCAACATCAAATTCACATCCAGTAACTCTATCAAGTTTCATTGCTTGTGAAGATACTTCGATAACAGCAACATCAACATTTTTTTCTACCATCATAGCAAGATGTTTTTGAATTTCTATGCTTTCAGGAGTTGTTCTGTCTGTATCTTCAATTTTTTCATCGTTAATGTAAACTGCAATACTACCAATTAGACCTACATTTAAACCATGATTTTGTAAAATAGATTTTACCATAAATGTAGTAGTAGTTTTTCCTTTTGTTCCTGTGATTCCGATAAGTTTTAATTTTCTTGAAGGATTATCGTAAAATTCACAGGCTGTTTGTGCTAAGGCTTTTCTTGTATTTTTAACCGAAATTGCAGGCATACCATCAGGTATATCTAGTGATTTTAAATCAACTTCAGGTTCAACAATAACTGCTTTTGCACCATTTTTTATAGCATCTGGAATGAATTCAGTACCATTTTTTGTGAATCCATTAATTGCTATAAAAAGCCCTCCTTCTTTGATTTTTCTTGAGTCAGAATGTATATTAGTTATATCTAAATTTAGATCACCAACTTTGTTTATTACTTCTACCTCAGAAATTAATTTATTAAGTAACATAGTCATCCCTCCAATTCTTAAAAGGTTACTATGCATGAATTATATAACTAAACTAGACTTTTTGTAAATAGAATTGAAATAAAAAAAACACTTGCAGTTTTTTGGGAGACGTGCTCCCAGAAATAATGCAAGTGTGAATATAGCAGACTTGAATTCATGTCTGTAAGGATTTTAGAAGATTTGCGCAAGCCCAACGATAATAAGCAATATGAACAGCGTAATCCACTTGTGTTCCCACATCCAGCTGAAGACCAAAATTATAGGTGTGAGCAGAATTGCCCAGATACCGATAATAATAGGCCATAAACACCGAAAAGCAACAACCATAAGGATAAGGTACAACAACCACATAATTGTGAGCCTCCTTTTCAAAAAATCTATAACGATATATAGATATTATAACATATTTTTTACAAAATGGAAACAGATATATAAAATATAAAAAAAATCGACTTTTTTTGTAGACATTTTTTTCAAATTTATATATAATATTAAAAAATGCTGGGAAACTATCTCATTGCATTTAAATATTTTTAGGGGGCAGTATTTATATGTATGAAAGAAGTGCTATCGTATTAGAACGATATTTCGATAATTTACTTAATTATAGAAGAGAATGTAATTTAAGAGATAATTACAATAATTACTGTGGACTTGTTGAAAAACTAGAAAAATATCAAATTAACTATCAAAAAGAACTTGCTGCAGCTCAAGAATACAATAAAAGTTTTGAAGTAATTAAAGAAATTCAATTAGCCCAAAAAAAATTGTATAAAAGAAGTGCCAAATTAGAATATGATAGAAACTTATTATTTAATAACTTAGATGGAAAAGTTGAAGATATAAGAAGATGCATTGAAAAAATTGAAGAAGATGTTCAAGAAAATAATGCTGCTATGGTAGAAACAAAAGAAAGATTATTAGGCGCACTAGATTCATATAATGAAAAGAAATTTGAATTATCAAAATGCAAAAGATACAAAAAAATGGCAGAAAATGATTATAATGAGCTATATGAAATTGCTAGAAGCAACTATGAGGGTATAACATCAGAAGATGTATCAAACTTAAAGGCATTTGCTAAATTTGATGATGAAGAAGATATTATACAAACATTATTAGAAAATGGTAAAAATGAAAAAATACCTTTTAATACAGAAGTTATTAAATGCGTAACTAGATTTGGATTAGAGACAGCAAAAAAGGAAGCAGCATCTTATTTAGTTATATATGATAAAATGACAAAACTATTATCAGATATAGAGAATGGAACAGCAAAAATAAACTTACATAAAAAATATGCTAGAAATGAAAAAGCTAAAATTGATTTTGTATTAGCAGTTAAAGAATATGAAGTTCAATTTTTAGATTATGAAAGAATGACAGTTATACATGGTACAAAATCTCATAATAGATTAATGGGTGAAGCCTGCGAAAATTTTGATACAGATACTACTCAAATAGATAATTTATATGATTTACTATTAAGAGAAATTTCCAATAAAGCAACAAAGAAAGCTTATAAGGAGCTTTATAATAAATCATATCTAACAGATATTAGAGATAAAGAAGAGAGATTTAAAAGAGAAAAGAACCGTGTAAACTTAAATACAGCAACATTAATAAACTCAAATTATTGGAGAATAGAAGGAATAAGAGGAATATATTCTACATTTTATGAAACTGTTTCAGAAACTTTTGGTAGAGATATTGCTGAATTTGATATTCCAAGAGAATCTGATGAAGCACCAGCTGTAGTAGAATCTCCTAAACCAGTAGAAGAACAAAAAGAAGAAGTTATTGTTGAAGTGGTTGAGAAAATTCCTTTCCAAATTGATGGATATGAAGAAGATGACGAAGATATTGATGATGAATATGCAAAAATGAACTTTAAAGATTTTGGAGAAACTGTTGAGGAAATAGAGGAAGAAGCTGAAACAGAAGAATATATGTCTACATTTGATGATGATGAAACTTCAAATAATAATATAACATCAATAGAAGAATTAATTAGTAATGTAAATAGTACAAACAATATAGTAACTCCTGATGTAGAAGAATTTGATATATTTGGAGATAAATATAAAGAAATAGATTTTACTGAGGCAAATGTTGTTGCAGCAAAATCTAAAGTAGAAGAAGAGATGAATTTTTCTGATAAAAAGATAACAAGAAAAATAAGTAAACCTCAAAATAAAAGTGTTTTTAAAGAAATCGCTTTTGAAGAAAATGGATTACCTTATGAAGAAGAGGAACAAGAGGTTCAATTATTTGATGATTGGAAAAAAGCTCAAAGAAAAAATAGTGGTGGAATTGAAGATTTTGAAATAACAAAAGAAACTGCTAAAAAAAGTGGAGGTCTATTTAATAAATTCAAAAAAGGAAATAAAAAGAATAACTTTACAGATGATATATGGTAAAATAAAAAATGCGTCTTAATTTAAGACGCATTTTTTGCGATTTACATAAAAAGGAATAAATAAATACCAAAAAAGACTTGATATGAAATTGTATAGATGTTATAATTATTATGATATATTGTGTAGAAAGGTATTAAAATGAATCAAATTCTAGTTTCTGAGAAATTATATATAACACCAGAACTAAAAAGGAAAAAAAGGATGTATAAAATTGATTTCTTTATTTCCATTTTTTTAGTGTGCATTTTATTTTCTTACTATATATATGCAGAATATGATAAAAACAAAAATGAAGAAATATCAAAAGAAATATTATCTAATTTATCTTTTGAAGATAATGTTGCTGATGATACAACAATAAAATTTGCAAATAATGCAATTGTAGTTATATTAAATTCAGAAGATCCATTTCAAGTTGTATATTCAGAACCAGTAGAGGATGAAGATCCAGTAGATAATAGACAATGGAGAGAAACATCTAATGGAACAAGATATTATCCAATAGCTACAATAAATATTCCAAAGATAGATTGTGAATATCCAATTATAGATAGAACAACAGATGAATTACTTAAAATATCTCCTTGTAAATTTCATGGAGCAGATCCAAACCAAGTTGGAAACTTTTGTATAGTTGGACATAATTATAGAAATGATAAATTTTTCAGTCATGTACCAGAATTATCAATTGGCGATGAAATAGAAATAACAGATCGTATTGGTGATACTGGAACACTTACATATAAAGTATATGATAAATATGTTGTAGATCCTGAAGATACAGAATGTACAACACAAAGAACAAATGGAATGAAAGAAATAACTTTAATTACTTGCACAAGAGATAGTAAACAAAGAGTTATAGTAAAAGCAAGAGAAGCAGAATAAAATTATAAAGAAATAATTTAGGCTCCAAAATATTAAACAAGTAAAGTTTAATGTTTTGGAGTTTTTTGTTGTTATAACACCTACTTTTTGCGAACATACATTCTTTTTTTAAGAGAAAATAAAAATAGGAATTATTATCGATTATTTATAAAAACATATAAAAACACATATAAAAATTAGATAAATTAATTTTTTGACTTAAAAAATGTAATATATTTGAAATACAAAAACGCATACTCTTACAGTTACAATAAGTTGGAATTTTTATCAAAATTTAACATGGAAAATAATTAAAAAAGTAACTAATAAAAAAACCATATATTGCAGTAGTTTCAAAGAGTTGGCAACATAACAACTATGAATTTGACATTACTTTTTAAAGTGTTAAAATCTAATCATGAGTTGAATACAAAAGATTATAAAAATTTTGGGGTTCTATAATGGAGGAGCAAGAAATGAAAGTAATTAAAAGAGATGGCAGAAAAGTTGAGTATAATAGCGATAAAATAGTAATAGCTATTAGTAATGCAAACAAAGAAGTTGGAGGAAAAGATAAGATATCAAGATCCTCAATTGAATTTATAACAAAATATATCGAAGGTTTAAACAAACCATCAATGTCAGTTGAAGAAATTCAAGACATTATAGAACGTAAGTTAATGGAGTTTGGGAAATTCACATTAGCAAAAAAATATATATTATATAGAGATAAGCATGCTTTAATTCGTGAAGCAAATTCAACAGATGAAAGCATATTAAGTTTAGTAAGAAATGCAAATAAAGAAACAATGGAAGAAAATAGTAATAAAAATGCTGTATTAGTTTCAACACAAAGAGATTTAATTGCTGGAGAATGTTCAAAAGATTTAGCTGATAGATTAATGCTTCCAGAAAGAATTGTTAAAGCTCATAATGATGGAGTTTTACATTTTCATGATAAAGATTATTTTGTACAACCAATGCATAACTGTTGTTTAGTAAATATAGGAGATATGCTTGATAATGGAACGGTAATGAATGGAAAAATGATTGAAAGTCCAAAAAGTTTCCAAGTTGCTTGCACAGTTATGACACAAATAATAGCAGCAGTAGCTAGTAGCCAATATGGTGGACAATCAGTAGATATACGTCACTTAGGAAAATATTTAAGAAAAACTTATGACAAAACATACAAAAAGAGATTTTTAGGATATGTTGAAAAAGGATATTCTAAAGAAGAAGCAAGTGAAAGAGCAAGAGAAGATGCAGAAGAAAGAAGACAAGAAGACTTAGCTTCTGGTGTGCAAACAATTCAATATCAAATTAATACTTTAATGACTACAAACGGGCAAAGCCCATTTGTTACAATATTTATGTTCTTAGATAAAGATGATGAATACATTGAAGAAAATGCATTAATTATTGAAGAAATTTTAAAACAAAGATTACAAGGTATAAAGAATGATAAAGGTGTATATATAACACCTGCATTCCCAAAATTAATATATGTATTAGATGAAAATAACTGTTTAAAAGGTGGAAAATATGATTATTTAACAAAACTTGCAGTTAAATGTTCATCAAAAAGATTGTATCCAGATTATATCTCTGCTAAAATAATGAGAGAAAACTATGAAGGAAATGTATTTAGTCCAATGGGATGTAGAAGTTTCTTATCTCCATGGAAAAATGAAAAAGGAGAATATGTTTTCGAATCTAGATTTAATCAAGGTGTTGTAAGTATCAACTTACCACAAATAGGAATTATAGCAAATGGTGATGAAGAAAAATTCTGGAAACTATTTGATGAAAGATTAGAACTATGTAAAGATGCATTAATGTGTAGACATGAAGCATTACTTGGAACAATGTCAGATGCATCACCAATTCATTGGCAATATGGAGCTATAGCAAGACTTGCAAAAGGTGAAAAAATTGATAAATTATTAAATTCTTGTTTCTCAACAATTTCTTTAGGATATATAGGTCTTTATGAGCTTACAAAATTAATGAAAGGTGTAAGCCATACAGATCCAATAGGAGAAGAATTTTCAGTTAGAGTTATGCAACATATGAGAGATTCAGTAGATAGATGGAAACAAGAAACTGGACTTGGTTTTGCATTATATGGAACACCAGCAGAAAGCTTATGTTATAGATTTGCAAGAGTAGATAAAGAAAGATTTGGAGACATTGAAGATATTACAGATAAAGGCTATTATACAAACTCATATCATGTTGATGTTAGAGAAAAAATCAATGCATTTGATAAATTAAAATTCGAATCAAAATATCAACCAATATCTTCAGGTGGAGCTATATCTTATGTAGAAATACCAAATATGAAAAATAATTTAGAAGCATTAGAAGAAATCGTTAAATTTATTTATGATAATATTCAATATGCTGAATTTAATACAAAATCTGATTACTGTCACATTTGTGGATTTGATGGCGAAATTATTATTAATGAACAAAATGAATGGGAATGTCCACAATGCGGTAATAAAGACCACAGCAAAATGAATGTTACTAGAAGAACATGTGGTTACTTAGGAGAAAACTTCTGGAATGTTGGAAAAACAAAAGAAATTAAGTCAAGAGTACTTCACATTTAATCAAAATACTTAAGATGAATATGAAGTATACAAAAGTTAATTAGTTACAAAGGAGCCGTTTGAATTATTATAATTTGTATATAAAATTTAATTCAAACGGCTTAACTTATTATTAAACAGCGAGGTAGAGTTATGAATTATGCAGATATAAAAACAGTAGATATACAAGATGGAACAGGAGTAAGAGTTTCAATTTATGTAAGTGGATGTCATTTTCACTGTAAAGGATGCCATAATAAAGAGGCATGGGATTTTAATTATGGAAAAAAATTTGATGATAGCACAATTGAATATATATTAGATGCTATGAATTATGATTATATAGCAGGGCTTTCAATTTTAGGGGGAGAGCCATTAGAACTTGTAAATCAACAAGGGTTAGTTAAACTTGTAGAAAAAGTAAAGGAAAAATATCCTAAAAAAACAATTTGGTGTTATACAGGTTATGATTTTGAAAAAGATGTTTATGGAAAAATGTATAAAGAATATGATTTCACAAAGAAGTTATTAGAAAATATAGATATAATGGTTGATGGAGAATTTATTGAAGAAGAAAAAATGGCAGATTTAAAATTTAGAGGTTCTATCAATCAAAAGAAAATTGATGTAAAAGCTAGTTTAAGAGAAGGAAAAGTAGTTCAATTAAAATTTGGTGATGAATCAAGATATGAAAAAGCAGAAGAAACAAATAATCCAAAAGTATTGTTTTTCCATGAATTTAAATCAGAAGATAATAATGAAACAGAAAAAGAATCTGAAGTTGTTGCTAGTGCAAGACAAGTAATTTCTGATAATGAAAAGATTACATCTATTAAACCAGCTTATGAAATCTCAGAAGTAGAAGAAAAAATTGTGGCAAAAGGTATTAATATTAAAGAAAAAAATAATTTATAAAATTGCCGAAAGGTAAAAAAATGGAGGTATAAATGGATAGATTAAAAGTCTTTTCATGCAGTGAATCTGCAGAAAAATTCACAGATGAAGTTTGTGATTATCTTAAAATTGAGAAAGGTAAAATTAACAAAATGAAATTTAAGAACGATAATAATTTCGTTCAAATTTTAGAATCAGTTAGAGATAAGGACGTTTTTCTAATTCAAACAACACAGCCACCAGTAAACGAAAGAATAATGGAATTGTTAATTACAATTGATGCTGTAAGGAGAGCATCTGCAAAGAGAATTACAGTAGTAATACCATACTATATGTATTCAAGATCTGATAAAAAAGATCAACCAAGAATTCCTGTTACAGCGAAATTATTTGCTAACTTAATTGAAGCAGCAGGAGCAAATAGAGTGCTTACATGTGATTTACACAATAATGCTATACAAGCATATTTCAATATAAATTGTGATGTTTTAACAGGACAAAGTTTACTTCAAAAATATTTTGATAGTAAAAATATTGATAATAAAGTAGTTGTTGCAACAGATGCAGGAAGTTCAAAAAAAGCATATAAATATGCAAAACATTTTGGATGTCCAATTGCACTAGTAGATAAACGTAGAGATGGTAATGATGATAGAGCAATAGCAACAAGCGTTATTGGTGAAATTTTAGGAAAAAATGCTTTAATTTTTGATGATGAAGTTGATACAGCAGGTTCAATAATGGAAACAGTTGATGTAATAAAGAAATTTGGAGCAAATAAAGTTTATGTTGGATGTACACATGGAGTACTTTCAGGTCCAGCAATTGAAAGAATACAGAATTCAGAACTAGAAGAATTAGTTATGACAAATACTATACCTTTACCAAAAGAAAAACAAATAGATAAAATAACAGTTGTATCAATTTCAGAACTTTTTGGAGAGGCAATAAAAAGAATTCATGAAGAAACTTCAATAGGAGAATTATTTGAAACAAATTAAGTATTGACAATTTACACTAATCTAATGTATAATATTAAACAGTTAAGCGAATCTAAAGGATTAATTACATATAAAAAATAGAAATCAATCCCACAAGATCAAGATGTTTATTTTTTGAGCTTCGGAAGGAGGGGAAAACATGTCAGAGGTAAAAGTTAATAATGGAAATATAGAAGATGCTCTTAAAAGATTTAAGAGACAATGCGCTAGAAATGGAGTTATTCAAGAAGTAAGAAAAAGAGAACATTATGAAAAGCCTAGTGTAAGAAGAAAAAAGAAATCAGAGGCTGCAAGAAAAAGAAAATATTAATATTAAAATCAAGATGGACAATTCGCATGAATTGTCCATCTTTTTTGTGTTTTATACATAGCTTAAGCTATTGTAAGTCTTCATGTTTCTTAATGGCAGATTTAACTACCGAAGAGATATTAGCTTTTGGAATGCCACTAGCTAACATGTCATCAAGTAACTTGGAAAGATCGTTAAGCTTAGATGCAATAGAATCAACATGGTCTTGCTTCTTATTACTCATAATGTCATTAAAGTCGATAAAGTTCGTATCAGAAGAAATATCAACTCTATTACAGTAATTATAGCTACTCTGCCCATATTCTACCCCAATGTCATAGCCAACGTTATTGAACTTGATAAGAATATGATGTCCATAGTCTGACCCCAAATCGCTTGGAATTAGAGAAAAAAAGTTTCTGCTTGCATAGTTGTCGATTCCCTCTAAGAAAAGTGATAATAAGTCTACGTTCTCTAAATCTTCCTCAGACAATTCTTCTGAAATATATTGCCAGTAATCGCTATGGAAAGAAGAGTGTATAGCAGTAAACTTTTCTAGCCAAAGAATATATTGTGAATTAGACACAAGTTCATTTGCTTTTTCCCGATTCTTAAAAAAGTTACTAAGAATAGAATCGAGAATTGGATCTTTTGTGTCTTTCTGAACAGTTGTGAAATTAGCTTTCATCTAATTACCTCCAAAAAATACTTATTTTTTTAAAAGATATTAATGCAATTGATTTCCATCAAACAATGTACAAGTTAACATTATTATATCACGATTTTATGTTAATTTAAAGTTATTTTCCAACAAAAAGCTCTACAATAACTTTTCCATAAGCAATACTATCAACAACAGCAATACCAGTGTAATTGTACTCATTACTTAGAATATTTGCTTTGTGAGACTCAGAAGATATCCAAGCATCAAATGCTGATTTTATATCAGAATTCCCAGCAATATTTTCACTAGCAGTTTTATAAGAAATATTATTTGATTTTAACATTTCAAAAGGTGTTCCATATGTTGGTGAAATATGAGAAAAATAGTTGTTTTGTACTAAATCATTAGCCTTTAATTTTGCAACATTTTGCAAGCTTTCATCAATTTCTAGATGTGGTAAATTATTTTTTGTTCTTTCTTCATTTATTATAGAAAGCAATGTTGTTTCATCTGATGTTAAATTTACAGTAGAAACACTTTCAATGTTTTCACTATTAGTAGTTGCAGCTTTTTGCTCATCAGCTAAATTAATGTACTTACTATGAGCTGTACCAATCTGATTTTCTTCATTTTGAATAATATACCAGTCTCCAATTTTTCCAAAAATTCTTACATATTCATTTCTATTTAATAAGTCTATTGATGTAAAATCTATTCCAGCTCCGCTTCTCATATTTAAGTAATCTGTGTTAACAATACCAAGAGAATGTTCAACAGACTCATATGCATCCATTCCAAAGCTTTTTGCAAATATTCCAATAAGTAAGATTAAAATTACTGAACATAAAATAATTGTAACTTTATTTTTTAATAAAAAATCTTTCATAGGCTTCCTCCTTATAATGAGATTTTAGACAGATAGGGAAATTTTAAACATAAAATTATTATTTGTGTGAGTAATTTTTTACCTATATTAAATTATGCTTTGTAGATAATTCTAAAAATTTATCTTTTCTTGCCGTCGCTAACGCTCCAAACTGCGCGTCACTTTAAATTTTTAAATTATTCTACAAAGCTTTAATAAAAAAGTGCAAAAAATTACTTACACAAATAGCAATTTTTTGTATAAAAAGGTAATTTTTTGTGTTTACAATAAAATTTGCATATGATATAATTTTTTTGAAGTAAGATAAGATGAGGAGTTGTGTATATGAACCAAATATTAGAGTATAACCCAGTAAAAAATTCAGGTGGCGGATCATCTGGTTCAGATAAAATTGTTAGAGTATTTGCTTTAATACTTATTATTTTTGCATTATGCTTTATAGTAATTGGTGCCTATGGTTTTTTTAAGAAAAATAAAACAGAAAATGATAAAGTATCACAAGCTCCAATTGAAGCCAAAATACAGATTGAAAAATTAGATACAACAGCAATGATAAGTGTTAGTCATGATAAGGCAATTGAAAAAATTATTTATAAATGGGATGATGATAAAGAAACAACGGATAAAGGGGATGGCTCTTCTGAAAAGAAAATTGAAGTACCACTTCCAGCAGGACAACATACATTAACAGTAAAAGTAATTGATGTTGATGGAGCAGAAACAGTACATAAAGAAACAATTAATTCAGAAAACGGAACAGATATTATTAATCCAGTGATTGAACTAGAACCAGATGGTAATAAATTAAGAGTAATTGCAACAGATGAAACTGAAATTGCTTATGTAACATATAAATGGAATAATGAAGAAGAAATTAAAATTGAAGAAAGAGATGAAAGTAAAAAGAAAATTGAATTTGAAATAGAAATATTAAAAGGTGAAAATGATTTAACAATTATTGCAGTTGATGCTAATCAACAAACAACTACAGAAAATAGAACATATAATGGAGTTACAAATCCAGAAATAAAAATAATTGTTTCATCAGATAAAAAACATGTTGATGTAGAATGTTCACATGAAAAAGGATTAGAAAAAGTAATATTAACAGTTAATGGACAAGAACAAGAAGTTCCTTTAGAAGAAGATAAAACAAAATTAAGTTTTGGATTTGATCTACCAGAAGGAAATGTATCATTAAAAGTAAAGGCAACTAGCGTTGAACAAACTGTACTTGAAGTACCACAAGAAATTATTCCAGATGAAGTAGAAGTACCTGAAGAAGAAAGACATATGAATGAAAACATAATTATTAATATTGAAAGATGGGAAGATGACCATAAAAAGGCAAAAATATCAGCAAGTTATGTAGAAGGAATAAAAGAAGTTGCTTTAAATATTAATGATGTTGACTATTCTGTTGATTTACCAGAAGAAAATCCAACAGAAATAGAAATACAAGAATTACCATTAGTTGAAGGAAATAATAGAATAACATTTACTGTTATTGGAGTAAACAATACAGAAAATGTTAAAACAGTAGAATTACAAGGGGAATAATCATATTATTACAGGGAGTTTATATGGTTCAAGATATATATATAATTGATAATAATAATGAATTAATTGAAAATTTGAAACAAAGTTTTAAAAGAGAACTTGATGAATACAAATTTACATCAGTTAAAACTTCTGATATTGAAGTTGCACTTAGAAATATTCCAGCATTAATAATAATTGATGAAGATACTGCAAATGCTAATATAGTGGAATTTTGTAAATCAATTAGATCAAATGAGGATAATAGTATTACACCAATAATAGTTGTAAGTTCTAATAGAGATAGAGAGCATATTGTAGAAGTTTTAAAAACAGATGTTGAATATTTTATAAAAAAGCCTATTGATGAAGAATATTTCTATTATACAATAAAAAATATAGTTGATTTATTATCTAAAAATAGAAGAATTAGTCCACTTACAGGATTGCCAGGAAATGTTCAAATACAAGCTGAAATGAAGAAAAGGTTATTAAATAAAGAAAAATTTGCAATTCTTTATTTTGATTTAGACAATTTTAAAGCTTATAATGATGTTTATGGTTTTTCAAATGGAGATGAAATAATAAAATTTACTGCTAGAACAATAACTAAACATATACATCAAATACCAAATAATGATAATTTTGTAGGACATATCGGTGGAGATGATTTTGTTGCAATAATTAGCCCAACTGATTATGAAGAAGTTTGTAAAAATATTATTGCAGAGTTTGATAAATATACAGTAGATTTTTATAATGAAGTTGATGCTGAGAGAGGATTTGTAGAAGTTGCAAATAGGCGTGGAATAATAGAACAATTTCCACTAACTTCACTTTCAATTGCAGTGTTAGAAGTAGATTCCAAGATTTATAAAACAACTCTTGAAATAGGAGAGATAGCAAGTCAAATAAAACATAAAGCTAAAGCTATTTTAGGAAGTACATATGTAATAAATAAAAGAAGATTTTAAACAAATACTAAAGCCCTTGAATATCAAGGGCTTTTATGATATGATATTAATGTTACTCGATATAAAATCCAATTTAAGAGAAAGGAAAAAGAATATGAAACGGATACTCGGTTTTCTGTTACTCGTAGTTGTAATCATTGGAGGGGTTGTATGTTGGAGGATGGTTGTTCTTTGTTAAAGCAATCGTAGACTTAATCGAAGCAATTAAGGCTGGTTTTGTTGCAATGGATATTGCCATAGCCATACGAAAGATGGTTATTGGTGTGCCTATTGTAGAAGTTATAGCCGTGGTGCTGGGAACAACTGGAGTTGCTATGATAGTTTCTGAAGATTAGTTTTATTAAACAGAAAGGTAGGTATCATATGAAAAGACGGCTGATAGGGATCTTGTTACTCATAGGTGCCATTGCCATTGTAATTTATATTAGCGGATGGCTCTGTTTCTTGGAACCTATTTTTGATATAATTGCATATGTCAAAGTGGGAGTTACAGTAAAAGATGTTGTACTTGTATTGTGTAAATTCTTTTTCTTTCTTCCAATGTCATGCTTTTGCGCATTAATATTAGGTGTCGCAGGAGATGCAATGCTCTTTGATAAATAATCTTTTGTTGGTATGCGCCCTCAAATTCTAGAAATAGTTTTTGAGGGTGTATTTACTTTTATACTAAGTTAAGTATATAATATGTGTTAGTAATTAATGGAGAGAGGCAAAAATGTTAAGAAACAAAAGAACATATTTAATACCAATAATAGGATTCGCGTTTATAATTTTAGTAGCTTCTATTATATTATGCTTGCCAGTTTGTAATTATAAAGAAATTACATTTAGAGATGCCTTATTTACAGCAACATCTGGGCTTACTACAACGGGTTTTACAAAAGGTCCTTTAGTAGAACAATTTAATTTTTGGGGACAAATTATACTTGCAATATTAATGGAAATAGGAGCAATGGGATTTATAATTTTTGTATCTTATTTTTGGAGTATAAAAAATAAGAAAATGAAAATGTCTGATATATTAGTTATAAATGATAATATTAGTAGTGATAGTTATGGTCAAATAAAAGAACATTCTATATTTATTGGAAAAATAATGTTAGAAGTACAAGCTTTTGGAATAATATTACTAGCTATAAGATTTATCCCATTATTGGGATTTTTTAAAGGAATTTGGTATAGTATTTTTCATACAATATCTGCATTTAGCAACTGTGGATTTGATTTATTTGGCGGAAGTAGTTTAAGAATATTTGCAAATGATATTTATACACAATTTATAATGATTGCTTTAATGTTATTAGGAAGTATTGGAATACTTGTAATTGAGGATGTAAGAAATAATAAAAGTAGAAAATTTAGTAGATTGAAGCTACAAACAAAAATAATATTAACATATTCATTAATACTTTTAGTTGTTCCTACAATTGCAATAAAAATATTAGAACCTAATATTTCAATATTAAATAGCTTATTTATGGTGTCTACTTCGAGATCAACTGGATTTTCTGTTGTAGACTTACCAAACTTTACATTTGAGAGTAAATTTATTTTTATCATTTTAATGTTCATAGGAGGTTCACCAACTTCAACATCAGGTGGTGTAAAAATGGTAACAATTGCTGTACTAATTTCAACTATTGTTTCAACATTAAAAGGAAAAGATGAAACAATAATGTTTTGGAAGAAAATACCAAACTCTGCAATAAGAAGGGCAATCACGATTTTTATGTTATTTGCATTAATAATAACAATAGCATGTACTGTTTTTTATCATTATAATAGAATTAATTTACTAAATATTATATTTGAAGCAGTGTCTGCTATTAGTAACACAGGTTTAACAATTACAGATTATAGTACAGTAAATATTATTGGAGAAAATATATTATTATTGTTGATGTTTATTGGAAGGGTAAGTCCACTTTCATTTGTATTAGTATTTATAAATGAAAATAGTAAAGATAAATATATAGATTATCCAAGTGAAAATGTAATATTATAAGTAAAGGAGAATAAAATTTAATGAAAAAACAATGTGTAATAGTTGGATTAGGAAAATATGGAATAAGTATTGCCAAGAAATTATCAGATTCAAAGTTTGAAGTTTTAGCTATCGATAATGATATTAAAATAGTAGAAAGAGTTAGTAACTATGTTACAAAAGCAATATGTATAGATGTAACTTCAGAAGAGGCATGGAATAAAGTACCATTAAAAGATTTTGATGTTGGAGTTGTCTGCTTTGGAGAAAATGTTACTGCTAGTATACTTTCTTGCATGGCATTGCAAGAAGCAGGTGTAAAACATATTATAGCAAAAGCTGGGGATAGATATCATAAACAGATACTAAATAAATTAAATATAGATGAAGTTGTTTTTCCAGAAGAGTTTGTTGGAGAATTAACAGCAAAAAAAATACTTGATATGGAACAATAAGGAGGAAAAAAGGATGAGTGAAAAATTAGTAGGAGCAATGATTAGTGCCTTTGGAGGTTTAACTTCTATTGCTTATGGAAAAGAAATATTAGTGTTTATAATATCATTATTACCAATTCTTGAACTAAGAGGAGGCTTGCTTGCAGCAGCTTTAATAGGATTGGATCCAGTAAAAAGTTATATAATAAGTATAATTGGAAATGTTTTACCAGTACCATTTATTTTATTATTAATTACAAAAATATTAGCTTGGATGAAAAAAAGCAAAATTAAATTATTCAATAAAATAGCTAATTGGTTAGATGAAAAAGTTGAAAAGCATAAAGGTCAAATTGAAAAATTTGGATATCTAGGAGTCGTACTTTTTGTAGGAATTCCACTTCCTGGAACTGGTGCTTGGACTGGTTCATTAATCGCATCTGTTCTTAATATGGATAGAAAGAAAACATTTTTAGCAGTTATGGTTGGTATTTTTATGGCAAGTATAATTATGATGTTGCTTTCATTTGGTATTTTAGCAAATGTAATTCATTAGAGTAGACACAGTCTTGAAAAATTAAGAAAATTATGCTATTATAGTATATATTTGTTAGTAAAAGAGGTATAATTGTGTCAAAAAAAGAAAAGAAGTTTGAAGATTATTTTAAAATAATAAAACATAAAATACCATATTGGGATGAATTACCAGAAATAGATTTATATATGGATCAAGTAATTGCCTTGATGGATAAATATTTATCGTTTCACAAAACAGATGAAAATTCTGTAATTGTTACACATTCAATGATAAATAACTATGTTAAATTGGGAATTATGCCAGCACCAATAAAGAAAAAATATTCAAGAGAACATATTGCATATCTAATTATGATATGTACATTAAAGCAATGTTTGCCAATTTCAGAAATTAAACATTTAATAACTTTAAGAATTCAAAGAACTTCTGTTGAAGAAACCTTAAACTTTTTTAGTGATTTATATGATTCAACTTTTAATACTGTTATTGCAATTGGAAAAAAGTTTAGTTTAAAAGAAGCTGCAGATGATGAATTTCTTTCAGATACAGCACTTTATATGGCAATAGGGTCTAGTGCAAGTAAATATATAGCAACACAAATATCTGAAATAAACAAAGAAAATAAATAAGAATATAAATAAATATTAAAGTCTCAAATCTAAGTAAAACTTAGGTTTGGGGCTTTTTGTTGTTTGAAAAATGATTTTTTTGGATTTTCAAACAGAAATTTCCATGTAAATGATTCAAAAAAAGTTTTAATATAAGAATAGATAATATTAAACGAGGTAGTATGTGATATGCAAAAGAAAAGTAAATTAATAAAAAAGATGTGTATAGCTACAATTCTTATATTTTCAATACTTATAAGTACAATGCCTTATAAACCTAAAATTGTAAATAAAGATTATAATGCAAAAAAAGTAAATGCAAAGATTTCTGAAATGATTGAAGATACTTCTTCTAAAAGTAATATTACTATTAATAAAATAGATAGTAAAACAGAAGAACCATTAGAAGGTGTTAAATTTGAATTAACGCCAATAGAAGATAATATTATAGATAATATGAAAGAAGTGGAAAAATATTCTGTTGGTTATTATATTTCAGGTAATTTGGTAAAATTAGAAACTTATTATGGAGAAACATATGCTATTGTATCAGATTCTAGTTGGGATAATATAAAAGGCTGGTCTCTTAACGAAGATGCGAATGATATAGCATATGTTAATGGAGATATAATATATGTAAATCAAGATATACAACTTTATGCAGTAAGGTATGAATTGCAATATTTTTATAAGGATTTAGTAAAGTCAGAATCTGAATTACCTTTAAATGCACCAGAAAACTTACCTACAATAACATATATAGGAAACGCAGGAAAAGTTCAATTTGTGAAAGAAAATTCACCAATTACATTATTATATAAATTGACTGCAAGAGGAGATGCTGGTTTAAAATATAAAATTCAAGATACTGGTGCTGAATATGCTTTTGGTGATCCATTAAGTGGAACAATTCCTGAAAGTGGAGAAATAAATTGTTATGTTACAAAAGATTTTTTGCCATCAGACATAAATTACGATGGAAATATAGTAAATACTGCTCAAATTATACCAGGTACTTATGATAGTTCTACATCTTCATCAACAAAAATAATTAAAGCTGAAGATAATACCCCTAGTTATACAGTTACATATTCAGATAGTACACCAGATGGAACTGTATTTGAAACAAAAGCTTTTACTGGAATTAAGTATGGAGAAAGAACACCAACATTTACAGGAAATTTAAAAAGAGATGGATATGAATTTATGGGATGGGCACCTGCTTTATGTGAGACAGTAGAATATGATATGGACTATTTTGCTACTTGGATGAAACGTGCAGAATTATTTGCAGTAATATTGCCTGTTCAGAGTGAAGCTAATGTTGGAGATACAATATCGTGGAAAGTCGAAATATTTAATAGCCAATGGGCTGATGCTTATAATGTAAAACTTGAAGGTATATTAAATAATGGAAAAGTAATATTTAATGAGGAAAATATATTTATAGAGGCTGGAGGAAAATTTGTAAAAACAATTGAATATGTTGTTACAGAAGAAGATATTGGAAAAACTTTAAATTGTGAAGCTAAAGTTACAGATTTTGGTGATGAACAGAAAACAGCTACTCCACATATATGTAGTGGTTCTCATACTACTGGAATAATTATTTTTCCGAAGGAAACTAAATTAAGCGCAACTAAAAATGCAAACAAAGTACCAGGACTACTAAAATCATTTAATTCTGAGCGAGCTGGAATTTTTAATGAAAAAAGTTATGCTTTTATAAAAGATGAAAATGGAGTATATAAGTCAAGTAACCAAGGAATAGGTAGTTCAGAGTCTCGTTCATATATACCAATAGATTTAAGCAATTATAGTGGAAAATATACTGTTGAAATAAATGCTAGTATTTCTTCTGAACAAAGGTATGATTATGGTTATGCAAAATTAATTGAGCAAGAAGGAGATAAGGTTGACTTTGGAAAAGATTCAATAATAATTTTTGAAAGAAGTGGAAATGTTCAAAATGAAACCTATCGAATAGAATTAGAAGGTGGAAAAAAATATAATATACTTTTTGGATATGTTAAAGATAGTAGTGTAGATGATGGTGATGATGTATTTACAATTAATAGTGTAAAAATAATATTTAATTCAGAAGGTTTAAAAGAAAAAATTTCACTTGTAACAGATAGTACTGGAAAAATAGTAACAGAAATTCCTAATGGAAGATATATATTAACTGAAGTAGAAACAGCAGAAGGCTATAAAATATTAGAACATCCTATAATTATAGATGTTCAAAATAATGAAATAAAAATAATAGAAAATAATAACTTAGATAATATTACAATTTCAAATAATAATGAATTAAAGATAGAAAATACAACATCACGAGCAATTGTGCATTATTATTTAAAAAATAGTGAAGGAGGTTATACACAAACAAAATTAAAACAAGATAAAATTATAAAAGGAATAGAAGGTTCAGAATATAGTATAGAACCATTACTATGTATACAAAAAGATGGAACAGATTATGAACTAGAATATGAAATTGAAAATGGAACTAAGAAATATATAACCCCAGAAAATCAAACTGGAATTTTGGGAATGGAGGATATAAATGTAAATTATTATTATCAAGCTAAAAAAAGAATAGTAATAAATAAAATTTGGGTTGATAACAACAATTCTTTAGGAATAAGACCAGATTTTATAAATGTAATACTAAAAGCAGAAGTAGAAAATGAAGATGGAAATATAGTTGCATATCCAATTAATAATTTAGAAACTTAAGTGGAATTAAATATTTCGAATAATTGGAGATATGCTTGGTCAAATTTAGAGACATATGATGAAAAAGGAAAAGAAATTAAGTATTGCGTTGAAGAGCAAGATGTACCTGAACAATATTATAGTGTTATATCATTTGAGGATTACGAACATTATAATATAACTAATTATAAGTATGGAAGTATTAATATTGTGAAGGTAGATAGCAAGAATAATAATATTAAACTTGGTGGAGCAGAATTTAAATTAGAAAAGCTAATAGAAGAAAATGGAGAAGTAAATATCGATGAAAATTTTGAACCCATAGTTCTTATAACATCTACAGAAGAAGAAAATTTAGGTGAAGTTATTTTTGAAAAATTAGAATATGGAAAATACAGATTAACAGAAATAAAAGCACCTGATGGTTATAATTTACAAAATAAAGCTATTGATATTGAAATTACAGAAGAAAATCCAGATTTTGTTGGAAATGTTATAAACAAGACCAAAACAGTATTACCAAGTACTGGTGGAAATGGAAGTATTGTTTTAACATTGCTTGGAGTATTTTGTATAGCAATAGCAATTAAAATAAAAAAATAAGGAAGGACAAAAGAATATGATAAAATCCAAAAGAATGATAGCATTACTTTTAGCTGTAATGCTGATAATTTCAAGTATGTTTACAGTGGTAAATGCAACAGGAGATAATACATCAGAGATAGAATATGGATCATTAACAATTACTAAATTAGATAATGGTCGTTTAGATGAAGAAGGAAATAGATTACCACTTGAAGGTGTAAAATTTAAAATTTATAAAGTAGATAATGATTATGATGCTATATGGAATATTCCTGAAAAATATTCACAAGAAGGATATGATGCATCAAATGACGAGAATTATTATACTGCTGAAGCTACAACAGGAGTAAATGGAACAGTAAAATTTGAAAATTTAAAATTAGGTAGATATTTAGTTGTAGAAGAAGAATCTCCAATTAATGTTGTATATAAAACAGCTAATTTCTTAGTAGATATTCCTACAACTAATGCAGATGGTAGTGGATTAATTTATGATGTTGAAGTATATCCAAAAACAGAAACTGTTTATGGTGGAATTGTTTTAACAAAAGTAAATCAAAAAAATGAACCAATGCCAGGAGTAAAGTTTATATTACAAACAAGAAACTATAGAATGGCTGATGAAGGTGCAAGTTTAGGATTAATGGAAAATAATCCTAAATTAAGATTAGCTCAAAATGATTGGAAAACAGTTACTGAATTAAAAGGCGAGGAAAGAGTTCCTAAAGAATTAATTACAGATGAAAATGGACAAATTACTCTTCAAGGATTACCTGAAGGAGAATATAGATTTATAGAAACAGAAACTTTAGAAGGATATATTTTAGATAATAGTCAAGTTTATGAATTTGAAGTTTATTTAGGGGAAAATTCAGAAACAATAGTTGAGCCAGAAGCAATAGAGGTAAGAAATGAAAAACCAGGTATAGAAAAAACGATAACATCAGTTTCAAGAAATGAAAATGATACTAATGTAGTAAAAGATGGAAATAATAGTATTGATATTGGAGATATAGTTTCATATAAAGTAGTATCTGATATTACAAGTTTATATGAAAAGTTAAATACACTTAAAATAACAGATACAATGGATGATGGACTAACATTTTTACCAGAAAGTATGGTATTAAAAAGTACTATTCATTTTGATGAAGAAGACATAGAGGATATTGTAGATGAAACACCATTAGAAGAGATAGCAGAATCAGGTATGATTACTTATACAGAACATTCATGGGAATTAAATTTTGTAACAGAAGATACCAGATTTGGAGAATCAATAATACCATCAAAAGTGACCTTGGAAATTATATATGATGCAAGATTAAACAATGATGCAGTAGCAACATCTGCTAGTAATAATAATAAAGCAGAAATAGAATATTCTACAATTGTGGCAGAAGATTATAATGGCAATTTAAATACACCTATACCAACAAATAAAATTGAAAGTTCAGCAAAAATATATACAGGTGGATTTAATATTGAAAAACGTGCAATTTCAAAAGATGGAGAACTTTTAGGTGGTGCAGTATTTAAAATTGCAAATTCAGAAGAAGATGCAAGACAAGGTAAATTTATTAAAGATGCAAATGGAAAAGAAATAGTATTAACAACAGGTAATGGAGAAAATGGTACAGACCTTGGAAAAGTTTCTTACAAAGGTTTATCTTATGGAACATATTATTTACTAGAAGTACAAGCACCTACATATACAGAAAATGGTGAAACTAAATACTATAATTTACTAAAAGATCCTATTAAAATTGCAGTTGAAGAGGGAACATATGAAGGATTAGCAAATGTTATTGTTAATAAAAAAGGAACTTTACTACCATCAACTGGTGGTATGGGAGCATTAATATTTGTAGTAGCAGGTGCTATATTTATAACAGCGGGTATAACATATTATAGAAAAAATAAAAAAGAAGAAGTTTAAAATATTTGAACCACTTAAAATTCTATAAGTTTAGATAATTTAAGTGGTTCAATTTTTGGGAGTTACTAATGAAAAAGAAACTAATAGAAATATCATTTATTCTTATAGGAATAGTATTAATAGCATATCCAATAATATCAGCATGCATGGCTTCTCTTAATCAAACTGTTGCTATTTCTAATTATCAAGATGTTATAAATAATTTATCACAAGAGGAAAAGGAAAATGAATTGCAAAAGGCAAGAGAATATAATTCTGAGATGGAAGGTATAATATCTGTTGATATTTCTATGACAAGTAATCAAGAAGAAAGTGTAAGCTATTTAAATGTTTTAAATATTGGCGAAGCTATGGCATATATAAGTATTCCCAAAATTAATGTATATCTTCCTATATATCATGGATTATCTGAAGAAGTATTGCAATCTGGTGTAGGACATTTAGAAACTACATCTTTTCCAGTAGGAGGGGTTGGTACACATGCAGTTCTTGCTGGGCATACAGGACTTGTGAGAACTAAGATATTTGATGACATAAATAAATTAGAGGAAAAAGATAAATTTTACATAGATGTTCTAGGAGAAACTCTAGCTTATGAAGTTGATAAAATAGATGTTGTTTTACCTGAAGATACAGATTGCATAGTAACTGATTCTAATGAGGATTATGTTACTTTAATTACTTGTACACCATATATGATTAATACACATAGGCTTTTAGTAAGAGGAAGCAGAATTGAGCTTGAAGAGGAAGAAAAACAAGAGAAAATTCAAAAATCAAATATAGAAGATATAAGTTCAAAAAGAAAAATAAATATTATAATTAGTATTGTGAGTTTCATTATTATAACAATAGTTCTTATGATGTATATTTTTAAAGGTGGAAAGAAAAAAACTAAAAAAGGAGGATAATATGAAAACAAAATTTAAAAAAATAATCGCGCTAGTTATTATTGTTATTGGAATTGCTCTTATTATATATCCTTTTATGGTTAAAAATGTTACATCATCTAGGATAAAGACGTCTATAGATAATTTTATTGGGATAACAAAAGAATTAGAATTTTTAGATAATTCAGAAAATAAAGAAATTGTAGATGAGTTTGAAAATGTAGAATCTAATTATAATAAAAGAGAATATACGAAAATCGAAAAAAATAGTTCATCCAATAAATATAGTGGAAAAACCACAAGAGTTTATAGTAGCGAGAATGCAGAAGATGATATTATAGTAGAAGAAAATGCAATTTCTGAAATGAAAAATAATTTACTAGAAGATTTATACAATGAAATGAAAGAATATAATAAAAAACTTAATGAAGAAGGACAGAATATTGTAGATGCTTTTTCTTATGAAACTCCAAGCTTTGATTTAACTAAGTATGGTTTAAATGAAAACATAATTGGAATAATAAAAATACCAAATATAAACCTTGAACTTCCAATATATTTAGGTGCAACTGCAGAGAATTTAAATAAAGGAGCAACTCATCTTTCACAAACTTCCATTCCACTTGGAGAAGAAAACTCAAATGTAGTAATTGCAGCACATAGAAGTTTATTTAAGAATGAATTTTTTAAAAATATTGATAAATTGAACATTGGAGATAAGGTTATAATTCAAACATTATGGGATGAATTAACTTATGAAGTTACAACAAAAAATGTAATATCACCATCAGATTCTTCAAAAATATTAATACAAAAGGATGAAGATTTAGTAACTCTTGTAACATGTCATCCTTATGGAAAAACATCAGAAAGATATATTGTATATTGCAAAAGAAAATGACAATAAAATATTGTTTATTAATTGACTTAAATGGCAAAATAATATATAATGGTTTCGAAAACTAGATGAAGAGGTGGTTAAGATGAAAAAAGATGAATATTTTTTCGAATATCCAGATTTTAATAATGTAAAGGAAATTGTATATCATGTTGTGGAAAAATATCCAAAAAATACTGCCTTTATTTTAAAAGACAAAAAGGGAAAAGAAGTAAATTATATATATAAAACATTTGTAGATTTTTTAGAGGATGTAAATAATTTAGGAACAGGATTATATAATTTAGGACTAAAAGATAAAAGAATAGCTGTTATCGGAAAAAATAAATATGAATGGGTTTTAAGTTTTACTACTACATTACTTGGTAATATGGTTGTAATTCCATTAGATAAGGGACTTACAGAAATTGAAATAGAAAATAGTATTAATAAAAGTTCTCCAGATGTAATTATTTTTGACGAAACAACAAAGGAAATGATAAATAATATTAGAAAAAATAATCAAACTGAAGTACAAGAATTTATTTGTATGGATAAATATGAAGAATACAAATATTTATATGATATTTTAGAAGAAGGTAAAAAAATAAGAGAATCAGGAAATAAAGAATTTGAAAATGCAGAGATAGATTCTAAAAAGGCAAGTGAACTATGTTTTACTTCAGGAACAAGTTCAACATCTAAAATTGTTATGCTTTCACAAAGAAATATAGCTTTTGATATTTGTGCAATGCACGCAACAGAAGATTTTAGAGAAACAGATGTTAATTTGGCATTTTTACCATTACATCATACATTTGGCTCAACAGGAGTATTATATATACTTAGCTATGGTGCTGCTACAGCATTCCCAGATGGTTTAAGATATATTGCTCAAAACTTAAAAGAGTATGGAGTGTCTGTTTTTATAGGAGTTCCACTTTTAGTTGAATCAATGTATAAAAAATTAACTAAAGAGATTGAGAAACAAGGAAAAACCAAATTAATAAATATAATGAGAAAAGTTACAAACTTATTGCCATTTGCAAAAAGAAAAGTATTCAAACCTATAATAGATCAATTAGGTGGAAAACTTAGACTTATAATAAGTGGAGCAGCTGGTTTAGATAAAGAAGTTTGGAAAGGTTTTAATGAATTAGGAATACAAATAATTCAAGGTTATGGTTTAACAGAAGCTTCACCAGTAGTTGCAGCAGAAAATGTAAAATATGGTAAAAAAGGTTCAATAGGATTTCCTATAAAAGGAGTAGAGGTAAAAATATTAAATAAAAACGAATTAGGAATTGGTGAACTTGCTGTAAAAGGTGAAAATATAATGCTTGGTTATTATGAAAATGAAGAAGCAAATAAAGAAATTTTTACAGAAGATGGATGGATGCTTACAGGAGATTTAGCTTATATAGATAAAGAAGGATTTATATTTATAACAGGAAGAAAGAAAAATGTAATAGTATTAAAAAACGGAAAGAATATATATCCAGAAGAGATAGAATCATTAGTAAATAAAATCCCATTAGTAAAAGAATCTATGGTTTTTGGATTACCGAAAGCTGATGATATGGTCTTATCAATAAAGGTTCAATACGATATTGAATATGTTAATGAAAAATATCCAAATGTTGATTTTAGTAAAATTGATCTTATTCTATGGGAAAGAATAAAAGAAATTAATAAAACATTACCAACATATAAGTATATTAAAAATTTAATTACAACAAAGGATGAGTTTATAAAAACAACAACAGCAAAAATAAAAAGATATGAAGAACTAAAAAAAATTCAACAAAAAGTTTAAATGAAAGTGAAATTTAGGGACGCTCCTTAAATTTCACTTTTTAAATTTCATTCTTGAAAATTAATATATTTATGTATAAAATATATAGAGAAAATGGAAAAGTATGAGGTATAAATGAAGAAGTTTTTTAAAAGATTAGTTATACTAATTATTTTAATAGTAATTTCAATAATAGGATTTTTTGTTTATCAAGGATATTCTTTATATAAAGAAGCAATAAGTGAAATGAGTATTGAAGAGAAAATTGAAGAAATAAAAGAAGATGTTCCTGAGTATATAGAGTATGATAAATTGCCTAAAGATTATGTGAATGCAGTAATTGCTGTTGAAGATAGAAGATTTTTTAACCATAATGGTGTAGATGTAATTTCAATTATGAGAGCAATTATTACAGATATAAGAACAATGAAACTTGCAGAAGGTGGAAGCACAATTACTCAGCAGTTAGCTAAAAATGTTTATTTTACTCAAAGAAAGGAATTTACAAGAAAAATAGCAGAAGTTTTTATGGCTTTTGAGTTTGAGAAAAAATGTTCAAAAGAAGAGATTTTTGAATTATATGTGAATACAATTTATTTTGGTGACGGATATTATTGTATATATGATGCTTCAAATGGTTATTTTGATAAAATGCCAAATGAAATGAATTTGTATGAATGTACTCTTTTAGCAGGTATACCAAATGCACCTTCAGTTTACTCACCAAATGTGAACCCAGAGCTTTCAAAACAAAGACAAGCTCAGGTTTTAAATAAAATGTTAAAATATGACTTTATTACAGAAGAGGAAGCTAATAAGATTTTAGATGAAATGTAAACTTAAGAAAAAGAGGTAAGCTATTTTGGAAGAAATTTTTAATAAAATTATTGAAATTGATGAAAAAGCAAAAGGAATTGTAAATAGTGAAAAAGAAAAAAAGTTAAATATTGAAGAACACATTGAAAGCGAATTTGGAATAAAAAAAGTTGTTCTTGATATGGAATTTAAAGATGAAATTGAAAATCAAAAGAAAAAATATAATGAAAAATTTCAAGAAGTAAAAAAGCAAATAGATGAGAATGTTCAAAAAGAAATGGAAGAATTAAAAAAAATTTATAGCCTTAAGGAAAATGAAATTATTAGAAATATAATTGATGATATAAAAAAAGAGGAGAATTAGATGACTATTAATTTTAAATATCCTGCTCTAAATAGTAAAATGAAATGTATGTATGCAAATAATTTATCACAAGAAGAATTAGAAGAAATGCAAAGACAAAGTAATTTAAAAGAAGCTATAAATTTTATAAAATTAAAATTTCCAAGTTTAGAAAATATAAATGAAAATATGCATAGAAAAGAGTTAGAGCAAGAGATAAATAATTTATTTATATATGAAATTTTAAAGTTAATTAGATATTTAAATAAAAATGAAAAAGAAATTTTAATGCAATTTTTATCTAAATATGAAATTAATTGTGTTAAAAATGTTTTTAGAAACGTTACTACCAATAGAGATTCTAAAGTATATTTAAGAAATATAGATAACTGGACTACAAAAATATTTAAAAATATAAATGGAATTAATCAGATTACAGAAGAAACAGAATTTTTAGAGTTAATAAAAAGTGAAGATTATTATAAAGTATTTTCAGAATATGAAGAAGTGATAGAAAATGCTCCACTAGATGAAATTGAAGTAAAACTTGATAAATATTATTTTGAGAAAATATATACATTGGCTAAAAAAGCAAATAAAAATTTACAATTTTTAATAGGAACAGAAATTGATTTATTAAATGTTATTTGGATTTATAGAGCCAGAAAGTACTTTGGATATTCGCCAGAAGAAATTAAAGAAATTTTGATACCTATTAATTATAAGATTAATAAAAAATTACAAGAAGAATTATTAAATTGTATAGACTTTAATGAAATAAAAACAGTATT
>ERZ777306.1385-NODE-1385-length-38417-cov-10.828476_pt1 | contig 38417 bp, 32 predicted proteins | sample MGYA00374966_ERZ777306 | MGnify/ENA primary metagenome ERZ777306 (study PRJEB29329, sample SAMN06343882) | mouse gut metagenome | isolation source: Mouse cecum | place: Austria: Vienna | collected 2014-11-15 ... | reverse complement strand
GATACGGAAACCTCCTTAGAAAAAGATTTCAGTCATTTTTAAACAGGCTCTTACATGGCTTGTAAAATTTGAACTTCTCTTGAATCATTTTACAAAGGTAAAAGTTTTAATCGACACTGTCCAAAATTTTGTGTAAATCGAGAATACGGGATCCAGAAATGAGTCTCATATTTTCTTTATTATTAATTTTGTGAAAACATAAAATTATGTCAGAACGTAACAAAGTTATTCCCCAGTCGCAGGCAACAATAGCGGTAATTCCCGTAATGGGAAGTATCCGAAGAAGATTCAAACGGAACATGGAGAATCCGTCATATCCATTCCTCGTGACCGTAATGGTGAGTTTGAGCCGATACAGCGCCCAAACATGAAAGCCGTGGACTTTCTATAGAAAAGCTTGTTATTTCCTTATGCGCAAAGGAATGAGCGTTTCCGATATAGAGGAAGAGATGCGTGAGATTTATGAAATAGAACTTTCGACTTCAGCCGATTGGATTTGGAATGAACAATGAAAAAGCGTTGGACGTAATTATCATGCTGTCCAACGCTTTTTTATATCACGTCGTTTCATTTTTACTTCTTCTTCATGCCTTTATAGATGAAGAATGCCACGATGAGTACGCTGATGCCGATAAATACATAGCCTATCTCATGGCTGTATTCCGTTACTTTGGCAAGCAGTTGGTCTTCGTTTTCAATGCCGGGTACTGTGGACAGGTAATATCCGATGAAAGCCAGAATGGAATTCCACAGGCCTGCACCCAGAGTGGTGTACAGTAAAAAAGTTCCTTGCTTCATACGTGCCAGACCGGCAGGGATGGAGATTAACTGGCGCACAGCAGGTATCAGACGTCCGACAAACGTCGATATGGCTCCATGTTTGTCGAAGTATTCTTCCGCATGTTGCACTTTGGCTTCGTCAATGAGGCACATGTGTCCGAAACGGCTGTTGGCAAATTTGTAAATGATGGGGCGCCCCAGCCATTTTGCCATATAGTAGTTTATCAAAGCTCCGATATTTGCCCCTATGGTTGCAAACACCACCACCAGATATATATTCATGTTGTCATTGTTGGCGGCTTTCCAAGCGGCAGGAGGAACTACAACTTCCGAGGGAAAGGGGATAAACGAACTTTCAATGGCCATCAATAAAGTGATGGTCCAGTAATTGAGGTGGTCAAGACACCATTGGATAAAGGCTACTGATTCCATTTGCTAGATTAGTGGTATATAATTACTGTTATTGTAATGCGTTGAAAATATTCTTCATCACTAGGGCCAGCTCTTCTTGGTTATCTTCTTGTAGTATCTGCTGTAATCTATTCAGCTCTTCCAGTTTGAACGGATGTTCGCACAGCTGGTTGTACTTCATGAAATTCTCCTTGTCTTTGAGTAGCATATACAGAGAGGTCAGCCTTTCGTTGATACCTTCAAAATCCGGCTCCATCTCTTTGACATGCTCAAAGGCCAGCTTGGCATAGCTCAGTTGCCCTATCTCCATACTGCACATACCTATTTCGTGCCAAGTATCTGCATAGGGGGCATACTCTAAGGCTTGGGTCCATTTTTTCACACCTTTCTCATATTCTCCTTCTTCCATGTAGATGCGTCCCTCAATCAGGTACGAATCTATCTCTTCGGGTGCCAGATTGTATGCTTTTTTACAATATTGGTGGGCTTTGCGCTTTTTCCCCATCTTGTGCAGGCATAGGGCCGCATTGGCATAAAGAGAGGGCAAGGCGAGGTCATAACTGTCTTCGGCCGTTATGGCTTTTTCCAGATAGTCGTATCCTTCTTCCCATTCTCCTTTGGAGGCTTTGTTCAGACCGATGAAGGTGTTGATGAAACTGCGGGAAACGAGATGGAACTTCTCGGCTTGTAGGTAGTTCTCCATGGCACTTTCTTCATTTCCCAATTGAAAGAAGGAATGTCCTTTCATCAGGTAGGCGTCGGCAAACTCATCATCGGCCACCGTAGCATAGTCGCATGCTTCGATAGCTTTGTCGAACATCTGTTGGTCAAAGTAGCAACGGGCCAGTCCAAACCAGTAAGGAGCTGAATAAGGGTTCTTGTCAATCAGCTTATTGAAGATGAAGGTGGCTTTTTCGAACAGTCCTTGAGCATAGTAACAATCGCCGGTGACGGCAAGATAGGCTTCTTCTTCGGCATATTTTTTAAGTCCGCGCGTCAGCCATGTCAATGCTTTTTCCGGGAATCCCATGTCGATGTACATATAGGATATGTCGACGATATTGGCTAAGTCGTCCTTATCATCTATGCTGTCAAGTATCGCTTCCGCTTCTTCTTCTTTGCCTTCGTCTAACAGTAGGTTGGCTTTCAGCACTTTCACCTCGGAAGATTCTTCGGCAATCCGTTCTACTATACCTTTAGCTTGCTCTTTGTGCTGGGTATCCAGAAATAGGTATGCCTGTTCCACCATCAGGGCGGTATTATCCGGATGTATTGCCAAGCCATACTCTACGATTTCGGTAGCCATGGCATATTTATGATGCATGGCATACCAGTCTGCGAGGTCGGCTAAGTCGTCTGCGTCCAGATAGATGGTTTTGTTCTCTGCTTTAGCGGCTTCATATTGTTCTGCCATTTCTTGCAGTTCTTTGTCTCTTCCGGACAGCAGGTTCTTGTTACTCATATTCTTATTTATTGATTTTACCCCAAACGTCTTTCAGACCCACAGTACGGTTGAATACCATTTTTTCTGGTGTAGAATCCTTGTCAACATTAAAATAACCGATACGTTGGAACTGCAGGTAGGAGAGAGGCTGCATACCGGCAGCATATTTCTCGATGTAGCAGCAGGGCAGTACATTTAAAGAGTCGGGGTTGATTATCTCTTTCATGGCTGTCAGTGCATCGCAGTTCTTCTCTTCGCGGATGGCGGCAAGTCCGTCGCGCGGGTTTTCTACTTTCCACAGCCGGTCGTAAAGGCGTACTTCCGCTTCGAGGCAGTGGGCGCAACTTACCCAGTGGATGGTACCTTTCACCTTACGGTTGGCTCCGGGCAGACCGCTCTTGGTATCGGGGTCGTATTCGCAATATACCTCGGTGACTTCGCCGGCTTCGTTTTTCTTGCAACTGGTGCACTTCACGATGTATGCGTTCTTCAGACGTACTTCTTGTCCCGGTGTCATGCGGAAGTATTTCTTCGGAGCATTTTCCATGAAGTCATCGCGTTCCATCCAAAGCTCGCGGCTAAACTCGATGAAGTGGTTTCCTTCTTCGGGATGTTCGGGGTTGTTTACAGCTTCCATCTCTTCCACTTGCCCTTCGGGATAGTTGGTGATGATAAGCTTCACCGGATTCAGTACGGCGGATACGCGGGTGGCGCGGTCGTTCAAATCCTCGCGCACGGCGCTTTCCAGTAGGGCGAATTCATTGAGCGCGTCGTAGGTGGTATATCCGATTTTGTCGATGAATTTATGGATGGACTCCGGAGAGTAACCGCGGCGGCGGAAACCGCAGATGGTCGGCATACGGGGGTCGTCCCAACCATTTACCAAGCCTTCCTTGACCAGAGTCAACAGGTTGCGCTTGCTCATCAGTGTATAGCTGAGATTCAGCTTATTGAATTCATACTGATGAGGGCGGTTGTCGTCGAGGTCTTTGCCTTCCTTCACCCAGTCCACGAAGAGGTCGTAGAGCGGACGGTGGGGTACAAACTCCAATGTGCAGAGAGAGTGTGTCACACCTTCGAAGAAGTCGCTTTGTCCGTGGGCGAAGTCGTACATCGGATAAGCTTTCCAAGTAGTACCCGTGCGATGGTGCGGATGCTTCACTACACGGTAGATGATGGGGTCGCGGAAGTGCATGTTGGGGCTTGCCATGTCTATTTTGGCACGGAGCACCATGGCACCTTCTTCAATCTCACCGCTGTTCATCTTCTGGAACAAGTCCAGTGTTTCTTCGATGGGACGGTTACGGTAGGGACTTTCCACGCCGGGCTGGGTGGGAGTTCCTTTTTGGGCGGCAATCTGCTCGGAAGTCTGTTCGTCGATGTATGCCTTTCCCTCTTTGATGAGGCGGATAGCGAAGTCCCACAATTGCTGGAAATAGTCGGAAGCGTAATATTCATTACCCCATTTGTAGCCCAGCCATTGGATGTCTTCTTTGATGGCTTCTACGTATTCCACATCTTCTTTGGTGGGATTGGTGTCATCGAAACGTAGGTTGCAGACGCCACCGTGTGCGGCGGCAATACCGAAATCAAGGCAGATGGCCTTGGCATGTCCGATGTGGAGGTAACCGTTAGGTTCGGGCGGGAAGCGTGTTTGTACTTTCCCACCGTTTTTGCCCTCTTTCAAATCGTTTTCTACTATTTGCTCAATGAAGTTCAAGCTCTTTTTTTCGCTTGTCTCTTCGCTCTTTATTTCTGCCATAATGTTACTATTTTCGTATCGTGGGGACAAAGATAGGGTAAAAAAATGAAGAATGAAGAATGAAGAATGAAGATTTATTCTTTATGTACTGGGATATATCCACTCTCTTTGATGATTTTCTGTCCTGCGGCAGGCAAGACGAAATCGAGCAGGGGGATGACCGAGGCGTTTTTCCGGTTATGATAATAGGTATGACAGGCGCACTATTGGATAAGTATTACAACATGCAGCAAGCTGCGCGTGTCAGTGACATTCTACATGGGTGATATGATGGAGTTTGGAGATACCGTGCTCTCCACGCTCGGACAAGCAAGGCAGGCGTTTCAGAAGGAGAGTCCAGAATTGGCTACCGCCGTGTCTGCAAGGACAATATGCTGGACGAAATCAATGTTGATGCCACTGCCGTTCTTGCCGATTGCATCAGCCGGCATCAGGAGAGTACACTCTTTTGTCTGAACCTGGTGAGTGTGTTCCGCAAGTTGGAACGTTCCGATGACCATAATCACGAGTATCGCCGAAAAAATAGTGGTATTTATCGACAAGAAGGTGTTAAAACATGGCAGACGGACAGACAAACACTACTTAAATGATAAGAAATAAACAAAATTTTAGGATAATTTCAGTGTTTCATGGAAAATAGCCTTATATTTGTCCATTGAAAACGATTGCAGGTGTAGAAAAATGCTTTGAAATGATAATAAACTTAAATGATTTCTCAAAAAGATGTTATAAGACATGTTTTTTAATTTGGTTAGTATTACGAAAAGCGCCTATATTTGCGTCGTTATCCTGAAAACAATCTTTTTACCTTAAAAAAAACTAATACCTATTGAAAACTGAAAAAGGAGGCTTTGTGAAAAGCTTCCTTTTTTTGTACCTATACGAAGGGCTTTTTGTATCTTTGCGCATATTAATAATAAATCGTGTATAACCTAAAAGTATATAGAACCATGTTTTCTGGAATAGTAGAAGAATGTGCCACATTGGTGGCGATGGTCAAAGACCAGGAGAATGTACATTTTACTTTCAAATGTTCATTCGTCAGTGAATTAAAAATAGACCAGAGTGTGTCTCACAACGGTGTTTGCCTTACAGTAGTCAGCCTGACGGATGATACCTATACCGTGACGGCCATGAAGGAAACGCTGGACCGTTCCAATCTTGGCTTGTTGCAGGTAGGAGATGAAGTGAATGTGGAGCGCAGTATGATGATGAATGGTCGACTGGATGGCCATATCGTTCAGGGGCATGTAGACCAGACTGCCACTTGCATTGATATAAAGGATGCTGAAGGAAGCTATTACTTTACTTTCCGGTATACTTTTGACAAAGAAATGGCAAAGCGCGGCTACATCACGGTAGACAAAGGTTCGGTAACGGTCAACGGCGTCAGCCTGACTGTGTGCAACCCCACCGACGATACTTTTCAGGTGGCCATTATTCCTTACACCTTCGAGCATACCAATTTTCATGCTTTCAAAGTGGGCAGTGTGGTGAATCTGGAGTTTGATATCATCGGTAAGTACATCAGCCGCATGATACAATATAAATAAGGTGACGGCGCTATGGACGATTTCCTGCAATTAGCGGCATCCCGTCAGAGTGACCGTGCCTATGATATGACTCGTACCGTGGAGCCTGAGAAGCTGGAACGGATATTGGCAGCGGCTTGTCTGGCTCCATCTGCCTGCAATGCACAGCCGTGGAAGTTCGTGGTGGTTATGGAGCCGGAGCTGTCTGCCAGGGTGGGCAAGGCGGCTGCCGGACTGGGGATGAATAAGTTTGCCAAGAATGCTCCCGTCCATATTCTGGTGGTGGAGGAGTCCATGAATATCACTTCCTTTCTGGGTGCAAAAATCAAGGGTAAGTATTTTCCATTGATTGATATTGGTATCGCTGCCGCACATATCACGTTGGCGGCAGAAAATGAAGGGCTGGGTTCCTGCATTTTAGGCTGGTTTGACGAGAAGGAGATAAAAAAAATTGTCGGAATCCCGGCTGGTAAACGCCTTTTGCTCGATATTACGATTGGCTATCCGTTGAAAGAAAAACGGAAGAAGTCGCGGAAGCCGAAAGAGAAGACAATATCTTATAATAAGTATTAGCATTGGCTGAAGAACACAGAGGTGCAGAGATTAAACTAATGGACGAGAAGAAATCTCTGTGTCTTCGTGTTTGAGCCAAGCTACAAATCCTTCAGCAGCACCTTGCTTGCATTCTTGTAGTATTCTTCCCGTGCCTTCAGCAATGCTCCCCATTGGCTGTTGAATTCATTTTCCTTGTCAATCTTGAAATCTTCTGAGCCGTGTGTGTCCAGCCTATCCAGTAAGAGGGCCACATTCATCTTGTTGATGTCCATGGAAGGCTGGTAGGCGATGTCTTCACTCTTTTCATCTGTCGCCACTTCATGCAGGAGGTTGATTTCCTGCAATTCATACAGGGTCTCGTGTGTCAGCCGGATAGGAATCTGGCACTCTTCTGATATCTCTTCGGCCGTATAGGGCTGAGCGTCTTGTTCAAAGCGCTTGGCTATGAGGGACATTATCAGGATGGAGATAAAGTCGCGGTAGCGCCGGCTGATGTTGCGTGCATCCTTGTCGAAACTGAAGTTCCGGATATTCTGTCCAGCGTAGGTCAGTTCGGCACCAAATAGGCAGATGGTCCAGGACACCTGCAGCCATAGCAGAAACATCGGAAGGGCAGCGAAACTACCATAGATGGCATTGTAACGGGAAACCCACAACTGGCTGCTGATGTAGAGGAACTGGAATGCCTGGTGTGCCGTACCTGCCAAAATACCGGATATGAGTGCGTGTTTCAGTTTGACCTTTGTATTCGGCATAAAGACGTATAGCGCTGTAAACATGAACCAGGTCAGTACGAAGGGGATGAGACGCACCATAAACTTGCCGACGGGAGCCAGCAGGGTAAAGTCTTCGAGGTTCTTCACCATTGTGCTCATGAAGATGGAAAGACCACCGGAAACCACCAGCAGAATGGGCATCAGCAGAAGCATGGAGAAGTAATCCGTTATTTTACGGTACATGCTGCGCGCCTTTTTCACCTGCCAGATGCGGTTGAAGGTGATTTCCATATTGTTGATTAGATTCAGGACTGTCCACAGCAACATAATCAGACCCACTCCGATGAATATTCCGCTCTTGGTCTGAGACAAATATGAATTCACAAATTGCAGGATGACTTCCGTGGTTTCCGTAGGACCGCTGAAACCGTTGACAATCTGGCTTTCCATCAGATTATCGAATCCGAAACCGCGAGCTATGGCAAACAAGATGGCAAGAATAGGCACAATGGCCAGCAGCGTACTGTAAGTCAGCGCCGAGGCTTTGTTCACTATCCGGTCTTTGGTGAAACGGTTGATGCAAAGATAAATCGTCTTGATGATATTGTATACGGAAAAAGTCGTTCGCGTAACTTCATCTTCTGTAATACGCCAGATGTCGTAGGTGAGGAATTTCCAAAGGGCAGCAATACGCTTGTTCATGCTATTGTTTCGATTATCCATTGTCAGTAAAAAAAAGCAGTCGGTCTGTAAGCCGGGTTCTGTTCTTCTGTTCCTGAAGAAGCCTAATCATCCATTCTTCATTAAAGAAGTGTCTGTCATTTATCTGAGCCGCATGTCGCCATACAAGCTTTAGCGGTCTACCCTCCGACATGGAGCGAGCAACTCTCATAACGCCGGTTTACATGACCTTACAACTCCTAAGACGTACAGCCCGACATGTCACCATGCGGCTGGTGGGCTCTTACCCCACCTTCTCACCCTTACCTCTCCCTGAAAGGAGCGGCGGTTATTTTCTTCTACGTTACTCTACCCTCACGGACAGCTTTCTGTTAGGAAGTGGGATGCTCTGTGTTGCCCGGACTTTCCTCATACGCACGGGGCGCAAGCGACAGACCGACCAACTGCTTTATAGGGTACAAAGATAATGAATATTAATGAAGAATGAAGAATGAAGGATGAAGAATTTGTTGTGCAGTGTGCGAATGCAGTGTGGATGAACCCTTCATTCTTTATTCTTTACCCTTAATAATATTAAAAACATGTATCTATTTCGGAATAAATTCGTAGCTTTGCTATTATTAATAACCCCCAAATCCTTTTGGCCAATGAAAAAGTTTCTCTCTTTTTTTTCTTTGTTTCTGTTAATCCCGCTTTTTGCTGTCGCTTCGAAAGTAGGAGACCGTACAATCCCTGCAGAAGTGGCGCAATTCTCTGACAGTTTGAAACAGAAGTTTGCACCGGATAAGCGCGTGGCTTTGTTTGATGTGGATTACTCTTTCTCAGGAAAGAATGTGATGTTGCGTGGTGTCACCACTTCGGCAGAGGCAAAGAAGGCTTTGCTGGATGGTTTGGCAAAGAAGGGATATGCGGTGATGGATTGTCTGCAAGTGCTTCCGGATGAGGCCGGGCTTGAAGGCAAGACGTATGGCATTGTCAATGTGTCTGTGTGCAATCTTCGGGTGCATCCGGATTTCTCTTCGGAAATGATGACGCAAGGTTTGATGGGTATGCCGGTGCGGGTGTTGCAGCGCGACGGCTGGTATCGTATCCAGACACCGGACAGCTACATTGCATGGGTTCATCGAGTAGGCATACATCCCGTTACGCGGGAAGAGTTGGCCGTTTGGAATAGTGCGGAGAAAATTGTAGTGACTTCACATTACGGCTTTGTCTACTCGCAGCCTAGCCAGGCATCGCAGACCGTCTCTGATGTTGCTGCCGGAAACCGCCTGAAGTGGGAGGGGACAAAAGGCGCCTTTTATAAGGTGGCTTATCCCGATGGTCGCCAGGGATATATTTCCAAATCCATCTCCATGCCGGAGAAGAAATGGCGGGCCGCCTTGAAGCAGGACGCCGCCAGCATTATAGCTACGGCGCATAGCCTGATGGGCATCCCTTATCTTTGGGCTGGCACTTCCTCCAAAGGGGTGGATTGTAGCGGCTTCATGCGCACTGTTCTTTTCATGCACGACATCATCATTCCGCGGGATGCTTCCCAACAGGCATACGTGGGCGAGCATATCGATATCGCTCCTGATTTCAGTAACCTCCAGCCGGGCGATTTGATTTTCTTCGGACGCAAGGCGACACCGGAACGCAAGGAACGTGTGGTGCATGTCGGAATGTATATCGGTAACAAGCGCTTCATCCATTCGCAAGGCGATGTGCGTGTCAACAGTTTCAATCCCGATGACGAGCTGTTCGATGAATACAACCTCGGTCGACTGCTGTTCGCTACGCGCGTGTTACCTTATATAAATAAGGAGGCGTCACTCAATACAACTGCCACCAACCTATATTATAAATAATAATTTAGTTGATAGTTAGGCTGTGTAAAGTTGACGTTTGGAACTGTAAGGTTCTGCTTTAGCTTTCCAGAGTAGGCTTTCAACTTTCAATTTTCAACTATTATGTCAAACAGAAGAGATTTCCTGAAAACCGCCGCTTTTGCCGCAATCGGCTCAGGCATGGCAATCAGTCATGTATTTGCCGGAGGAAATGGTGCTCCTTCCTTGTTCAACGTGAACAGCAGGGCAGGTGTAACACCCAAGATGAAATTGCGTTTCTTCCCGTATGAACTGAAATTGCGCCATGTCTTTACAGTGGCCACCCATTCGCGTACTACCACTCCCGACGTTCAGGTCGAGATAGAATATGACGGTATTATCGGTTATGGTGAAGCCTCCATGCCCCCGTACCTGCAACACGAACTAGGCACAATGGACAGTGTATTGGCTTTTCTGAAGAAGGTACAGGATGTCATCGGCCAATTCTCAGACCCTTTTCAGTTGGAAGATATACTGGCTTATATAGACAGTCTCTCGGCAGGGGATTCTGCTGCTAAAACCGCTGTGGATATCGCCTTGCACGACCTTGTGGGCAAGCTGCTGCAAGCTCCCTGGTATAAGATATGGGGGTTGGACAAGGAGAAGACTCCCTCTACAACCTTCACCATCGGCATTGATACGGCCGACGTGGTGCGTGAAAAGACGAAAGAGTGTGCCGACCGGTTCAATATCCTTAAAGTGAAGCTGGGGCGGGAGAACGACAAGGAAATGATAGAGACAATCCGTTCAGTGACAGACCTTCCGATTGCCATTGATGCCAATCAAGGCTGGAAAGACAAACATCATGCGCTCGATATGATACATTGGCTGCACGAAAAAGGAATTGTCATGATAGAGCAACCGATGCCCAAGGAACAACTGGACGATATTGCATGGGTCACCCAGCAAAGCCCGTTGCCCATATTTGCCGATGAGTCCATCCAGCGTCTGAAGGATGTGGCAGGTTTGAAGGGGGCCTTTACGGGCATCAACATCAAGTTGATGAAGTGTACCGGCATGCGCGAAGCCTGGAAGATGGTGACTTTGGCACGTGCATTGGACATGAAAGTGATGGTGGGTTGTATGACCGAGACCTCTTGTGCCATTACCGCTGCCTCCCAATTCTCTCCGGCGGTGGACTTTGCCGACTTGGACGGCAGCCTGCTGATAGCGAACGACCGTTTCAAAGGTATGGAAGTTGTGAAAGGTAAGATAACGTTGCCTGATTTGCCGGGTATTGGAGTGGTGAAGTCATGAGAAAGCTATTGTATACCGTTGCTCTGTTTGTGATGGCTTCTGCATGCAGCACGAAGCCCGAGAGCAAGCCCTATAATTGGGAGGACGACCTGCACCAACGTCTGCTTACTGATTTCTGTATGACGGAATTCCAGGTGAAGGACTATATCCGCAAGTATATTCCCGACGTGACCGATGAGCAGATGCGTCAGTGGGAAGCCTCCAAAGCTTTGGAGTGCATGGTGCTGGATGGAGAGAAACGCTATTTCCGCAATGCCGGGCCTAACCTGTTTCGTGTGGATTCCACTTGCTATGGCCTTAAGATGGCCAAGGAAGGCACTTCGCCAAGTGGCAGCGAGAAAGTGAATATGGAGAACCTGCCCGAAATTATTTCTGCTGTGAAGAAGGAGGGCGAGGTCATTGTTGCGCCTAAGCGCATGCGCGTTACCTACACGTTGACCGTGGATACCAATGCCGTGCCTGCCGGGAAAATCATCCGTTGCTGGTTGCCCTATCCCCGTCAGGACCAGGCCCGGCAGCAGGATGTGAAATTCATTTCGGCCAGCGAACCGCAGTACACCTTTTCCTCGCCCGAGTGTCGTCACAGCACATTGTACATGGAGAAACGCGCTGTCGAAGGCGAGCCGACCGTATTCTCCGAAACCTTTGAGTTTACTGCCAACGGTGAATGGCATAATCTGAAGCCTGACGACGTGCACCCCTATGATACGACGACCTCCCTTTATAAGGAATATACTGCCGAGCGTGAGAAGCATATCGTCTTTTCTCCGCGCTTGCGCGAACTTGCTGCCAAATTGACAGCTGGTGAATCCAATCCCTACCTGAAGGCAAAACGCATCTTCCGGTGGGTGAATGACAACTTCCCGTGGGCCTCTGCACGCGAATATTCCACCATTGAGAATATCCCGGAATATGTATTGGACAACCGTCACGGAGACTGCGGCCAAGTCAGTCTACTGTTTATTACGCTTTGCCGCATCAGTGGCATTCCCGCACATTTCCAGAGCGGCTTCATGATGCATCCCCGCGCGTGGAATCTGCACGATTGGGCGGAAATCTACTTTGAAGGTGTGGGTTGGGTGCCCGTCGACCAGTCATTCGGCATTCCTGCCTTTGCCCGCAATGCCGACGAGGAATATTTCTTCCTGGGAGGTATTGACTCTTGGCGCATGATTGTGAACACCGATTACGGCATGCCGTTACAGCCCGAAAAACAGTATCCCCGTAGCGAGACGGTCGACTTCCAGCGTGGCGAGGTGGAGTGGGAGGGAGGCAACCTCTACTTTCCGCAATGGGACTACCACATGGATATTGATTACTTGAATTATTGAGGCAATATCTGCCCTCTAAAAACAGATGATGCGTTCAACCCGAACGCATCATCTGTTTGGCATAGACGCATCATCTGTTTACCCCCAATACATCATCCGTTTCGGACGAAACGGATGATGCGTCTTTTTATGCCCTATCTGTCAGTTCTTTAACAGTCGGCAATCGTACATAAATGCTAATTTGTCAGTCTTTGCCGTTAACCGCTGTTAAGCCCTAAATATTCTCTGTTAAAAGAGAACAAAAAAGAGCGACAAGCGGAATAACTGAACGTTTTTTGTCGTTATTTTAACGTCGTAATGTTAAACAAAACTCAGATATTAACAATTTAAATAATAGGAAAAATAGTATGAAACAGACAACAAAAAACATCCTTGGAGTTGCAGCTATCGTGCTCCTGAGCTCTGGAGTGGCTGGATTGACCACTTATAAAATGCTGAATAAGGAAAAGCCTGCCGCATTCAGCGAGTTGTTTCAGCAGAACCCGAATAATCTGCTGTCGGCAGCTTTTCATGCAACGGATGCCCAGCCTGTGGATTTGACACAAGCAGCGGAGAGCTCGCTCCATGCTGTAGTGCATATACGTGCCACTCAGCTGAGTAAGACTCAGACGGTGCAAGAACAGCCGGATATTTTTGACTTCTTCTTTGGAGACGGTCGTGGACGCCAGCGCCAGATACAGACTCAGCCGCGTGTAGGTTTCGGTTCGGGTGTCATCATATCCAAAGACGGATATATTGTGACGAATAATCACGTGGTGGAAGGTGCTGATGAAATCACCGTGAAACTGAATGACGACCGTGAGCTGAAGGGACGCATCATCGGTACTGACCCCAGCACGGACTTAGCATTGATTAAGATTGAAGGGGATGATTTCCCGACAATTCCGGTTGGTGACTCCGACCAGTTGAAGGTGGGAGAATGGGTATTGGCTGTAGGCAACCCCTTCAACCTGAACTCTACCGTAACAGCCGGTATCGTCAGTGCAAAAGCCCGCTCCATTGGCTCTTCCACCTCCAACGGGCAAGCTGCAAACATTCAGTCCTTCATTCAGACCGATGCTGCCATCAACCAAGGTAATAGTGGTGGCGCGTTGGTGAATGCCAAAGGCGAGCTGGTTGGCATCAATGCCATGCTCTACTCACCCACGGGTGCTTATTCCGGTTATGGTTTTGCCATTCCTACCAGCATTATGACAAAGGTGGTAGCCGACTTGAAACAGTTTGGTACCGTGCAGCGCGCTCTCCTTGGCATTAAGGGTAGTGATTTGAGCACAGACTTGCAGATGGACGAACGCTGGACTGAAGAGCTGAAGAAGAAGGCCGACGAACTTGGCGTGAAAGAGGGTGTCTATGTGGCCGAAGTTGTTGAAGGTGGTTCCGCTGCCGGCGTCTTGAAGGAAAACGATGTAATCATAGCATTGAATGGCAAGAAGATTCACAAGTTCTCGGATTTGCAGGAAATGCTGGCAAAACACCGTCCGGGCGACAAGGTGAAGGTAACGGTGGTTCGTGACAAGAAGGAAAAGGTATTCGAAATCACGCTGAAGAATGAGCAAGGCACTACGAAGGTAGTGAAGGATGCCGGAATGGAAATCCTGGGTGCAGCCTTTAAGCCCGTGTCTTCCGAGCTGAAAAAGCAGTTGAACCTGGGTTACGGGTTGGAAGTTACCGGTGTTACCAATGGCAAGATGGCCGATGCTGGTATCCGTAAGGGATTCATCATTCTGAAGGCCAACGGAGTGTCGATGAAGACGGTGGATGATTTGGAAAAGGCGATGAAAGAGGCAAGAAAGTCTCCTGAACAAGGTTTGTTCATCACCGGTATGTTCCCGTCAGGAAAGCGTGCAATGTATGCCGTTGATTTGACCCAAGAATAAAGAATAGGGATAGTTTGGTAAGAAGATTGTAATATTAGCTAACAATAGCGAAAAAGGGGGTGCCGGTACAATACATACCGGCATTCTTTTTGTTATATAGGATAAGATATAAATAAGGTAAAAAAGTTAGGATGAAATTATTGTAACAAAATAATTTGTCGTACCTTTGCAACCCAAATCTGTATTATAAGAATGAGACAACTTAAAATTACCAAAAGTATCACTAACAGAGAGAGCGCTTCTCTTGATAAGTATTTGCAGGAAATCGGTCGCGAGGACCTCATTACTGTTGAAGAGGAAGTGGAGCTCGCTCAGCGCATCCGCAAGGGTGACCGTGTTGCATTGGAGAAATTGACACGTGCCAATCTGCGTTTCGTTGTATCTGTGGCCAAGCAGTACCAGAACCAAGGTTTGAGTTTGCCCGACTTGATTAACGAAGGCAACTTAGGACTGATTAAGGCTGCCGAAAAGTTCGATGAAACACGTGGTTTCAAGTTCATCAGTTATGCAGTATGGTGGATACGTCAGTCCATTCTGCAGGCTTTGGCAGAGCAGTCGCGTATTGTGCGTCTTCCGTTGAACCAGGTGGGTTCGCTGAATAAAATCAGCAAGGCCTTCTCCAAGTTCGAGCAGGAAAACGAACGTCGTCCGTCTCCCGAAGAGCTTGCCGATGAATTGGAAATCCCTGTTGACAAAATCTCTGATACACTGAAGGTGTCCGGCCGTCATATCTCGGTAGATGCACCTTTCGTAGAGGGAGAGGACAACAGCTTGCTCGATGTGTTGGTCAACGACGACTCCCCTATGGCCGACCGCTCTTTGGTGAACGAGTCTCTTGCGAGGGAAATTGATAGAGCTCTTTCTACGTTAACCGATAGGGAAAAAGAAATCATACAGATGTTTTTCGGTATCGGACAGCAGGAAATGACATTAGAAGAAATCGGCGACAAATTCGGCTTGACCCGTGAGCGTGTGCGTCAGATTAAGGAAAAAGCAATCAGAAGATTAAGACAAAGTAATCGTAGTAAATTGCTCAAATCTTATTTGGGATAAATAAGAAATATCAGTTTCCGACAAATAGAAGGAATTAAAACCGGTCTGTCTTTATTGATAGCCGGTTTTTTTATTATCTTTGCCCATGATTTTAATGTGTTGATTGCCCATATGCCAATGCGCTGATAGCCATTCGGTGTTGCGGTGTGTCTTTATTAGCATATTGTCCTATTTATATATTTATTTAATTATGAAATACGTTCGTGTACTTTGTGCCGTGACATTGGCGCTGATGCTTTGTTCGGCATTTACTCTCAAAGAAAAAGAAAAATCGGTATATGCTTTCGGTGTAGCTGTGTCATTCAATGATTCCATCGTATATTATACAGACATTCAGGTATTGGATAGCGTAGAGCTGGACAAGAATGGATTCTTGCCCAAGCGTGATTTATACACTTACCAGCTAAAGAACTATCTGGAGTACAATCTGCAGAAGCCGGACTATACTTGCATGATTTATTTCTCTGAAAACAAGAAAAGGTTGGAAAAAGAGGCTGCAAAGGTAAAGGGCAAGTATAAGAGGAATAAGAATATGGTTCTGCAGGTAGTAGAGCCGGGGGCCTTTAGTTTTAAGAAACCGCAGGAATAAAATATATTGTTATGAAAATGACTTTTCGTATTTTGCTTTGGATTTGTCTTTCTGGCCTTTTTGTTGCTTGTAATGATGACAATCCGGTGATAGAGATAGTAAACGTAACAAGTGTTGCGTTAAATAAGAATACACTATCACTGGAAAATGGTCAGAGTGAAACTTTAGTAGCTGCCATAACTCCTGCTGATGCAACAAATAAAAAGCTAATTTGGATTTCTAGTGACCCTAGTGTTGCAACGGTTGACGATAATGGTAAGATAACAGCTTTAAAATCAGGAAGTACTACGATTCTTGTGGTGACAGAAGACGGAGCAAAAACGGCTACTTGCGTAGTGACGTGTGGTGACGAAACTCCTCCAGATTCTGAAGTGGTGTTAGTGGAAAGTATTTCGTTGAATGCCAGTAGATTATTGCTCAGACGAGGTGGTAGTGAAATACTTATGGCTACTATAACACCTGAAAATGCTACAAATAAAAATGTCAAATGGACTTCAAGTGATGAAACTATAGCAAAAGTTGATGCAGATGGTGAAGTAACGGCATTAAAATTGGGTAGTGCTGCAATCATAGCGACTACTGAAGATGGTGCAAAAGTTGCCACTTGTACTGTAACGGTTAGTGATATTGCTGCTCAGCGTACGGTATTGGTTTATATCGTAGCAGATAAAAACGGATTGGATGAAAACTATAATAACCAGAATTTTGCTACTCAGGATGTGGAAGAAATGATGGAAGGTATGAAGTCCGTTGATGCTTCGCTATACAATCTGTTGGTTTATCTGGATAATAATGATAATCCGGTTTTGTTCCGTATAAATAGTGATAAAAAAGGGAATGTAAACAAGGAAATCATCAAAGAATATGGAGAGCAGGTTTCAACTGATACTTCTGTTATGAAGGAGGTACTGGCGCGTGCTTTCAATGACTATCCGGCTGACAGTTACGGTTTAGTGTATTGGTCGCATTGCGACGGATGGATTCCATATCCTTTAGAAGCACCTAAGACTCGTTGGGTAGGTCAAGATAAGGGAGATGGTAGTGACAACCGGATGAATATTTCAGGCTTGATGACTGTTTTGGATTCAGCGCCATACTTTGATTTCATTATGTTCGATGCGTGTTTCATGATGTCGGTTGAGGTTGCTTACGAACTACGTAAACATACTGATTATTACATTGGATCACCAACAGAGAATCCTGGACCAGGTGCGCCATACAATAGGATTGTTCCGTTGATGTTCAGACAAGATGCGGCTATTGCAATGACTGCCGAATATTTTAAAGCATATTACGAGCTATATAATGGTGGAGTCGGTATGACTAATGCAAATTGGACGGGTGGAACTTCTATAGCAGCGCTGAAAACCGAAGGATTGGAAAATCTGGCAGCAGTGACGAAGCAGGTTCTTCAAAACACTACAGACATTTCTGAGCTTCGTTCAAGTGTCTTTGATTACGATAAGCGTAATTCTTATAACGGACATGTTGGCTATTACGATATGGTAGATATGATGAAGCATCTCACGGACAATTCCGGTTATTCTGCATGGAGGCAAGCTTTCGATAACGTTATTGGCTATTGGAATACTACTCCAAAAAACTATTCCCAGTTTGCCTCTATGTTCTCAATGGAGGGTACAAACGGAGTGACGCATTATATTCCTTCCACTGCTAATACGCAAAATGCTGAGGTCGCCAATGCGGCATATCGTATAACTTCATGGTATAAAGATACCGGTCTTTCCAGGCTTGATTGGTAAAACCATTAAAACTATATACTGAACGGGTTATCATAGAAAAAGCAATCTATGATAACCCGTTTCTTTTATATCTATTCTTCATAATACAAGTTTCTTAATAATATTTTCCTTTGGAAATTATGTTTTATCGAAAATAATTCTTTTCTTTGCATCGTCAAACTTAAAAAAACAAAGAATTATGAAATATGTAATCATTGGCGGTGTAGCAGGTGGAGCCACGGCAGCCGCCCGACTGAGAAGAGTGGACGAAATGGCTGAAATCCTCTTATTGGAGAAAGGCCCTTACATCTCGTATGCTAATTGTGGTTTACCTTATTATATAGGCGGAGTGATAGCAGAGCGTGAGAAGCTGCTGGTACAGACACCCGAATCTTTCAGCAAGCGCTTCCGCATTGATGTGCGTGTGCAGAATGAAGTAATCGCCATCCATCCCAAAAACAAGACTGTTACCATACGCAACGCGGAAGGCAAGGAGTACGACGAAAGCTATGACAAACTTTTGCTTTCTCCCGGTGCCAACCCCGTGAAGCCCCCCTTGGAAGGCATCAATTCCGAAGGCATCTTCACGTTGCGCAATGTAGAAGATACCGACCATATCAAGGCTTATATCTCGGACAAGCAGGTGAAACGCGCCGTGGTGGTAGGTGCCGGTTTCATCGGATTGGAAATGGCGGAGAACCTGCATCATGCCGGTGTTCATGTGTCTGTAGTTGAAATGGGTAACCAGGTGATGGCGCCTATCGACTTCTCTATGGCGGCACCCATCCATCAACATCTGTTGCAGAAAGGCGTCTCCCTCTATCTGGAAGAAGGCGTAACCCATTTCAAGCGTACGGACAACGGAATCACTGTATTCCTGAAAAGCGGAAAGACCATTCTTGCCGATATGGTGCTGCTCTCCATCGGTGTGCGTCCTGCCACTGTATTGGCGCAACAAGCCGGCTTGAAGCTGGGCGAAATGGGCGGTATCTGGGTAGACGAACACTTGGAGACTTCCGAAAAAGATATCTATGCCGTGGGCGATGCCATCGAATACCCCCATCCGCTGACCGGAAAGCCTTGGCTAAATTACTTGGCAAATCCTGCCAACCGCCAGGGACGTATCGTTGCTGATAATATGGTGTTCGGCAATACCGTCTCTTACGAAGGAGCTATCGGCACCTCCATTGCCAAAGTATTCGACATGACGGTAGCCTCTACGGGTCTTGCAGCCAAACGCTTGAAGCAGTGGGGAATGGAATACCAAAGTTCGGTAACTCACTCGGCGTCTCACGCCGGTTACTATCCGGATGCCCTGCCTTTGACTTTGAAACTGACTTTTCATCCCAAAACCGGTAAACTCTATGGTGCGCAATGTATCGGTTACGAGGGAGTGGACAAGCGAATCGACCAGATAGCCGGACTCATCAAGCGGGGTGGCACAGTCTACGATTTGATGGAGACGGAGCACACGTATGCGCCTCCTTTCTCCTCGGCCAAAGATCCCATCGCCATTGGCGGATATGCAGCATCGAACATTATCAGCGGTGCCATGCCCGTCATCTCTTGGCGCGAGTTGGTGGAAGAGAAGGATAAAGTGATGCTGATAGACACCCGTACGCCCGAGGAGTTCTCTTTCGGCACCATTCCGGGGGCTGTCAATATTCCATTGGACGAAATACGCGGGCATTTGGCAGAGATACCTACGGACAAGCCGGTAGTCCTTTTCTGCGCTGTGGGTCTGCGCGGTTATCTGTCCCTGCGCATCCTGATGGGACGCGGTTATCGCAATGTGCGCAATCTGATAGGTGGTTATAAGACTTATTCTACGGCAACAGCGCCTCTGCCGTCTCCATCTGTTCCGGCGGGCGGTGGCTCTTCTTCTGCTTCTTCGGTCGCCTCTGCTGACGACGGTGCTCCTGCAGCGGCATCTACCTCTAAAAAGGAACCGTTGAAGATAAACGCTTGCGGCTTGCAATGTCCGGGTCCCATCATGCAGGTGAAGAAGGCGATGGACAGCATTGCTGCGGGTGAGCGTGTGGAGATTGTGGCTACCGATGCCGGTTTTGCACGCGATGCTTCTGCCTGGTGTGATACGACGGGAAATAAATTGATAGAGACGTATGACGAGAAGGGACGCTATACGGTAGTCATCGAGAAAGGCGCTCCGGCTTGCGCATCCGTTTCCAACACTCCCGTAGCTGGGGGTAGGGGAAAGACGCTGATTCTGTTCAGTGACGACCTGGACAAAGCGCTGGCAACCTTTGTATTGGCAAACGGAGCAGCGGCAACGGGACAGAAAGTAACCATTTTCTTCACCTTCTGGGGGCTGAACGTCTTGAAGAAAGTGCAGAAACCCAGTGTGCAGAAAGACTTCTTCGGCAAGATGTTCGGCATGATGCTGCCGTCCAGCTCTTTGAAACTGAAGTTGTCGCAGATGAATATGTTTGGCATGGGCAGCCGCATGATGCGCTTCCTGATGAAGCGCAAGGGAGTGGATTCTTTGGAGTCGTTGCGCTCGCAGGCATTGGCGCAGGGAGTGGAATTCATCGCTTGCCAGATGTCTATGGATATGATGGGCATCCAACAAAAAGAACTTCTGGATGAAGTAACTATCGGCGGCGTGGCTACCTATATGGAACGTGCGGACAAGGCAAATGTGAATTTATTTATATAGGAGGACGAGATATGGAGACTTTATGTAAAATCCGTGATGTTTATCGGGCTATTGCCGAGTTCGAGGTACAGTTTACGCAGATGTACGATTTGTCGCTGAATGAAGGAATGCTGTTGTGCACGTTGCTCAATACTCCTAAGCTGACCTCCAGCGAAATAGCCGAGGCGCTGGGTTTGTCTGCCTCCAACACTTCAAAGGTCATTCGCTCTGTCGAGGGAAAGAAGCTCATTACCCGTCTGATAGGTAAGGAGGATAAGCGCCAGATGCGTTTTTCTCTTACGGCAGAAGGCAAGAACCGGATTTCGGATATTAAGAATGCTACTTTCGAATTGTCGGGGTTGTTGCAGCAGGTGGTCAGCCTCGTATAGTTTTGTGTAAAAGCGGATTAATATCGTGTTTGCAGGAAGTTAATATCCTGCGGACACGATATTTGTTTCTTGTATGACACGTTGTTAATTTCTTGTATGACATGTTATAAATATCGTGTATTGCACGCTATTTATACTCAGTCGTATTTTCGTAAAGGAACACAAGCTTGATACCAAAGAAATAAATTGAAACTTCCTATGTCAATTGCTCAATATTGTTTTACTTTGCTCTTAAATAGTAAGCAATACAGCAATCGATATGCAGAAATTATTGTCTTTGCCGCCTAATCTGGTGTCGGCATTCTATGAACTGGAAAATGTAGACCGTACGGAATGGTTTTGTACTTCCGACCCGGTGGAAATGAAACTTGGCTCGGGTGGGGGAACTACCTGGCTCTTGAGAGAATGGCAGAAGGAACGGGATAGGAAGTATTTGGCGGAGGAGCGTATTCCAACAGAAAAGTGCATTCCAACAGAGAAAAGCATTCCAATAGAGAAGCGTATTCTGCTGCATGCCGGAGGACAAAGCCGTCGTTTACCGGGATATGCACCGTCGGGCAAGATATTGACCCCAATTCCGGTGTTTCGCTGGGCGCGTGGACAAAAACTGGGACAGAATTTATTATCCCTTCAACTCCCGCTTTACGAAAAGATTATGGAGCGGGCTCCCGAAAGACTGCGTACGCTGATTGCCAGCGGTGATGTGTATATCCGTGCGGAAAAGCCGCTTCAAGAGATTCCTGATGCAGATGTGGTGTGCTATGGACTGTGGGTAGACCCGTTGCTCGCCACACATCATGGTGTGTTTGTCTCAGACAGGAATCGGCCGGAATCCTTGGACTTTATGCTTCAGAAACCCTCTCTGGAGGCATTGGAAAACTTGTCCAAGACACATCTCTTTTTAATGGATATCGGCATCTGGTTATTGAGCGACCGGGCCGTTGACCTGCTGATGAAACGTTCGCAGAAGGCAGATGGGGCTTTGGACGCGGATGCGCCATATTCCGACTTGAAATACTACGACTTGTATGCTGACTTCGGCTTGTCTTTAGGAAATCATCCCCGTATTGAGGACGAAGAACTGAACAGCCTCTCTGTCGCCATATTACCTTTGCCTGGAGGCGAATTCTACCATTATGGAACAAGCCGCGAACTGTTGTCTTCAACCGTTACCTTACAGAATAAGGTCTACGACCAGCGCCGGATTATGCACCGGAAGTTGAAGCCCAATCCGGCCATCTTTGTACAGAATGCGGAAGTGCATGTCTCCCTTGCTTCGAAGAACGACAGCCTTTGGATTGAAAACAGCTTTGTTGGAGCTTCTTGGCGGCTGGGGGCACGGCAGATTATCACGGGTGTTCCCAAGAATGACTGGATGCTGACCATTCCGGACGGTATATGTATTGATATAGTTCCGCTTGCCGACCATCGCTGGGCAGTACGCCCCTATGGTTTTGACGATACTTTTAAGGGAGATATTCGGGATGAAAAGACTCTGTTCCTTGGAATGTCGTTTTTGGAATGGCTGGCCGAACGGGGATTGGTGTCGGAAGACATCACCGGCAGAAAAGATGACCTGCAGGCTGCTGCCATCTTTCCGGTTGTGAAAGATAAAGAGCGGATGGGGACGGTACTTCGATGGATGGTTTCCGAACCGGGCTTGACGGAAGGAAAGGCTGTCTGGCTGGAGAGTCATCGGTTGTCTGCCGACGAAATTTCAGCACAAGCCGACTTGCGTCTGCTGTATGCACAGCGGGAGAGTTTCTGCAAAGGAAACTGGGAAGTGCTGGCACGCAACCATGCAAAGAGTGTATTCTATCAACTCGACTTGATGGATGTGGCCGGTGAATTCCATAAATTCGGCATCGACAAGCCGGAAGTATTACCGACAGACGCTCCGCTGATGCAGCGTATCCATAACCGGATGCTGCGTGCACAGATTGAGAAGCTGGACGGAAGGGACTTCAAGGCAGACGAGCAGGCCGCATTCGGCTTGTTGCGCGAAGGACTGCTGACTGATTTGTATGAACGCAAGAGCAGTCCTCGCCTGAATGTGTATAGTGACCAGATTGTATGGGGGCGTAGCCCCGTACGCATAGATATGGCGGGAGGATGGACGGACACTCCGCCTTACTCCTTGTTTGCCGGTGGGAATGTGGTGAATATTGCCATTGAACTGAACGGGCAGCCGCCTTTACAAGTGTACATCAAACCTTGCGCGGAGCATCGCATCGTGTTGCGCTCCATTGATATGGGAGCCATGGAGGTGGTGAATACTTTTGAGGAATTGCAATCCTATTGCACGATAGGTTCCCCCTTTTCCATTCCCAAAGCAGCATTGGCGTTGGCCGGGTTTGTTCCGGCTTTTTCGGAAACGGTTTATCCATCGCTGGAAAAACAACTGGAAGCCTTTGGCACAGGTATAGAGATTACATTGCTTTCCGCCATACCTGCAGGTTCCGGTCTGGGCACAAGTTCCATTTTGGCTTCTACTGTCTTGGGCTCATTGAGTGACTTTTGCGGACTGATGTGGGATAAGAACGAAATATGCCGCCGCACGCTTGCCTTGGAACAATTGCTGACGACCGGCGGCGGTTGGCAAGACCAATACGGTGGGGTACTGCAAGGCATCAAACTGTTGCAGACGGAGGCTGGATTTGCCCAGCAGCCATTGGTACGCTGGTTGCCCGAGCATTTGTTTGCTCATCCGGAATACCGCGATTGCCATCTGCTGTATTACACGGGCATCACACGCACAGCCAAGGGCATTCTTGCAGAAATAGTGCGTTCTATGTTCCTCAACTCCTCCCTGCACCTGGGATTACTGGAAGAGATGAAAGCACATGCCTTGGGTATGGCCGAAGCCGTTCAACGGAATGACTTCAAGCATTTCGGAGCACTGGTGGGTAAGACATGGATGCAGAAGAAGGCTCTGGACAGTGGAACAAATCCTCCTGCCGTAGAGGACATTATCCGTCAGATAAAAGACTATACCTTAGGATATAAACTGCCGGGAGCCGGTGGGGGAGGTTATCTGTATATGGTGGCTAAGGATCCGCAGGCAGCCCTGCGCATCCGTGAGACCTTGACGCTGAATGTACCGAATCCGAGAGCCAGGTTCGTAGAAATGTCACTCTCGGATAAAGGATTCCAGGTGTCGAGAAGCTGAAATTCATTATTCATGGTGATACGGCCCCCCGTTCAGTATGTTCATCGCTCGGTAGAGTTGCTCCACAAAGATGAGGCGTACCATCTGATGGGAAAAGGTCATGCGTGAGAGGGACATTTTCTCGTGTGCCGCCTCGTACACTTTTTGGGAGAATCCGTAAGGGCCTCCGATAATAAATACCAGCCGTTTGTTCACGGTATTCATCTTGCGCTTCATATAGTCTGCAAACTCTATGGAGCGCATCTCTTTTCCACCTTCGTCCAGCAGTACGACCACATCTCCCGGCTGGAGGGCTTTCAATATCAGTTCCCCTTCCTTTTCCTTCTGTACTTCCATAGAGAGGCTCTTGGTGTTTTTCAGTTCGGGGATGACCTCCATCTCGAATGAGATATAGCGCTTGGTGCGTTGCACATAGTCGTTGATGGCTGTTATAAAGTGTTGTTCTACAGTTCGTCCTACGACGAGCAGAGTCGTTTTCATGCTGGTTCTGTTTTGATTAGCGCACAAATTTAGTATTTTTTTATTGTATTTTGAGACAAATGCTTACCTTTGCCTATCATAAATACTTGTGAAAATGAAAAAACGGGTAATCTTTTTGTTGACCGGTCTCTTCATTTGGACGTCTGTGCTGCTGGCCCAGAACGTTCCCGAGGGAGTGATTGGAGCCTTCAAGGAAGGAAACTCTCAGGAGCTCAACAAGTATCTGGGTGAAAAGGTCGATTTAATCATTCAGAATAAGTCGACCCACGCCGACAAGCGGACGGCAGAGGGCACAATGGCTGCTTTCTTCTCCAACCACAAGGTCGGCGGTTTTAATGTGAACCATCAGGGGAAACGTGATGAGTCAGGTTTCGTCATCGGTACCTTGATGACCGCAAATGGAAACTTTCGGGTGAATTGTTTCTTCAGAAAAGTACAGAACAAATATGTCATACATCAAATAAGGATAGATAAAACAGATGAATAAGGAAGAAGAATTGATTGACAGGCTGATAGACCTGGCTTTCGCCGAAGATATAGGCGATGGAGACCATACAACCCTTTCGTGCATTCCTGCTACGGCAATGGGCAAGTCCAAACTGCTGATAAAAGAACCGGGCATACTGGCCGGTATCGAGATAGCCAAGGAGGTGTTCCGTCGTTTCGACCCTACCATGAAGGTGGAAGTGTTTATTAATGACGGTACAGCCGTAAAGCCGGGTGACGTGGCCATGATTGTGGAAGGCAAGATACAGTCGTTGCTGCAAACGGAGCGTCTGATGCTGAACATCATGCAGCGCATGAGTGGCATTGCCACCATGACACACAAGTATGCCGAGCAACTGAAAGGTACGAATACCCGTGTGCTTGATACCCGTAAGACCACTCCGGGCATGCGTATCCTCGAGAAAATGGCGGTAAAAATCGGTGGCGGTGTAAACCACCGTATCGGCTTGTTCGATATGATTTTGCTGAAAGACAACCATGTGGACTTTGCCGGAGGAATCGACAAGGCCATCAACCGTGCGAAGGAATATTGCAAGGAAAAAGGTAAAGACCTCAAGATAGAAATAGAAGTGCGCAACTTCGACGAATTGCAGCAAGTGCTCGACCTAGGCGGCGTAGACCGTATCATGTTCGACAACTTTACGCCGGCAATGACAAAGAAAGCGGTGGAGATGGTAGGTGGCCGCTATGAAACGGAATCTTCCGGCGGCATCACGTTTGATACGCTCCGCGACTATGCTGAATGCGGTGTGGACTTTATTTCAGTAGGAGCTTTGACTCACTCCGTGAAAGGATTGGACATGAGCTTTAAAGCATGTTGACAAAGGCGGAAAGCATTATTGCAGAATAATAAGGAAAGCCTCTCATAAAGAATGCTGCATTACGGCAGACTTATGAGAGGCTTTCTCTTGATAACCAGCAGAGTAATGACTCCTGAAAAAACAGATGGTGTATTGGGGTGAAACAGATGGTCTGTTGGGGACGGATAGATGATGCGTTTGGCTATAACGGATGATGTGTTTCAGAGTAATGGATAATAGCGTAGGAAGATATGAAAAACATAACATGGAATAAAGTAAAAACAACTGTCAAAGATTGGCAAGTGGGAGACTACATCCGGCAGACTTCCATTGTGGTGATTGGCGTACTGATTACTTTTGTCGGTAGTGAGTTGGTTACTCAAAACTCCGAGAAAAAGGATATTCAAGCCACCATGTCGCTGATTAGGGATGAACTGAAAAGTAACCGGGAAAATTATAAGAGTATCGTTTCAGAGTTTAGAGAGGATGAACGTCTTTCCAGCTTATTGGTGGAGCATGACTTAAAGCATCGGACGATACCGGAAGATTCATTGATACAGTTCCGCTTTCTTATGGGGCATATCCGCAGTTTTTATTATAGTCAGAATGCATTGGATATACTTAAAAACTCCATGTTGATGCAGAAGATTTCAGATAAAGAGCTACTGTTGCAGTTGACCGGAATCTATGAGGTATTGGATGGATTTAGGGCGACTATGAATGGCTATTACGATATGAAGGACGAAATTATGGTTCCTTTCCATTTGGCATTGACTGACGAACAGACGGACCAGATAAATCGTGGAGGATATGAGGCGTGGGATATTTACTTGTCGGACAGGTCGGTACGGAACTTTGTCAGGGTAGCGCGGAACTATTTTACGCCGGACTATGTAGAACGTGTGGGAAAACGTATAGACGAGGCAATACAAGCGCTTGAGAAAAAGTATCATTTAGAATGAAAAGATATGGGAAAGACAAGCTTTAACAGGTTGAACCATAAGATAAAAAGTTGGCGCATAGGTGATTATTTCCGCCAGTTCAGTATTGTGGCTGCGGGCATCATTGTCACTTTCTGGGGAAATGACCGGATTACCGAGAATGCCCGCCAAAAGGAAGTGCGTGCTACGATGCAGTTGGTAACGGAAGAGTTGGAATATAATAGGCAGGAGCTCCGTAATATAAAGCACTTGTTGGATATTGACATACACATGAGTCTGTTGTTGAGGGAACATGATATGGATGTATCCAAGATACCGACAGATACTCTGTGGAAGTATGGCAAGTTTTTCAATAATATGGATGAATTTTCTTATAGGACAGATGCGCTGGATGTGCTGAAAGGTTCTTCATTGATGCAGTATATACCGGACAAACGTATGTTGCAGGATGTATTGCAGACTTATTTTGAGTTGGGCAGGAAACAAAAGGATGTCAGTGATTACTATGCAACGAAAACAGATGCTCTTATGAGTGCTGCCATGTCCAGGGAGTGGGCGAATGTTTTTGACGGTGGCGACGGTCTTCGGGACCAGGCCTTGTTTCTTGTGCAGTATAAGAAATTTATCAATTACGTCAACATGGTTCCCGGTTTTCTGTATTGGCATGAATTTGATAAACTGGATGAGATGCTGGACAAGCAAATACAGGCTTTGAAAGCCAAATATAAATAATCTCCGTTCTTTAACTTCTTTTTAGAATTAATTCAGCAGCATTTTCCGCAATGCTGCGTCTAACTAACAAACGACGCAAAGAGGCGTCCGTAAAACGAGCACTGACATTGGAAAATGAGATAGAACTGATTGAGGGCTGCCGGGCAGGAAAGGATTCCGCCCGAAAGGAATTATACACCCTCTACTCCAAGCAGATGCTGGCGGTATGTTACCGCTATACGGGCGATGTCGATGCGGCCCATGACGTATTGCACGATGGCTTCATCAAAATTTTCACCCACTTCACCTTCCGTGGCGAATGTGCATTGAGTACCTGGGTGACAAGGGTAATGGTGACGCAGGCGATAGACTACCTGCGGAAACAGCAACGTTTCAGCCAACTGGTGGTGAATGAGGAACAATTGCCCGACATTCCGGATGAAGCAGGCATTGCCGAAACCGGAGGCCGTATTTCCGAAGAAATGCTGATGGCGTTCGTGGCGGAACTTCCCGATGGATGCCGTACTGTATTCAACTTATACGTCTTTGAGGAGAAATCGCACAAGGAAATAGCCGAAATCCTCCACATCAAAGAGCATTCGTCTACCTCGCAGTTGCATCGTGCTAAGTGTTTGTTGATAAAAAGAATTAAAGAATATACTGAATATGAGAGAAAATGATGAAATAACCGGTTTGTTCCGCAGTCGTCTTGCCGGCGCAGAGATGACAGTGCGGGAGGACTTCTGGGAAGGGTTGCAACGTGACTTGCCGTCACCGGTTGCCGCAAAAGGCAGGAGGCCGCTTTTTCTTTCTCCGAGGTTTCACCGCGTAGCCGCAGCCGCCTCTGTTGTATTTGTACTGGGAGCTGCTTCTGCCGCTTTCTGGTATTTCTCTCCGAAAGAGGAAATCAAGGAGGCCTTTACACAAGTGGCGGCCATGACGCCGGAAGGCAACTTGAACGGGGATGTGGTGCAGGAAAGTTTTTCCTCTATCCGTCAGGCGAACCCCGTGGCACAAAAGCCCGGTACACAGCATCCTGCTAACGGTATTCCGGCAGTATTGACGACGCAGGCCGATGAGGATGAATCCGTGTCTGTCCATGTTTCCTTCAGAATTACCCAACGGGTGTATGGAAACCGGCAACAGCCGGGAAACGGTTATTACAGTAACGGAATTCCGGCCGGAAACGGGGACTACCATTCAAATCCTGGCCATAAGGATAATATAGATGGAATGCCGTCATCTTTTGAGGAAGAACCGGCAAACTCTGTGGATGTATCACCGTTAAAGCCCCGTAATTGGGCATTGAAAGCAGGCATCGGCACTTCCCTGCCGAAAGGGAATTTCCATATGCCGTTCACGGCCGGGGTAAGCGTGGAACGTCGTTTGAACAAGCATTTCTCCTTGGAAGCCGGTCTTCAGTATAATTGCTTGGATGGTGACCGTACGTTGCATACGCTGGGAGTTCCGGTAAGGTTGAACATGATGCTGGCCAGTACGCCGAAAGTGGATTTCTATGCTATGGTAGGCGGAGCAGCCGAGAAATGTATTGCAGGTGCTCCGGACAATGGTTTCGGCGCAGAGCCGGTACAGTTGTCGGTTGCTGCCGGAGTAGGGGTACGCTATAAAATGAACGACCGTTTTGCCTTGTTTGCAGAGCCGTCCGTTTCTCGTCATTTTGATACGGATTCACAGACGAGAACCTTGCGTACGGAACGCCCTACCAGCCTGAATCTGTTGTGCGGCCTGCGCATGACTTATTAATCTTAAATATCATGCAAATATGAAGACTCTATGCAATAAATTACATATATTCGGGCAGACTATGCTGCTTGTACTCTTTACTCTTTCTGTTCTTTCTTTGGGCTCTTGCAGCAAAGAAACGTTGGACTACAACCATCCGGATGTAGGCTTGTTTGTCAAGCAGTTGAAGGCTGGTAAATATTCTACTCAGAGTCCGGATGGGTTGAGTAACATGCCCAAGTTCACTTCCGAAGATATAGAGGAATTGCTGAAGTATGCCGAGGACTTGACGGCCATTCCCGCTTTTCCTCTGGCTCCGGTGTCCTATTCGGCAGGCGGCAAGCTGCGTCTGGGCGAATGCATCTTGTGGACGGTAGAGACTATCCGCCTCGGGAATAATGCTTCGATGGGATGCAAGATGGTACATACGGATGCGGAGAATTATGAAGGTATCTATTTCCTTTCGGACGAAGAGGTGCTGGATGCCGCTTCGCGCTACCGCCGCTGGTGGGAAACCCGTAAGTATCCACGGACTATGTGGACGATTGACCCCTGTTATGACGAACCGCTTTGTGGTAGCGGATATATGTGGTGGTGATTTTATGAGAAAGTTTATACTTGTTTGGGGGCTGCTCTGTGCAGTAGCCTTCCCTTGCTATGCCCAAAACTGGACCCCTCAGGACTCGTTGAGGCTGAACCGGTTGCTGAAGGGCGAGGGGGAGGTAAAACTGAATCCGGAGGTATTGCAGGAATTGGAAATGAACAATTCTCTGGGTACTCCGAAAGCGGTGATGGACAAGTCGTGGATGGATTTTGATAATTCATTGCCCGTCATGCCGAAAGCGCCCGAGAAAAAAGTGGTGCTTACCTTACGTCCTTATACAGCCAATACCAAATATAATTGGGACCCCATTTATCAGAAAAAAATCAAGGTAGACAAGGATACTTGGCGAGGAGATGAATTCTATGCACTTAAGATTCTGATGATTCCTACGAACTGGGCTAAACATCCGTTTGATGCCGGTCCGCGTGAGACGGTGGAGCAGATTGAAGCAACCGGTTTGCGTTACCGGGTGACGGAGCGGGCCAATAATATGGCTGTGGGCGGTTGGCAGGGTGCCAGTGGCGGTGGAATTTCCGGTTTAGACCTGATGACACCTTTTACCCGTGAGTTTTGGAATTTCAAAGGCCGCAAGCGCCGTGCCCGTACGCTGGAAGTATTGAAGGCGTATGGAGATTCGATAACTGTTTTGGAACAACAGTAATTTATCACTTTTTGTCAAATTTTGAACTTTCTTTCTCCTCTTCTTGTTTTCATTAGTAAACCTTTAAAAAAAGTAATAATGAACAGAGTGACTTCTCTATTCGGAATAAGATATCCGATAATTCAAGGTGGTATGGTATGGTGTAGCGGCTGGAGACTTGCTGCTGCTGTAAGCAATGCGGGAGGGCTGGGCTTGCTCGGCGCAGGTTCGATGCATCCCGAAACGTTGCGAGAGCATATCAGGAAATGCCGTGAGGCTACGCATCATGCTTTTGGTGTGAATATTCCCTTGATGTATCCCCAGATAGAAGAGATAATGCAGATTGTGGCCGACGAGGGAGTGAAGATTGTATTTACATCTGCCGGCAGCCCGAAGAAATGGACTGGTTGGTTGCACGAGCGTGGCATCACGGTGGTGCATGTTGTTTCGTCCTCGCGTTTTGCCGTGAAGGCAGAAGAGGCGGGTGTTGATGCAGTAGTTGCCGAAGGCTTCGAAGCCGGTGGGCACAATGGGAGGGAGGAGACTACCACCCTGTGCCTGATACCTGCTGTACGTGCAGTTACTACACTTCCTCTGATTGCCGCCGGCGGCATTGCGACGGGCGAGGCCATGCTGGCCGCCCAGGTGTTGGGGGCAGAAGCTGTACAGATTGGTACACGCTTTGCCTTGACAGCAGAGAGTTCTGCAAGCGAGGTGTTCAAGGATTACTGCTTGCATTTGGAAGAAGGGGATACCCGTCTGCTTTTGAGGAAATTAGCTCCGGTGCGTCTGGCGCGCAATAACTTCCGCAGTGCCGTAGAGGCTGCTGAAGCTGTGGGAGCTTCAGAGGAAGAGCTTCGTAGCCTTTTAGGGCGTGGCCGTGCCAAACGTGGTATTTTTGAAGGTGACCTGGAAGAAGGGGAACTGGAAATAGGGCAGGTATCCGCTTTGCTGCATGGAAAGGGAGTGCAATCTGTGGCGTCGGTCATGCAAGAGTTGGTGGAGGAGAGCAGAAAGGCGTGGGAGAGGATGCGGGAAGCGTTCTGAAAAAACGGTGACAAGATAATTATACATAAGTCTTTTCGTATTTTTGACTCGGTATAGAGAATCATTGATATTATAAGTCCGGTATTTAGGAGACGCGCAGACGGTCGTTGTTTTTAAATTTTTCTAATAAAGAAATCCATTATAGAGTTATAAGTTATAAGTTGTTTGCTGATTACAGTGCCTGCCAGCAAATAACTCATAACCTATAACTCATAACTAAAAAGAGAAGCTCATGTCTCTATTCATTACAGACTTCTTTCAGACCTTGTTCCACACTAGTTCCAAGAAATCTCCGTTCATTTTCAATCTTTGCATTACACTGCTCGCTATGTGGCGGGAGAAAGAAGAAAATGTGTCAAAGTTCTCTTTTTCCTATTTTTCCGGTTCATATTTCAACCCGAAGACGTCGGCTACGGCTTTGTATGTTACCTTGCCTTCCACTATGTTCAATCCCAACGCCAGGGCCGGGTCGTCCTTGCAGGCTTGTCGCCAGCCTTTGCATGCCAGAGCAACGGTGTAGGGCAGGGTGGCATTTGTCAGCGCCATGGTTGAGGTGAAGGGAACGGCGCCGGGGATATTGGCAACGGCGTAGTGCACAATTCCGTCCACAATGTAGGTAGGGTCGCTGTGCGTGGTAGGGTGGGAGGTTTCAAAACAACCACCCTGGTCGATAGCTACGTCCACGAGTACGGTGCCGGGTTTCATCATCTTCAGCATTTCCCGGGTGATGAGATGTGGGGTCTTGTCACCGGGAATGAGTACGGAACCGATTACCAAGTCGATGTTCGGTAATTCCATTATGATGTTATGAGTGGAAGAATAGAGTGTCTTTACGTTTTTCGGCATCACTTCGCTCAGGTAGCGCAGACGGGGGAGATTGATGTCTGTAATCAGCACTTCGGCGCCCATTCCGGCAGCTATCTGTGCGGCATTGGTGCCCACGATACCACCTCCAAGGATAAGTACGCGCGCGGGGCGTACACCCGTCACGCCGCCCATCAGTTTTCCCTTGCCGCCTTGTGGCTTTTCAAGGAAGCGGGCTCCTACTTGCGTAGCCATACGTCCTGCCACCTCGCTCATGGGAGTAAGTAGCGGAAGTGAGTGGTCTTCCTTTTCCACGGTTTCGTAGGCGATGCAGACAGCACCGCTTTCAATCATGGCTTCGGTCAGTAATTTATCGGCGGCAAAGTGGAAATAGGTAAATACCACTTGTCCCTTTTTAATCAGTTTGTACTCCGGTGCAATAGGTTCCTTTACCTTGACAATCATGTCGGCTACGGCATACGTGTCTTCAATGGTCGGTAAAGTCTTTGCACCTACGGCGATGTAGTCATCGTCGGAGAAACCGCTGTTTGCGCCTGCCGTGGCCTGCACATACACCGTATGACCTTTTTTCACCAACTCGGCTACTCCGGCAGGGGTCATGCCCACACGGTTCTCGTTGTTCTTGATTTCTTTGGGTACTCCGATAATCATAACCTTAAAGTTTTAATTGGGGGTTAAACATGGCGCAATATAGCGATTTCCCGGCTTGGGTGTTATCGGTGCATCTATGTTCTTCAACAGGATTTTTATGTATGTTTTAATCAATGATAATTGTAGCTTTCTGTAGGTAGAGAGAACTATTCTTTTTATATTTGCATGCATTTAAAATAATATTGACCCTACAAAATATGAAATATCCTATATTTTTCTTTCTTTTGTTCTTTATTGGTAGTGTGCAAAGCGGTTATGCCCAAGAAACCGATACAGACAAGCCCTCCTTCATCCCGCCTTTTGATTTTCCCATCATTTTTTCCGGTAACTTCGGCGAGATACGTGCCAACCATTTTCATGGCGGACTGGATTTCAAGACCGGCGGCACCATAGGCAAGGCGGTACGCGCCTTGGCAGACGGATATATTTCGCGTATCCGCGTCACCCACGGCTCAGGCTATGTGCTCGATGTGATGTATGATAACGGCTATACCGCCATCTACCGTCATCTTAGCGCCTTTGTGGGTGAAGTGGCAAAGCGAGTGAAGGCTCTTCAGTACGAAAAGGAAAGCTGGGAAGTAGAGATAATTCCCGAGCCTGCTCCCGTGTCAGATGAGGGAGACGATAGAGATAGAGGCAGTAATAATCTCGGGGTGCATATCTTGGGCGAATATCCCGTGAAGGCCGGTCAGATAATAGCTTTAAGCGGAAACACCGGATACTCTTTCGGTCCGCACCTGCATCTGGATATGATAGAGACGGCTACGGACGAATATATAGACCCGCTGCCTTTCTTCATGGACAAGGTGAAGGACAAGACTGCTCCGCGTGCCGAAGGTATCATGCTGTTTCCCCAGCCGGGAAAAGGAGTGGTGGAGGGCAAGCAGACGCGACGGGCTTTTCCGGCACATCCAACGAAAACCATTACCGCCTGGGGACTGATTGGTGCAGGTATCCGTGCCTACGATTATATGGACGGAGTGCAGAATAAATATGGCGTGAAGACGGTGATTCTCGAAGTGGACGGCGAGGAAGTCTTCCGCAGTACGGTAGACCGCTTTGCATACGAGGAAAACCGATATATCAATTCGTGGACGCAAGGTCAGTATATGAAGTCTTTTATAGAGCCGGGCAACCGCCTGCGCATGCTGCAGGCATCCAACGGCAATCGCGGACTGGTGGAAATCAACGAGGAACGCCCTTATCGGTTTGTCTATACGCTGAGCGATGCGCTGGGAAATACCTCCAAGGTTCGCTTCACGGTGCAGGGGCAGAAGACGACAATTGCTCCGGTGGAACATCGTGAGAAATACGCACTCAAATGGGACAAGGTGAACTATCTGCAGGAACCGGGGTTAGAATTGGTCATTCCGAAAGGAATGCTCTACGATAACGTCCTGTTGAACTATTCTGTGCGGGCTGATAGCGGTGACATAGCTTTCACCTATCAATTGAACGATACCCGTATTCCTATGCACGGTGCCTGTGATTTACGTATCGGCTTGCGCCGACGTCCGGTAGAGGATATGACCAAATATTATGTGGCGGGCGTGACGGCGCGCGGTGGAAAATACCGTATCGGCGGTAAGTATGAGGATGGTGTCATGAAAGTGCGTATACGGGATTTGGGGACTTATACCGTGGCAGTGGATACGGTTCCACCGGTGATAACTCCCGTGAACCAAGCCCAATGGGGACGTACGGGAAAAATCATCTTCAAGGCCAAGGACAAGGAAACCGGCATCAACACCTATCGGGGTACGATTGACGGAAAATATGCCTTGTTTGGAAAGCCCAACTCCATCAGTGGTAACCTGGTGTGCGAGCTCGACCCGAAACATGTGGAGAAAGGCGGCAAGCATGTGGTGGAGATGACGGTGACGGATGGCTGTGGCAACTGTACCACCGAACAGTTTGATTTTGTATGGTAAAGCCTCTCCCCCGACCCCTCCTTCGTAGGGAGGGGAGGTCGGAAGTTACTTTTGCTATATATAGTGTAATAAATAAGTGTAATAAAAATATGTGTAACAAGCTATCATTTTCTTCTCCCCTCTCTTTCGGAGAGGGGACGGGAGTGAGGCCTTAATTTATTAGAAGTATGAAAAGTAAAAGACTGACTCTTTCCGTCTTGTTTGTTGTGGCAGCCGTGGCGAATGCGCTGGCCTGCACCAATCTTATCGTGGGCAAGAACGCCTCCGCGGACGGTTCTACCATTGTTTCCTATTCTGCCGATTCCTATGGCTTGTTCGGCGAGTTATATCATTATCCGGCCGGCATGCACAAAAAAGGCACGCTGATTGACATACACGAGTGGGATACCGGCAAATACCTCGGGCAGATAGAACAGGCCCGCCAGACGTACAACGTCATCGGCAATATGAACGAATTCCAGCTCACTATCGGTGAGACGACATTCGGCGGACGTCCCGAGTTGGTAGATACCACCGGCATCATCGACTACGGTAGCTTGATTTATCTCGGACTGCAACGTTCACGCACTGCTCGCGAGGCTATCAAGGTGATGACGGAATTGGTGCAGGAATATGGCTATTACAGTAGTGGCGAGTCCTTTACCATTGCCGACCCCAACGAAATATGGATTATGGAGATGATTGGTAAGGGACCCGGTGTGCGTGGTGCCGTATGGGTAGCTGTCCGTGTGCCTGACGATTGTATCTCCGCTCATGCCAACCAAAGCCGTATTCATCAGTTCAACATGAACGACAAGGAAAACTGCATGTACTCTGCCGACGTCATCTCCTTTGCACGTGAGAAGGGTTACTTTGATGGTGTGAATAAGGATTTCAGTTTTGCCGATGCCTACGCTCCGCTCGATTTTGGTGCCCGTCGCTATTGCGAGGCCCGTGTATGGAGCTATTTCAATATGTTTACCGACCGCGGTAACGAGTTCCTGCCTTATATATTAGGCGAGACGAACACTCCGATGCCCTTGTTTGTGAAACCCAACCGCAAGGTTTCCGTGCAGGATGTGAAGAACGCCATGCGCGATCATTATGAAGGTACTCCTCTTGATATCAGCAAAGATTTCGGCGCAGGCCCGTATCATACCCCGTACCGTCTTTCTCCACTCTCTTTCAAGGTGGGCGACCAGGAATACTTCAATGAGCGTCCCATCTCCACTCAGCAGAGTGGTTTCGTATTCGTGGCACAGATGCGCTCCGAGTTGCCCGACCCTATCGGTGGAGTACTGTGGTTCGGCACGGATGATGCCAACATGACGGTATTTACGCCCGTATATTGCTGTACGGACAAGGTTCCTGTGTGCTACACCCGCGTGGACGGCGCCGATTACATCACTTTCTCCTGGAACTCCGCTTTCTGGATTTTCAACTGGGTGGCCAATATGGTTTATCCCCGTTATGACTTGATGATGGGCGACGTGCGTGCCACTCAGACAGAGTTGGAGACAACTTTCAACGAAGCGCAGGAAGGCGTTGAGGCTGCTGCTGCCAAACTGCTGGAAAAAGACCCAGCCAAAGCAAAGGCATTCCTTACCAATTATACAAACATGACTGCCCAAAGCACCTTCGATACTTGGAAACGTCTTGGCGAGTTTCTTGTCGTAAAGTATAATGACGGTGTTGTCAAACGTATGAAAAACGGTCAATTCGAACGTAATTCCATTGGCCAGCCGGCAGGCGTAATCCGCCCGGGATACCCGAAGGAGTTCCTTGAAGAGTATGTCAAGCAGACGGGAGACAGATATAAAATGCCTGAATAAAATTAGGATATTTGAACTTATTCTTCTACATTTGTGTCTTACAAAAAAGTTTATATTAACTCTTAAAATAATAACAGTCTTATGGAAAATCAGGAACTGATTAAGCAGGTGACTGAGAAAGCCGAAAAATGGCTTACCCCGGCGTATGATGCCGAAACTCAGGCGGAAGTGAAACGCATGTTGGAAAATCCAGATAAAACCGAATTGATAGACAGTTTTTATAAAGACCTGGAGTTTGGAACGGGCGGTCTGCGCGGCATCATGGGTGTGGGTACAAATCGCATGAACATCTATACCGTAGGAGCAGCTACTCAAGGTTTGTCCAACTATCTGAACAAATGCTTTGCAGATAGAGATGAAATCTCTGTAGTGGTAGGCTACGATTGCCGTAACAACAGTGACAAGTTTGCCAGAATCTCTGCCGACATTTTCTCGGCAAACGGCATTAAGGTTTATCTTTTCGATGCCCTTCGTCCTACGCCGGAAGTTTCATTTGCCATTCGTCATTTGGGATGCCAAAGTGGTATCAACATCACTGCCAGCCACAATCCCAGAGAATACAACGGCTACAAAGCTTATTGGGATGACGGTGCGCAGGTGCTCGCTCCGCACGACACAGCCATCATCGACGAGGTGAACAAGGTGACTGTGGACGACATCAAGTTCAACGGTAACCCGGAGTTGATTCAGATGATTGGTAAGGATGTGGACGATGTTTATCTGAGTATGGTTCATTCCATTTCCATCGACCCCGAAGTCATCTGTCGGCAGAAAGACCTCAGCATTGTGTATACTCCGCTTCACGGCGCAGGCCGCGTGCTCATTCCAGATTCACTGAAGGAGTGGGGATTTGAAAATATCAACTGCGTGCCCGAACAGATGGTGAAGGATGGCAATTTCCCGACAGTGGTTTCTCCGAACCCCGAAAATGCCGAAGCCCTTTCCATGGCCATTGCGCTGGCCAAGAAGATTGACGCCGACATTGTGATGGCAAGTGACCCGGATGCCGACCGTGTTGGTATGGCCTGCAAGGACGACAAAGGCGAATGGGTGCTTATCAACGGTAACCAGACTTGTCTCATCTTCCTGTACTACATCATCAAGAACCGTATTGCAATGGGCAAGATGCAGCCGAACGACTTCATCGTGAAGACCATTGTGACGACTGAACTCATCAAGGCTGTGGCGGACAAGAACAAGATTGAAATGCGCGACTGCTACACCGGCTTCAAGTGGATTGCCCGCGAAATCCGTCTGAGCGAAGGCAAGCAGCAGTACATCGGTGGTGGCGAAGAAAGCTACGGCTTCCTGGCCGAAGACTTTGTCCGTGACAAAGACGCGGTTTCTGCCTGCTCTTTGCTGGCCGAAATCTGTGCTTGGGCCAAAGACCAGGGCAAGACACTCTATGACGTATTGATGGAAATCTATGTAGAATACGGATTCTCGAAGGAAACCACCGTGAATGTGGTGAAACCCGGTAAGAGCGGTGCCGAGGAAATCAAGGCGATGATGGATAACTTCCGTGCCAATCCTCCGAAGGAAATAGGTGGTTCGGCTGTCAGCCTGATTAAGGATTACAAGACGCTGGAGCTTACTGATGCTCAGGGTGGTGTAAGCAAGCTGGATATGCCCGAGACATCCAATGTACTTCAGTATTTCACTGTAGACGGCACGAAGATTTCTGTCCGTCCTTCCGGTACGGAACCGAAGATTAAGTTCTATATCGAGGTGAAGGGCGAGATGGGCTGTCCGAAATGCTATGCCAGTGCTGATGCCGAAGCTGAAAAGAAAGTGGAGGCAGTGCGCAAGTCACTCGGCATCTGATAGGAAAGAGTAAAATGTGTATATAATGTTCGGAGGAGGTTGTGTCAAAATGCTGGCACAACCTTTTTTTATGCGCAAAGCCCGGACTTT
>ERZ777306.1375-NODE-1375-length-38639-cov-6.580966_pt1 | contig 38639 bp, 30 predicted proteins | sample MGYA00374966_ERZ777306 | MGnify/ENA primary metagenome ERZ777306 (study PRJEB29329, sample SAMN06343882) | mouse gut metagenome | isolation source: Mouse cecum | place: Austria: Vienna | collected 2014-11-15 ... | reverse complement strand
CGGAGCGAGGTCCAGCCAAGCGGAGCAGAGGGGAAATCCACTCGCCCGGAGGGCGGGTTAGTTCCCCTCGTGCGGAGCGTCGAGCGCAGGCCTGTCGGGTCGGACCACCCTCCAGAAACCTGACGTTATCCCCGTCCCCTGTCATAAGGCGCTATCCCCGCCCCTGCCATGAGGAGCGGCATGAAAAAAAACGGGACGCAGGTTTGCTGCGCCCCGTTTCAAGGAGGATGAGTTGGTGCGACGGCAAACCTCAGGCGGCCGTTGCCTTTGCCTTCGCCGGAGCCGCTGCTGCGCGAGGGGCGCGGGCCATACGGGCGGCCGCGAACAGCACCACCAGGTTAACCGCCACATCGGCAGCAAACCATGCCAAAAGCGCCGTGGTGTTGATGGCCACCGAGTTCAGCGTGGCGAACGTGCCCACCGTGAGCACCATCACCACCGCGCCGCACAGGGCCGTGGCCGCCAGCAACTGGGCGGAAAGGCTATGGCCGGCGCGGGCACGGGCGATGCAGGCGCACACCACCATGGAGGCGGCGCCCAGCAGCGTGCCCAGGAACGCCGCGAACACCACCAGGGCCAGCACCAGCACCGGCGCCCCCGGCAGCTTCGAGCTCATGGAGCCCACCTGCACCGCCGACAGGATGCCGGACACCACGATCAGCAGGCACACAATGGCCATCAGCGCCGTAGCCCAGCCCCACAGAAACGCCGTCAGCGGACGGGCCGGGCCGCCCTTCTTCGCAAACAGATACCCGTACAGCACCGGGCCGGCGGTGGACAGGCAAAGCGCCAGCCCCGCCGCAGACAGAAACGCCACGAAGGCAGATCCGGTGAGGATGGAGCAAATCACATCCAAGATGGCCACCCCACTGGCGGAGATGTAATCGAAGGCCAGCGCGCCGGTGGCGGCCATGATGGCCAGCCCCACGCGCCCGATGACCGCAATGATGAGGGCAATGCCGAACAGGGTGAAAAACGGCTTCGCCATTTGCTTCATGGAATCCATGGCCTTATGCCTCCATTTCGTTTTGAACCGCCGAAGTGCCGCACAGGTAGCCGCCACAGAAGGCCAGCCCCACGTCGCCCATGAGCGAGCCCAAAATGGGGTCGCCGATGTAGCTGTTCTCGCCGCAAGCACCGCCGGCGGTGTGCCAGCCGGCGTACAGCCCCGCGATGGGCAGGCCGTTGGTGCCCATCACCTGCATCTGGTCGTTAATCAGCAGGCCCGCCTTGGTGCCGTACAGGTTGCCGCCGATGCGGCATCCGTAAAACGGTGGATCGGCAATGGTGTGCAGCCACTCGTCGGGCATGGGGTACATGAAATCGTCGTGGCCCTTGGCGCAAGTTTCGTTCCACTTCTCCACGGCCCCCACCAGCACGCCGGGGGCAAAGCCCAAATCGGCCTCCAGCTCTTCCAGGCTGTCGCGCTTCTTCAGCACATCGGCGTCGATGGCGTCCTGCACGCCGTGGTGCCAATCGCGGTAATGGGCCGGCACTTTGTCGATCTGCTCCAAGTCCGGCGTGATCAGCTTGCGGCAGTGCTCCTGCGCGTAGCCGGCCAAATGGTCCTCGTAGTGGGAGTCGAAGATGATGTAGGAGCGGTGGCCCGGCGGGGTCATCTGGATGGTGGCCAAATCGCCCAGGGCGTAGATGGCGTTGGCGCCGTCCTCCCCCACGCGACTGTCCATGTAGCGCAGCCGGTTGCCGCAGCGGTCGATGGTGAGCCACGGCTGGCGGGACAGCTGGGTCATGCCGTCGTACAGGAAGCGCGCCCACTGGCCCCCCTCCGCCTGCCAATCCACGCCGCCGTCGAAAGAGGCCGAAGAGTTGAAGCCGGAAACGTCGGCCCCCACGCCCAGCCCCATGCGGAAGCACTCGCCGGTTTCGCCCGCGGTAAGGTAGCTGCTGGCGCAACCCATGGCGGCGGTGGGGATGTACTTGTCCAGCAGCGCCTTGTTATTGCAGAAGCCGCCGGCGGTGAGAATGACGGCGTTCTTCGCGTGAATGTACTTTTCAGAGCCGAACTTCTCGCAAATCACCACACCCACGATGCGGCCGTCCTCGTCTTGCACCAGCGCTTCAGCAGGGCTCTGGAAGAAGTACTCCACCCCTTTGCGCTGGCCATAAGCGAACATGGCGTCGGTGGCGTCCTTCATCTTCAGCACGTGGTGATCCAGCGTGGAGTTCTTCGGCGCCACGTATACCGGCACCTCGCCCAGGCGCCACTGCACGCCGCATTCCGCCATCCAGTCCAGGCTTTTGCCGCCTTGCTCGGCAATCTTATAAATCAGCTTGGGGTCGGCCGCGTAGTGGTACTCGTCCATGGCCCAATCGGTAAGGGCCTGGGCGCTAAAGGGATAGCTGGGGAAGGCGAACTTCTTGTCCTCCTGCATGGACATGCCGCCCAGAATGCCGCACATGCCCGCCTCTTGGGCGTTGCCGCCGTGCAGCCCCAGCGCCTCCACGCAGATGGTGTGGGCCCCCAGCTCGGCCGAGCGAGCAGCGGCGTTCAGGCCACCGCCGCCGGCCCCCACCACGCAGATGTCGCACTCGTAGTCCCAGGCCTCGGGCACGGCCCGCGGCGGAATAGGGCTGGCATCGTTGGCGGGGAAGGCCTCAGGGTTGTGGTCGCGGTAGGTGCCGTCGAAAGCCGATGCGTTGGTGGCCTCAGATGCGGGCAGCTCCACCTCGTGACTGCCGTCAGCCGCCCAGTTGCCGATGCGCTCATCGGCATAGGCCACGCCGGCGGCAGCCCCGGTAGCGGCAGCGCCAGCGGCGGCAGTGCCCCCTACGAACAGGGCGGCCCGCTCCAGAAAGTCGCGGCGCGAATATGTGCGCTCGTTTTCCATGGTCTTCCTCCTATTCGCTGGCGGCCTGCGCGGCAGCGGCCGGTTGGGCAGCGACGCGGGCCTGGTCGAGGGCGTCTTCTGTGGCGTTCTTCACAGCGGCCGTGGTGATGGTGGCGCCGCTTATGGTGTCGATGTCAGAGCCTTGCGCCTCTTCAATCATCAGGGCGTACTTGCCATCGCGGATGGCCTCGTAGCCGCCACGGCTCTGGCTCTCCCCCTCCTGGGTGGTTTCCAGGCAGGTGATGCGGTTGTCGTCCACCAAGAGGGTCACGCTCACGTTGCCCTCCATGCCGGGAGCCGTACCGGTGTACACGCCATCGGCCAGCTCGCCTTCCGCTTTCTTCTGGGAATCGGCCGAAATCTCGAAGGCCCAGGGGTCGTCTTCGTGCAACGCCAACTGCTCGGCGCTGGCGGCGTCCTTCGACCCCGACCCCTCGAACGAGGCGCCGCAGCCAGTAAGCCCCAGGGTGAGCGCCGCGGCCCCGCAGGCCACGGCGGCAATGTTCTTGTTCATGGTAGAACCTCCTTTTCCGGCATTGGTCGGCCGCGCCTAAGAGGCATCGGCGGCGCGCTGGGGCTGGGCCCAGCCTTCGGGTACTTCATAGTCGTGGCAGGTGTTGCAGTACATCACCGATTGCTGGTGCACGCCGTGGCAGTTGCTGCAGTCGATGGCGTGCCCCTGATGCGACTCATGGGGGTTCACGCCCTCCTGGCCGCCCCAGTTCTCGGTGGCGGCCACCACCTCATCGAAGTCGTGGCAGCCGTTCGCGGTGCACATCTTCTCGTCCGAGCGCACCCCCACCGTGGTCAGCAGGCCATCTTTGCCGGTTTCGAAATCGCCGGACAACCACACCAAGCCCTCGTGCACTTGGTCTTCAATCTTGGCCTCATGACACTGCAGGCAGGTGACGTTGGCCGCCTGATGGGCGTTGGCGCTCAGGCTGGCGTCATGGTAGTAGCCCTCCACGTAGGCGTCCATGGGGCTGTGGCAAATGGCGTTGCAGAAGCTAGGCTGCTCGTGCCATGTCCAGAATCCGGCGCCCGCCACCACCAGCACCGCCGCCACTACCGCCACCGCGATGGGCCATTTGCGGCGGGGGCGCTTGGGGGCCGCCGAGGGGGCTTCCGGGGCGGCCGCAGTGCCACCCGTCGGTTCGGGTGCGCTTCCGTCGCGCATGATTTCGTCTTGCTGCATCATCCCTCCTATTGCCGATTGCCTTTATCCTCAGCAACGCTCATCGCAATTTCGGGCTCTCCATTGCAACTCCGAGTTTTCGCCGCAATTCCGACGCTCTGCGGTGGGCGTTTTTTCTTCCTAGAAGTTTCTTTTTTGTTTCACTTATGAACTTTACACGAAGATTAGCAGGGAAACTTGACTTCATCAAGGGATTAGTGACGTTAATTAACAAGCTGTCAACCATTGACGATTTGTCAAATGTGTTCATTGACTGCATGTCAATTCCTCATTATCTTCATCCCGGCAGCTATTGGAGGAGCCTGCGGAAAGCGAAAGCGCCCCACGGGGGCAGCAAAGGAGGGCGATCGTGGCAAGCGCAGCAGAAAACGGCGTGAAGCCTGTCCACCGCCCCCGCGCCGTGCTGGACGCCGCAGAACGCCGTGAAGAAATCATCCAAACGGCCCGCGCCCTTTACGAGGAAAAGGGGCTCAGCCACACCACCATCCAAGACATCGCCAACCGCATGGGGGTGGCCCGCTCGCTGTTCTACCATTACTTTCCCGATAAAGACGCCGTGACCGCCGCCGTGCTGGACGCCTACGTGGAGGACTACCTGGAGGCACTGCATTACTGGAACGAGAACCGCCGCCGCGGCGACATCGAGCACGCGCTGCGCACCATCACCCACCTGCTGCGCACGGCCCTGTTCGAGAAGGATTCGTTCCGCGCAGCGCTGGCTTCCCGCGAGAATTCGGCCCTCTACATCGACTTCATCAACCGCGTAGCGGAGCAGACGGCCCACTACCTCATCGACACCACGGTGCGTGACTACCAGCAGCTGCACGAGGTGCGCATCGATCACCTGTACGAAACCTTCTACGTGCTCATTGTGGGCATGATCAGCTACACTCGCCGCCACCCTGAAGTACCAGATGAGGTGGTGTGCGACCTCATCGCGCAGACCCTGCACATGGACAGAAGCCTGCCGCACACCACATAAGCATCACGGCTTTCCATTTGCCGCTGCTTTTGCCAAGACAAACTGCGGCAAATGGAAAGCTCCTGCAGGCGCCCGGGCCCGCCGGCCGGACGAAGAGACGGAAAGGAGCACAACCGGCGTTTCGAAGAGGCACGAAGTTGCGAGTCATTCACTTTAGGAGGAACAATGTTATTCGACGTTTACGGGCCGAACGCCCTGTACCAGTGGCTGGGTTTGGCCATGGTGCTAGTGGCCCTCATCCTGCTCAACGAGTTCGCGCGCCGCACCAAGTTCGGCGGTATGTTCATGTTCTTCGGCGTATGCGGGGCTATGACCATCTATTGCCTGGCAGTGGAAATTGGCGCCGCCATGGGTGCCGACTGGGCGCTCACCAACCCCACCCACACCGATATGAACAGCTGGTTCCACTACGCTAAGGTGTACGCTGCCACCGCCGGCTGCATCGGCTTCATGATGCTGAAGTACTCCTGGGGTAAAATCGGCCGCTCCCATTGGTTCAAGGCCTTCCCCTTCGTCATCGTGGCTATCAACATTCTCATCGCTGTGGTGAGCGATTTCGAGAGCGCCTTCCGCGCCTTTGGCACCACCTGGGTGTCCACCGAGGGCGTCACCCTGTACGGCGGTTGGCACAACGTATTCAACGGCATCGCCGGTCTGCTGAACATCGCCTGCATGACTGGCTGGTTTGGCATCTACATCTCCAAGAAACGCCAAGATATGCTGTGGCCGGATATGACCTGGGTGTTCATCATTGCCTACGACCTGTGGAATTTCTGCTACACCTACAATTGCCTGCCCACCCACTCTTGGTACTGCGGCGTGGCGCTGCTGCTGGCGCCTACCATTGCCGGCCTGATTTGGAACAAGGGCGGATGGATTCAGAACCGCGCCTTCACTCTCTCCATGTGGTGCATGTTCTGCCAGATGGTGCCGATGTTCGCCAACGACTCCATCTTCGCCGCCAACTCCGTGAACAACCCCAACGTGAACCTGACGGTTTCCTTGATCGCACTGGTGGCCAACATCGCTGCTCTGAGCTACATCCTGTACCGCAGCAAGAAGCTGGGCGTGAACCCCTACAAGCAGGAAGTGTTCGTGGGCACTAAGGACTTCACCGAGGCCATGGAGCGCCGCGCCGATACCGCCTACCTGCTGGAGACCGAGCCCAAGAGCGCTACCCCCGAAGAAATCGCCGAGATGGTGGCTTACAACGAGCTGCCGCCGGCCGGCCAGGTGGGCTTCGTGTACGTGGCGAAGAGCGCCGAGGGCACTGCGGTTGCGGTGGAAACCCAAAAGAAGGAATAGCGCTCGCGTCGGGATGCGCTAACCCTCTCCCTAATGCAGGAAAGGCCCTCTTCGGAGGGCCTTTCCTATTGTTGGCGCCGCACCCGACCGGAACCCGCGGGCCGCATTCGGCCGACCCACCCGGTGGACCACTGCGCGCCGCCGGGGCCGCGCCTGACCGGAATTCGTCCGCGCAATCCGGGGGCCACCGCCGCGGGCCGCGCCTGGCCGGAACCCGGCCGCGCCACCGGGCCCTGCAGGCCGCATTCGGCCGACCCCCGCGGACCGCATTGCGGGCCGCAACCGGACTCACCCCTGGGGCCCCGCGGACCGCACTACGGGCCGCAATCGGACTCGCCCCGCAGGCTGCCGCGGGCCGCGCTCAACTGGCCTTCGTAGGGCAGAGATTCTATCTCTGCCTGGGATGCAAGCACGTGCAGGCCGTCGGTCAGTCGGACGCAAAACCTCTGCCTCTTCTAGTCCAATGCCATTTGCTGGATGTACACGTCGTTGCGCAGCGCCTTGGCGCGATCGGGGGAAAGCTCGCCCGCCTTCCGCATGCGCTTGATCACCTCAAGCTCCCGCACCAGCGCCTGGGCCTGCACGTCTTCCACTGCATCGTAAGTTTCCCGCAGCATGCGGAAATGGGCCGTGAGCCGCGACGGATCCGGCCAGGGGCTGTCGTCGCCCTCTTCCCCGTCACCTCCGTCTTGGGCCAGCGCCGCCACTTCCTCCGCCAGCTGGTCGATGGATTCGTAGAGGGCGCCGCAGTGGGCCACCACCTCCCGCGCCTGGGCGGCGCATTCCGGGGAGGCGTGGGGCATCAGCTCTTCCAGCTGGTCGGCGTAACGCTTCATCACAATCACCGTTGCCGGCTCATCGGCCGCAAAGCGGCCGGCATTCGGGGTAGCCCCGTCCGCAACGGCCGCCTGGGCCGCACGCTCCACCGCGTCGCCCGCGGCATCGGCGGCCAGCGCACCAACCGGCGGCGCACCGGCGGCCGCCACATTAGCCGGCGCCACTTCCGTAACCACACCGGTCATGGGGGCGTCCCGCTGCACCCACTCAATCACTTCCATCAGCAGCCGCGCCTCTGCGTCCACCCGCTGCCGGGTCTTTTGGACCACGTGCTTGTGGGGCACCAGCGCCGGCACTGCGAAGTTCGCCAGCAACAAGGTGAGCAGGATCATGCCCGATGCCACCGACACCAGCGCCTCGCGCACCGGGAAGCCGTCCACTGTGGTGAGGGCCAGCGGCACCGTCAGCATCAGCGACAACGTTATGCCGCCTTTCGGGCCCGCCAGCGCCATCGCCAGCGCGCCGCGCAGCTCACCGCGGGTGAGGAAGGGGCCGGGGTTCTTCCCCGCGCGCCGCTGCTGCCGGTGATGGGCGACGTCCATTCCCAGCACCCAGGCGAAGCGCACCGCTTCCAGCAGCAAGGTGAGCAGCGCCATCAGCCCCATCAGCACCAGCGGGTTTCCCAGGCCGCCGTCGGTGGCTGGCGTGAGCACTCGCGGCAGCTGCATACCCAAGATGACGAATATCACGCCGTTCAGCATGAAGCTGATGGTGTCCCACACGCTGCGGGACTGCAGCCGCTGGCGCGCCGTTTGGGACGTTTGGCGGTGGGGCAACACCGACATCATCATGCCGGCAACTACCACCGCGATTACGCTGCCGATGTGCAGTTGCTCTGCTAGCAGATAGATAAGAAAGGGTAACAGCAGTTCCAGTGTTACGTGCAAAGTTGGGTTGTCGATGCCCAGCCGGCGGATGAATTCCAGCAGGCCCCAGGCCAACACGCCCATCACCAGACCGCCCAGCAGGCCGCCAAACAGATCGAGCGCAAATTCTTCCCCAGCATGCACCAGCGAGAAGCTGCCGGAGACGGCCACGGCGATGGCGCACTGGAACACCACCGTGCCGGTGACGTCGTTGAAGAACGCCTCGCCGGTGAGCAAGGTTTCGTGGCGCCGGCCGAACTTGAAGTCTTTGGACAGCTCCATCACTGCCACGGCATCGGTGGAGCCCATGGCGGCTCCCAGCGCCAGCGCCGCCGCCAGCGGGATGGCCGGCAACAGCGCGTGCAAGGTGAAGCCCAGGCTGAGGATAATGGCGAATACCAGCCCTACCGACAGCGACGCGATGCCCCAGCGGTTGGCCCACAGGGCGCCGGAGTCGGCGTGGCGGGATTCGTTGAAGTGAAGCGGTGCGATGAACAGGATGAGCAGCAGCTCAGGGTCGAGGCCGCTTTCCAGCGGCGTGTGCACCAGCAGCGCGATGAGTGCGCCGAGGACGATTTGCACCAACGGCAACGACAGGCGCGGCAGCAAGTTGTCCAGGATGCTTGAGGCCACCACCGCCGCCAACAGAAACAGAATCAGCTCCAAAGCTTCCACGCCATCAACCCCTTGTGCGAACGCGCTTTCCGAAAGGGGAAACTGTACCGCAGCCGCCCCGCCGCGCCGCCGCGTGGCCGGACTAGCGGCCTATTCCCGCCAGGTCGCCGGATTTCGCCTCCGCCCCTCCCCCGCCAGGCCATTCCTGGCCACCTTCGCCCCGCCCTCGCCAGCCCGCTCCCGCCCCCCCCTGGCAGAAATAGGCGCCTATTCCTGCCAGACAGAGGTTCCCACACTCCCCAATTCCCGCGGGTGGCAGAACTAGGGGCGTATTTCTGCCACAAGCCCTCTGCGTTGCCCCGTTTCGCCGTCCCCTGGCAGAAATAGGGCCCTAATTCTGCCAAACAGACCACGCCCTGCCCGGACTAGCAGGGTTATCCGGGCAGCAGGGCCTCGGGAACGCCTTCGCCCCCACGCCCTGCCCGGACAAGCGGGGTTATCCGGGCAGCGGGGCCTCAAGAAGGGGCTCGTACCCATGCATTGGCCGGACTAGCGGGGTTGTCCGGGCAAAACACGTTCGAGCGACGCCTCGCACCCGCGCCCTGACCGGACAAGCGGGGTAATCCGGGCAGGAGTGCACCAGAAACGGGGACGGGGGCGCGCCTTGCCCGGACTAGCGGGGTTATCCGGACAGAAAGGCGGCGGGAGTCACATCCGGACGAGGCATTCGGGGCGCGACATCCAGAGCAGGACATCCGGGGCGGGGGCGCACCGGACACAAGGGGGGGGCAACGAAAAGGCCGGCGCTTGGGCCGGCCTTTCGGGATTCTCATTGAAACTGCGATTAACTCGCTGCTGCTTGAATCGCTTGGAGGGCTTGGGTTACTTGGACTTCTTGTCCAGCATAGCACGCACTTCTTCGCGGCCCTCGTCGTGCAGTCCCTTCTCATCGGGGGCCAGACGCTCCAGCAGTTCCAACAGCTCGCCCATGTGCTCGCGCTCTTCATCGCGAATGTCGGACAGCACCTTCTTGGCGTCCTCGTTGTCGGTGGCCTGCACGTGGGCATCGTACTCGTGAATGGCCTCAAGCTCGCCCACGATGTCCTGGCGAATGGCGTTCACCAGCTCTTCGTCCGTCAATTTGCGGGGTACTTCCATCACAAACGGGTTGGAAAGAATAGCCATGACAGCTCCTTTCATCGGGCAGCTCCGTTACAGGATCCGCCAACTGATTACCAGCAAGATTGCCCAACCTCAAACGACAAGCCATCCTCAGCGGGCGTATGCTTTTATGCTAAATTGCGCTGAAGCTCAACACCACCCCAGGTAACCACCATGAAAGAAAGTTGTTGGCCCCCCGACAATGGCTCCCGCAGACAGCAAGGTTGTGGTACCTTAGGGCACCGTTGTTAGCCCCTCTCGCCGCCCAAGGAGCCCCGTGACCAAACCGCGCCACACATCCGCTGATGCTCCCATCCGTGAAAACCCTCCCACCTCAGCCTCGGGGGAGCGCGTGCTTTCAGCCATGAGCGGCGGGGTAGATAGCTCAGTGGCCACACTACTGCTGCTGGGGCAGGGCTTTCAGGTAACGGGCGTCACCATGAAGCTGTTCGACAACCAACTGCTGCCGGAGGGGCAAGAATCCACCTGCTGCTCGCTAGACGACGTGGAAGACGCGAAAGCGGTGTGCCGGCGGCTGGGCATCCCCCATTTCACCCTGAACTTCAAAGAGAAATTCGGCGCCTGCGTGGTGGACCCCTTCTGTGAAAGCTACCTGAACGGCGAAACCCCCAACCCTTGCATCAACTGCAACCGCTACCTGAAGCTTGCCGGACTGCAGCAACGGCGCCGCGAGCTGGGAGCCGCTTACGTGGCCACCGGCCATTACGTGCAGCGAGCCTTCGACGAGCAAACTGGTACCTGGCAGCTGCTGCGGGCGGCAGACGCGGCGAAGGACCAAAGCTACGTGCTGTACCACCTCACCCAAGACGACCTGGCCCATATGCTGTTTCCGCTGGGCGGCCTGGAGAAGCGCCAGGTGCGCCAACTGGCGGCGGAAAACGACTTCGTGAACGCCGAAAAGGCGGAAAGCCAAGACATCTGCTTCATCCCCGATGGCGATTACAGCCGCTTCATCCAGCGGCACATGCCCGATGCGGCCCGCCAGCGCGGTTTCGCCCCCGGCCCCATCGTGGACGAAACCGGTGCGGCGCGCGGACAGCACAACGGCCTGGCCCGCTACACCGTGGGGCAGCGCAAGGGCATCGGCATCGCCAACCCCGTGCCGCTGTACGTGACGGGAAAAGACGTGGCCCGCAACCAGCTGTTGGTGGCGCCGCGGGACGGGCTGCTGGCCCAGGAGGTGCGGCTGCGGGACGTGAACGTGATTTCCGGCGATTACCGCCCCCGCGCTTTCGGGGCCACGGTGAAGCTGAGCTATCGCCAGCAGCCGGTGGCAGCCGTAGTGCAGCTGCTGGACAACCGGGAAGCGCTGGTGTGCCTGGAAAACCCGCAGGTGCGGCCGGCGCCGGGCCAGGCGGTGGTGGCCTACAACGGCGATGCCGTTATTGGTGGCGGCACGGTGAGCGCATAGGGCCCGTCGCACCCGGCCGCAGGTTGTGCTGCTCTTGCAACTTTCTTCAAGCACGCCTTCCCCTTAGGCCCTATCATAGGCCCGTTTGGAGAAGGGAAGGCAAGCGCCAACGTTATGAAGTACCACCTGATTGCATTTGTGACCGTGGCCGTCTGGGGCCTTACATTCGTTTCCACCAAAGTGCTGCTGACCAGCTTTTCGCCAGTGTGGATTCTGTTCCTGCGCTTTGTGGTGGGGTTTGCAGCATTATGGGTGCTGTGTCCGCGGCTTCTGAAGCTGAAGCAACGGCACCATGAGTGGCTGTTCGTGGCGGCCGGGCTTTCCGGCATCACTTTCTACTACCTGATGGAGAACGTGGCCCTCACCTACACCACCGCCACCGCCGCAGGGGTTATCATTGCGGCATCGCCCCTGTTCACTGCATTGCTGTCGGCCGTACTGGGGGATCGGCGCGCCATCAACCCCTGGTTTTTCACCGGCTTTGCTGTGGCCATGGCGGGCCTGGTGGTGGTGTCGGTGGCCACCGGCGGCCCCGAAGCGTCCCACGAAGCGGCGACCAACCCGGCACTGGGGGATTTGCTGGCGCTGGGGGCGGCGTTCGTATGGGCCGTGTACTCTGTAATCGTACAGCGCATCTCCGACCTTGGCTACGAAACCCTCGGATCTACCAAGCGCATCTTCTTTTGGGGACTGCTGTTCATCGTGCCTGCAGTGGCGCTGTTCGCCGGCCCCTTGCCCGCCCCCGACGTGGCCTTCCAACTGCAAAACTTGCTGAACTTCGCTTTCCTGGGGCTGGTGGCCTCGGCCGCCTGCTTCGCCATCTGGGGTTTCTCGGTGAAGCACCTGGGGCCCACCGTAACTACCACCTATATATACATGGTGCCGGCCATCACTGCCACTGCCTCGGCCCTCATTTTAGGAGAGCCCTTTACGGCGACCATCTTCTTGGGGCTTGTGCTCACCATCAGCGGCCTGTGCCTGTCGCAGAAGGGCTCGGCCGGCAAAGCAGCGAAAACGGGCGAACCCACCGCCCCAGCCAGCGAAGAGCACACCGCCGACCTGGGCTAACGGCCCCGTGGGACGGCCACGGGCGCCGACCCTTGCGCCAACGCGACGTCTCCGTGCACTGCCGCAACCACAAACGGCAGCCGCGGCCACGGCGGCGGCCGGCGCCGTCAGTCGTCCAAGCCATCTTCCAGCTGGGCCTCCAAGCGCTGGCGCCGCTTGATGGCCTCACGAAACATCAACCCCATGAACACGAATGTAAGCACGTACACCATCACGAAGAACACTACGCCCACGGCGATGTCCCCCAGCCACATGACGTTCTGGATTCCCACAATCTGCACCTCGGCCAACATGCGGAAACCGACGGTGAGCACCCCCACCACGGTGGCGGCGATAAAGGCAGATGCCACCACGATGTCCCACGGGATGGCGTCGGCCTGGGCATAGCGGGCATGCTCCGATACGATGCCGGCACGGGCCTGCAGCACACAGGGCACCAGCAGGGCCATAATGGTCACCACCATAAGCGGTTCGTACAGCGGCATCATCCGCTGGCCGGCGGCGGTATACAGCTCCACTTCTGCCACGCTGGCCACCTGGCTGACGATAACGCCGTAATAGATGCACAGCAGGCACCCCACCGTAAAAATAGCATAGCCTATCCGCAGATAACGGCTCGACTCCGCCTCCAGTCGCTCGTCCTTCGGCCCCATGAACTCGTTGTATTTCCTAATCAGATCCATAGCCATCTCTCCTTACTCCCAGAACAGATCATCGAGGGTTTTCCCCAACGCCTTGCAGATGGCCCGGCACAGCTTCAGGCTGGGGTTGTAGCGGCCGGCCTCGATGAGGCCGATGGTCTGCCGCGTTGCCCCCACCTGGGCAGCAAGATCGCCCTGGGAAAGCCCGCGCTCCAGCCGCGCCATCTTCACCCTTACATTTTTTTCGTCTGCCATAGTTCCTCCGCGGATGCAAAATATATATTGCAAATGGAATATATATCTTACACCCACGAGTGTCAAGGAGAATTTCCCACAGGGGAAAGGGACGGGGAACGCCACAGACTAGCGGGGCTCCACCATGGAAAGGGAGATGCGGCCGCGGTCTTTGTCCACCGCTTCCACCCACACGGTTACGGTGTCCCCCACCGACACCACGTCCATCGGGTGCTTCACAAACCCATCGGCCATCTTCGAGATGTGCACCAGGCCGTCCTGCTTCACGCCGATGTCCACGAACGCGCCGAAGTCCACCACATTGCGCACCGTGCCCACCAGCGAAAGCCCCGGAGCCAGGTCGTCCACCGACAGCACCGCACGGCTGAACACCGGCGCCGGCGCATCGTCTCGGGGGTCGCGGCCCGGCTTCTCCAACTCGGCCACAATGTCGCACAAGGTGGGCAGCCCCACCCCCAGCTGACGGCTTAGGGCCACCATGTTGCCCAGCCGCTGCCGCAGCCCCGGCACGCCGCCGCGAGCCACCTCCGCCGCCGGCACTCCCGCCAGCGCCAGCACCTGCCGCGCCACACCGTAGCTTTCCGGATGCACGCCCGTGGCGTCAAGCGGCTCTTTCCCGCCGTTTATGCGCAGGAAGCCGGCGCAGTTCTGGAACGCCTTGGGCCCCAGCTTCGGCACCTTCTTCAACTGGGCGCGGCTGGTAAACGGCCCCTTCTCCTGCCGATAGGCCACGATGTTGGCGGCTACCGCGGGCGTGATGCCGGCGATGTAGCCCAACAGGCTGGCGCTGGCGGTGTTGAGGTCGGTCCCCACCTGGTTCACCACCCGCTCCACCACGCCTTCCAGCGTATGGGCCAGCTGCTTTTGGTCCATGTCGTGCTGGTACTGCCCCACCCCGATGGATTGGGGCGGAATCTTCACCAGCTCGGCCAGCGGGTCTTGCAGCCGGCGCCCCAAGCTGAGGGCGCCGCGGGTGGTCACGTCCAAATCCGGGTGCTCGCGAGCAGCCACCTCCGACGCCGAGTACACCGACGCCCCCGCCTCATTCACGATGGTGTATTCCACCGGCCGGTGGTATTCGGCCACAAACTGCGCCACCACTTCCTCGGTTTCGCGGCTAGCGGTGCCGTTGCCCACCACGATGGTGTTCACGGCGAAGCGGTCGGCCCACTGCGCGAGCGCCCGCTTCGTCTCGGCCACCTGGTTGCGCGGGGGCGTGGGAAACACGGTGCCGTGGGCCAGCAGCTGGCCGTACTCGTCCAGCACCGCCACCTTGCAGCCGGTGCGGTACCCCGGGTCGAGCGCGATGATGCGCGCGCCCTTCACCGGCCGCTGCCGCAGCAGCGCTTCGGTGTTCTTGGCGAAAACCTCCATGGCGTCCGCCTGCGCCTGGGCCGTCAGCTGGCTGCGGGCGTCGCGGGCAAGCGCCGGCGCCGCCAGCCGCTTGTACCCATCGCGAATGGCCGCCTCCATCACATCGCGCCAAGGGCTCCGCCCCCGCAGAAAGCGCCGCTCCAGCCGCTGCACTGCCTCCGCCTCGTCGGCGCTCACCGTCACCCGCAGCTTGCCCTCCGTCTCGCCGCGGTTCAGCGCCAGCACCCTATGGCCGGGGATGCGCCGCAGCGGTTCGGAGAAGTCCACGTAAGGGGCGAAATCCCGCTGGGCTTCCTCCCCCACCCCCTTGGCGACGATGGAGCCAGTGCGCTGCACGAAGCCCCGCAGCTCTTCGGTGGCGTCCGGGTGATTGGCCACTTCTTCCGCCACGATGTCGGCCGCCCCCTGCAGCGCCTCCTGCGGGGTGGCGAAGGCACTGCCGGCGCGGGCGAACCGGGCCGCCACCGCCAACGGATCGCACAGAGCCGCCCCCTGCGCCATCATCTGGGCCGCCAAGGGGCCAAGCCCCGCGTCCCGCGCCTTCGACGCCCGCGTGGCGCGGGTTTTCTTGAAGGGCTTGTACAGGTCTTCCACCCGCTGCAAGGTGGTGGCTTGGGCCAGCGCCTGCCGCAACTGGGTGGTGAGCGCGCCCGCCTCCTCTACCGCGGCCGCCACCTCCTGCTTGCGCGCCTCCAACCGCTGCAGGTAATCCAGCCGCGCCTCCAGCGTGCGCAACTGGCCGTCGTCCAGGCCTCCGGTGGCCTCTTTGCGGTAGCGGGCGATGAAAGGAATGGTGCAGCCATCCGCCAGCAAATCCATCACCGAGCGCACCTGTTCGGGGCGAATGCCCAGCTCTTCGCCTAAAAGCGCAGCTATGTCCATGTGAAACCTCGCGATGCCAGGGGTATTTCCGTTTGGGCAATTATAGCGAACGGCCCCGCAGCGCCCCGGCCGCCTTCTTGTATACTGGCCTTCATCTTCACTGAAACGCAGGAGGCTTCCATGAAAATCGGGTTCATCGGGTTGGGCAACATGGCCACCGCCATCATCGGCGGGCTTCTGGCGGAAGGGGCGGCCACAACAGGCGAAAACGAGCCGGCCATCACTGCCGCCGACATCATCGGCTCGGCTAAAACCCCCGAAACCTGCCAGGCCCAGGCGCAGCGATTCGCCATCGCCACCACCACCGACAACCGGGAAGTAGCCGCCGCGACCGATGTGCTGGTGCTGGCGGTGAAGCCGGTGTTCTTCCCCGAAGTGGCCCGGGAAATTGCCGGCACGCTGCGAGAAGACACGCTGGTGATCAGCATTGCCGCCGGGCTTACCGTGGAGCGCATCGCCCAGCTGTTCGGCCGCGATGCGGACAGCTTCCGTCTCATGCGCTGCATGCCCAACACCCCGGCGCTGGTAGGGGCCGGCTGCACCGCCGTGGTGCGCGGCCCCGGCGCCACCGACGCCGACGCGGTCCTGTGCACCCGCCTCATGGACAGCTGCGGCCGCACCATCCTCATCCCCGAGCGCCTGATGGACGCCGCCAGTGCTGTGGCCGGCAGCTCCCCCGCCTTCGCCTTCATGTTCATCGAGGCGCTGGCCGATGGCGCCGTGGAAGCCGGCATGCCCCGCGCCCAGGCCTACCAGTTCGCCGCCGCCGCCCTGGCCGGCAGCGCCCAGCTGCTGCTGGAAACCGGCCAGCACCCGGGCCAGCTGAAGGACATGGTGTGCTCGCCCGGCGGCACCACCATCGAAGGGGTGAAAGCGCTGGAAGACGGCGCCTTCCGCGCCACCGTGATGGACGCGGTGGGCGCCTGCGTAGAAAAAGCCCGGCAGCTGTAGCGACAAAGCCGCAAGCCTGCGCTCCGCCGCCGCGCTCTCGCGCCCCTCAGCCGCGCCCCCGCGCCCCGCAGCCGCGCCCATCTCCCCGCATCAACCCAAAAAAAGAGGCGGCCCGCCAAGGCCGCCTCTTCCGTTTCCGCAAACTCACGCTCCACGCGCGCCGCCCTCACGCCTCCTGGGCCGCCAGCTCCTCGGCAATCACTTCGCCCAGGCAGCGGATGCCGGCCCGAATGGTTTCCTCATCGGCGTTGGTGAAGTTCAGTCGCATGGTAGAGCGCTTGCCCGGCTCAGCGTAGAAGGGGTCGCCAGGCACGAATGCCACGTTGCGCGCCAGCGCCTTATCGAACATGTCCATGGTGGAAATGCCCTCCGGCAGCGTAACCCACAAGAACATGCCGCCCTGGGGCTTGGTGAACTGCACTTCCTCGGGGAAGAACTCCTCCATGGCCTCCACCATGGCCCGCGCCTGGCTGCGGTACAAATCGCGAATTTTCACCAGGTGCTCGTCCAGCTGGTGATGGGTCAGGTAGTCGTACACCACGTACTGCGAGAACACGTTGGTGTGCAGGTCGGCCGCCTCTTTCGCAATGGAGATGTTGGCCAGCAGCTCGTGGTCTTTCGTGAGGATGTAACCCATGCGGAAGCCGGGGGTGACCGTCTTCGAGAACGAGCCCATGATCACGCCGTGGGGCAGCTGGGTGCCGCCGATGTAGGGCAGCGATTCCCCTTCGAAGCGCAACTCGCCGTAGGGGTCGTCTTCCACCACCACGATGTTGTAGCGGCTCAACACCTCGCGCACCTGGGCGCGCCCCTCGGCGCTGTAGGTGAGGCCGGTGGGGTTTTGGAAGTTGGGGATGAGGTAGATCATCTTGGCGCCCGCCTCCAGCGCCGCTTCCAGCTCGGCGATGTTCAGCCCCTGGTCGGTGAGCTCCACCGTGCGAAACACCGGCTGGTTCAGGGCAAATGCCTGGATGGCGGCCAGATAGGTGGGGTTTTCCACAATCACGCCGTCGCCCTTGTCCAAAAGCACCTTGCCCAGCAGGTCCAGAATTTGCTGCGAGCCGGTGGTAATCAGCACGTCCTCCAGCACGTAGTCGGTGCCAAAGCGCGTGTTGTAGCGGTCGGCCACCCACTGGCGCAGCTCGTCGATGCCAGCCGTGGCGGAGTACTGGAACGCCGCCGCGCCCTTCTCGGCCACCACCCGCTGCATCGACTCCAGCAGCGCCTCTTGCGGGAAGGAAATGGGGTTGGGCAGGCCGCCGGCGAAGGAAGTGACGTCGGGGTCGGAAGCGGCTTTCAGGATGCTGCGCACAAACGACGGAGGGGTGTTCTTGATGCCATCGGAAAGCAGCTGGTCGATTTCGCTCATAAGGGGGTTCCTTTCCCGGATTGTTCTCTCGGAAAGTTGTTATACCACTGCGAAAAACATATTCCCCGGGATTTCGGCGTAGGCGGGCCGAAGCGCGGCGCTGCGGCCCGGGCCGGCGGTGGAGGCTGAGGCGACGAGGCAGGGACATTGCAAACCGAAGCACGGCGCTGCGGGGCAAACGTCGCACCCGCTGCCGGCCGAAGCGCGGCATCGCCGCCTCCGCCGCCGGCCGCTTCAGTCCAGCCCGCGCCCCATGCATTAAAATGGTGAGAATCGCGCTTCCGCGCCCTTTCCGCCCCTGAGCATATACCGAGGTGCCCATGGCAAACAATGCGAAGTCGAAGCTGAAAACCCTCTACCTGCGTCAGATTTTGGAACAGGAAACCGACGCCGACCACGGCCTTTCCATGCCGCAGCTGATAGAACGGCTGACGGAGCTGGGCATCCCCGCCGAACGCAAGGGGGTGTACCGCGACCTGAACACCCTGCGGGAATTCGGGGTGGACGTGCAAACGCTGCCGCGCCGCCCCGTGGAATACGCCATCGTGCACCGCGGCTTCACCCTGCCCCAGCTGATGCTTCTGGTGGACGCCGTGGAGTCGTGTCGGTTCCTCACCCAGGCCCAAGCGCGGGCCATCACCACCAACCTCACCCTGCTGGCCAGCGACCATCAGCGGCAGCAGCTGGCCCGCCGCATCCACGTGGCGGGGCGCACCACCGGCGCTGCCAGCGGCGCATTCGAGGCCATCGACACCCTGCACGAAGCCATGCGGCTGGGGCGGCAGGTGCGCTTTTTGTACTACCGCGTGGACGGCGCCGGCAAACGGCGCCCCACCCAAAGCGGCCGCCCCCATCAGGTAACCCCGGTGGGCATCTCTTACGCCGACAACTACTATTATCTCACCGCCTGGAGCGACACCCACGGAAACCTCACCGAGTTCCGCATCGACCGCATGGGGAAAATCGAAGTGACCGACCAGCCCGCAGCGAAGAACGAAACCATCCGCCACCACCGTTTCCAGGAAGACGAGTACGTCAGCTTCGGCCGTTTCGGCGGCGAGCCGGCAACTGTCACCTTCGCGGTGGCTCCGGGGAAAACCGAGATCATCACCGACCGTTTCGGGAAAAGCGCCCAGCTGTTCCCCCAGGAAGACGGGTCGGCCAAGGCGGTGGCGAAGGTGCGGGTGTCACCCCAGTTCTTCGGATGGGTGGCCGGACTGGAAAACACCGTGCGCATCGCGGCGCCGGAAGCGCTGCGGGACGAGTACTTCGCCTACCTGAAGGGGCTCATGGGCGAGTAGCCGGCCGTCGGGCCAGCCCTCCGCGCCCCAAGGCCGCGCCGGCAACGCCCTAAAGGGCAGGGGCGGGAAACTCCAGCACCAGCTGGAACGCACCGTCTTCCACCTGGGCAGACGCCTGCACCCCCATGCCGTCGCAAAGGTTCTTCACCACCGCCAGCCCCAAACCGGCGCCGGCGCTGCCGCGGGAGGCATCGCCCCGGAAAAAGCGCTCGAACACGCGGGCGGCATCGGGGCGCGCCCCTTCCGGCAGCCCGTTGCGAAACCGCAGCGCGCGTCCTTCCCGCACCACCGAAAACGGCGGCGCCCCGTGGGCCAGGGCGTTTCCCACCACATTCTCGAACACGCGGGCCAGCGCGTCGCCGTCGGCCATCAGCGGCAGGGGCTCTTTCCCCAGCGCCACTTCCGGCTGCCAGCCACGCTCCTCGAACACGGGGAAGTTGCCCAGCAGCACCTCCCCCAGCACGGCCACCGCATCCACCTGGCCCGCCGGCGCGCCGTGGGCCGCCATGCTCTGGGTATAGGCGAACAGCTGGTCCAGCAGCCCCTGCATCACTTCAAGCCGCGCTTCGGCCGCCCGCAGATACGCCTGCTGCTGGGGCCCCGCCTCTTCGTCGGCCGCCAGCTGCAGGTAGCCCTTTGCCCCTGCCAGCGGCGTGCGAATGTCGTGGGAAAGGCTGGCCAGCCCCTGGTGGAACTCCCCTTCGCGCGCCAGCGCCGCCGCTGCCTCCCGCCGCCGGGCGCCTATCCGCTGGTTCACCGCGCCCACCAGCCCTTTCAGGCCTGGCAGCGGCAACGGGGCGGAAAGCAGCAAGTTGCTGTCTTCGGGCAGCTCCCGCAAAAATGCCGTCACTCGCATCAGCTCGCGAGCATACAGGGCCGCCACGGCCACCAAGCCCGCCAGCAACACCGCCGCCACTGCCGCCGTTGCCATTCGTTCCTCCTACTTAACGTCGCGTTTGCGCAGCACCGCCATGGCAAACGCCACTGCCACCGCTGCGAACAGCAGCCCCACCAGCGCCGCCTGCCCCGCCGGCGTAACGGCCGCGAAGGGCAGCGCATCGCTGGGGGCCAGCAACCCCTGGGCGCCATGGGCCAGAGAGCCCACCTGAAAGCTCAAGGTCCAGGCGGTCATCTTCTCCAAAAACGGCAGGGCCTTCGCAAGCAGCAGCATCAGCTGGGTGATGAAAGCGCCGGCCATCCCCGAGGATACCACCACCGCCCAGGCCACAACGCCGCCCTCGTTTCGCACCAGCCACGCCACACAAGCGGTCAGCAGCCCATAGGCGCTGTACAGCAGCCAGGTAAGCGCAAGCACCAGCAATATGTCGCCCGCGCTGTTCGCCTCCAGGTAGCTGAAGCCGAACATGGCCATAAAAGCGGTGGAGCAGCCGGCGCAGAGCAGCAGGCAGAACCCTTGCACCAGCACCACCAGCAGCATCTTCTCAAGGTAGTAATTGCGGCGCCCGCGACGGTTCATGGGCAGGCCCTTCACAAAGCCGCTGCGGAAATCCCGCACCAGGTAAATGCCGATGAACATGCTGCCGATGAGGCCCAGAAGGCCACCGCCCAGAAATACGTTGCCCCACATGGAGGTAAGGCTCTCCAGCTGCCGCGCCGCGAGGGACCCCAGCTCGGCAATGCCCTCCTGCATGTCCGCCTGCGCCTCCTGCACCTCTTCCACACTCAACGTGGGGTCGTTGGCAACCTTTGCCATGGAGTCTTCCATGAGGTGGATGAACCCTTCCGAGCTCACCCACGCCATTACCCCTGCCACTGCCAACAGCACCGCCACCACGGCAATGGTGAAACCCCAGAACAGCCGCGTGTGCACCATGCGGTACAGATCTGATTTCAGCAGGTTAAACATGGCGCTTACCCCCTTCCATCAGCTCCACGAAGAACTCTTCGATGTCCCGCCGCGTTTCCGTCAGTTCCAGCACCGTGGCGTCCATCGCCCGCAGCGCCTGAGCCACCGCCGTTGCCTCGAAGGGACCGCTGATGCGGATGGTGCCGTCCGGCTCCATGAGGAAGCGGCAATCGGGAAACCGCTGCTCCAGCTGCGCCAGCGTCACGTCCGGCTGGGTGGTGCGCACCGCCAAGCTGTCGCCGCAGGCTTGGCGCACCTCCTCGGCGGTCATTTCCCGCACCATGCGGCCGTCGGCAATTACGCCGTAGCGGGTAACCATGCGGTCTAGCTGCTCCAACACGTGCGAGCTCACCACCACCGTCACCCCGAACGACTCGTTCAGGCGCATGATCAGCTGGCGCAAATCGCGGGTGCCTTCCGGGTCAAGCCCGTTGAAAGGCTCGTCCAGCAGCAGCAAGTCCGGCGAGCCCAAAAGCGCAAGCCCAATGCCCAGCCGCTGCTTCATACCCTGCGAAAAGCCCTTGGCGCGCTTTTTGCCCGCCGCGGAAAGCCCCACCCAGCGCAGGATTTCCTGGCTGCGTTCCTTCGCATCGGGAATGCCCAGCGCCAGCGCCTTCACCATCATGTTGTCGTAGGCGGAAAGCTCCCCTAAAATGCCGGGGCTTTCGATCAGCGCCCCCACGCGGCTTTCCGCCACGCCCGGCGCTCCCTGCCAAGCGGGCCGGCCGAACACCAGCACCTCCCCCTCGGTGGGAGCCACCAGGCAAGTGACCATCTTCATCACCGTAGATTTGCCGGCACCGTTCTTCCCCACAAAACCGTAGATGTCGCCCTTGTGCACCTGCATCGAAAAACCATTCACCACGCGGCGCCCGCCGTAGGCTTTGGCCAGGCCGCGCGCTTCAATCGCGTACACCGTGTTCCTCCTGTCAACCTCTAGGGACCGCTCCCTTTTCGGGACCATTGCCCCTTCAGTGTGGCGGCCCGGTTTTGGGAATTCGCCGTGAAAGCTTCAAGAAAGTTTAAAGATTGTCCGGAGGAACCAGCCGAAAGCCCAGCCCCCACACCGTTTGGATGTAGCCGTCGGTGCCGGTGGGCTTCAGTTTGGTGCGCAGGTTGGACACATGGGCGCTGATGGTGCTTTCCTGGCCACCGTAGCATTCGCCCCACACGTGCTCGTAGAGCGCCTGCTTGCTGAACACGCGACGAGGATGGCGGGCCAAAAGCTCCACCAGGGCAAACTCAGTGCGGGTGAGCTCCAGTTCTTCGCCGGCCACCCGCAGCACGTGGGCGACGGGCAGCACTTCCCACTGCCCTATCGCCAGGCGCTCTTCGGAAGGCAGCCCCGAAGCGGACGACCCGACCGGGGCCGGCCCATCGCCCTGGCCCTTCGAAGCGCTCAGGGTTGCAGGCGCCTGTTGCCCGCCACGCCGCAGCTGTACCGCCACCCGGGCCGACAACTCGTCCAAATCGAAGGGCTTCACCAGGTAGTCGTCGGCTCCCATCGCAAGCAGCCCCACCTTGTCGGCCACTTCGCTGCGGGCGGAAATCACCAGGATGGGGGTAGCGTTGCCGGCGGCGCGCACCAACCGCACCACCTCTTCGCCGTCAATTCCCGGCAGCATGAGGTCGGTTATCACCAGGTTAAAGGGCTGCGCCTGCAGCAGCAGCCGCGCCTCGGTGCCGGAAAACGCCGCCTGCACGTTGTGACCGTCGCGCTTCAGGCGCGTGCACACCACGTCGTTGATGGCGGCGTCGTCTTCCACCACCAATATGTTCGCTGAATTAGCCATGGGGCCATATTACCCATTTCCGCCCAGAAGGCCAGCCCCGCCCCTGCCACCGACCCAAGGGCCCGGCCCCGCTTCCTCCATCAACCCAAGGCGCCGGCCCCGCTTCCTCCATCAACCCAAGGCGCCGGCCCCTCTCCCGCCATCAACCCAGGGATTCGGCTTTACTCCCTCCACCGATCTAGGGGGTCCGACTTTGCTCCCTCCACCGATCCACAAAGTCAGTTCCTCGCCCGCCGTCAACCCAGAAGGCCGGCCCCGCACCCGTCATCAACCCACAAGACCAGCCCCCTCCTCTTCACCCCCGCCTGGCGGAACCAGCCGCCTAGTTCCGTTGGACACACCACCAGCCTGGCCCGCCATCGCCCTCCTGGCGGAAATAGCCGCCTAATTCCGCCACAGGGGCACCGGAACTCGGAATTTCACTCGGCTTTGTCCATGGCTCCTCGGAAAAAGAGGGGGTTTTGACGCCGGCATTGCCCTCCTGGCGGAAATAGCCGCCTAGTTCCGCCAAGCGGGGCGGCTGACCTCGGAAATTCGGGAGGTTTTGCCACCGGGGGCCAGGCCGTGGCGGAAATAGGGCGCTAATTCCGCCAGAAACGCCGCAACAAGTCTGACCCACCGTCGCTGTGGTGGAAATAGCCGCCTAGTTCCGCCACGAGGGCGGAATCGCCCCGCGCCATACCCCCGGAACCCATCTGTTTAGCATCGAAGCAAAAACCGTTCTCGCCTTTTGCGCGGCGTCTCGCTACCATTCTTCCCTGCAAGAAACACCGAGTGAAAAGCGAAGAGCCATGGTTCCATACGCAAGCCCCCATTCCACCGCAACGGTGGCCGGCGCAGCGCACGCCGCCACCCTCCCTGCGTCCCAAGCTCCGTCGTGCGCCCAGGCCCGAGGGGGTGATGGGGCGTGAAGCTGCTGCGGTTTTTCAAAGGGCACGCCCTTGCGGTAATCGTGTGCGCCGCGCTGCTGGTGGTGCAGGCGAACCTGGAGCTGTCGCTGCCCAACTACATGAGCAACATCGTGGACGTGGGGCTGCAGCAAGGGGGCATCGAGAACCCGGTGCCTGAGACCATCCGCGAAAGCGAACTGGCCAACCTGCAGATGTTCATGACCGAAACGGACGCCAACGCCGTGCAAGCCGCCTACGGGCACCCGGAAAACGGCGTGCTCACCTACGAGGGCACCGCCGAAGAAGGCCAGGCCAGCGGCCGCATCGGCGAAATCATGACACTGCCGGAATGCGTGGTGCTCTCCCTCGAAGAAGGCATAAGCCCCAACCAGCTGGCCCACACCGATCTGAGCACGGCACTCTCGGAAGACGACCTCGCGAAGCTGGCCGCCACCCCCGACGGCGCCACGGCCGCCGCCCAGCTACAGCAGGCGCTGGCGGCCCACGACGGCAAGCTGACGCTGGAGGCGGTGCGCATCCTGTACGACAACGGCCTGGTCACCCGCGACCAGCTGATAAGTGCCGCCAACGCCATGAACGACGCCCTGGGAGAAGTGGGAGGCCAGATGCTGGCGCAGCGGGCCATCAGCTTCGTGCAGCGGGAATACGAAGCGCAGGGCATCAGCCTCGCCGACGTGCAAAATAACTACCTGGGGCACATGGCCCTCATCATGTTCGGCCTGTGCCTGGGCACGCTGGTCACCACGGTGGCCGTAGGCTTCGTGGCCAGCCGCACCGCCGCCTGCATTGCCCGCGACACCCGGAAAACCCTGTTCAGCCGCGTGATGAACTTCTCCCCCACCGAGGTGGGCCGCTTCAGCCAAGCATCGCTGATCACCCGAAGCACCAATGACGTGCAGCAAATCCAGATGGTGTGCGTCATGCTGCTGCGCATGATCATGCTGGCCCCCATCATGGGCATCGTGGCCTTCATCCAAGTAACCGCCACCCACTCAGGGATGGAATGGATCATCGGAGTGGCGCTGCTGGCCATCTTTGCCGTTCTAGGCATTCTGTTGGGCACCACCATGCCCAAATTCAAACGGATGCAAAGCCTGGTGGACCGTCTGAACCTGGTATCGCGCGACATGCTGGACGGCCTGATGCCCATCCGCGCCTTCGGCCGCGAGCCCTTTGAGCTCAACCGCTTCGACGCCGCCAGCACCAACCTCATGAAAACCCAGCTGTTCGTGAACCGGGCCATGGCCTTCATGATGCCGGTGATCATGCTGGTGATGAACCTGGTGACGCTGCTCATCGTGTGGGTGGGCGCTCAAGGGGTGGACGTGGGCACGCTGCAGGTGGGCACCATGATGGCGTTCATCACCTACACCATGCAGATCGTGATGAGCTTCATGGTGCTGGGCATGGTGGCGGTGATGCTGCCGCGCGCCCAGGTGGCGGCCGAGCGGGTGACCGAGGTCATCGAATGCCCGCTTTCCATCGAAAGCCCCGCCGCGCCCGAGGCCCCGACGGCGGACAGCCCCAAGGGCGTGGTGGAGTTCCGCGACGTCACCTTCCGCTACCCGGACGCCGAGCGGCCGGTGGTGCGCAACGTGAGCTTTTGCACCGAAGCCGGCAAAACCCTCGGGATAATCGGCTCCACCGGGTCGGGCAAAAGCACGCTGGTGAAGCTGATCCCGCGCCTGTATGACGCCACCGAAGGCAGCGTGCTCATCGATGGCACTGACGTGCGGGCCATGGAGCTGGCCGACGTGCGCCGGCGCATCGGCTACGTGCCCCAACAGGGATTTCTGTTCTCGGGCACCATTGAAAGCAATATCAAGTTCGCCAACGAAGCCATGGACGACGGCCAGATGCGCCATGCCGCCGAAGTGGCCCAGGCCATGGAGTTCATCGAGAAGGAGCCGGAAGGGTTTGAAACCCCCATCGCCCAGAAGGGGGCCAATGTGTCCGGCGGCCAGCGGCAGCGGCTCTCCATTGCCCGCGCGCTGGCGGCCCAGCCGGAAATCCTCGTGTTCGACGACTCGTTCTCGGCGCTGGACTACGCCACCGACGCCCGCCTGCGGGAAGCGCTGCGGGAAGGGGCCGGCAACGCCGCCGTGGTGATCGTGGCGCAACGGGTGGCCACCATTATGCAGGCAGATGAGATTCTGGTGCTGGAAGCGGGCGATGTGGTGGGGCGCGGCACCCATCGCCAGCTGCTGGATTCCTGCGAAACCTATCGCGAAATCGCCCTCTCGCAGCTTTCCGCCGCTGAGCTGGGGCTGCCGGAAGAGGCCGCGGCCGAAGCCGTGCAGGCCGAAGCCGCCGAAGCTGACGCCATCCCCGCCGACGGAAAGGCGAACGTCGCCGTCCCTGCCGCCGCCCAGGAAGGGGGTGGTGCCCGATGAGCGCCGCAAACCAAACGCGCACCGCAGCGCCCGCCGCCCAACACCCCGGCCCCATGCCGCGGGGCCCCATGGGCCACGGCCGCCGAGGCCCGGGCGAAAAGCCCAAAAACTTCAAAGGCACCCTGAAACAGCTGGTGGGTTACTTGCGCCCCCATGCCGTCGCCCTTATCGGCGCCGTGCTGATGGCCGTGGTCTCTGTGGCCTTCAACGTGGTGGGCCCCGACATTTTGGGACAAGTGGTAACCAAGCTCTTCGAGGGGCTTACCGCCAAAGTGCAAGGCACCGGCGGCATCGACTTCGACGGCATCGCCCGCATCATGCTGATGCTGCTGGGGCTCTACGCCGCCAGCTCCGCCGCCCAACTGGCGCAAGGCTTCCTCATGACCGGCGTCACCCAGAAAATCTGCTTCCGGCTGCGCGGCCAAATCGCCCAGAAAATGGCGCGAGTGCCGCTGTCCTACTTCGACAGCCATGCCAAAGGCGACGTGCTGTCCCGCATCACCAACGACGTGGATACCCTGTCCCAGTCGCTGAACCAAAGCGTCACCCAGCTCATCACCTCAGTCACCCAAATCATCGGTGTCACCATCATGATGTTCAGCATCTCTTGGCAACTGGCGCTGGTAACGCTGATCACCGTGCCGGCAGCGCTGGTCATCGTCACCGTCATCGTGAAGCTGTCCCAAAAGTGGTTCGTGCGGCAGCAGGCGCAACTGGGCGTGGTGAACGGCATCGTGGAGGAAGACTTCTCCGGCCAAAACGTCATTCAGGTGTTCAACCAGGCGCCGGCGGCGGTGGAGCGCTTCCAGGAAGAGAACGAGCGGCTGTACGAGAGCGCCTGGAAAAGCCAGTTCCTCTCGGGGCTGATGATGCCGCTGATGCGGCTGGTGTCCAACATGGGCTACGTGAGCGTTGTGGTGGTGGGCGCGCTGCTGGCCACCGCCGGCCGCATCACCGTGGGCGACATCTCCGCCTTCATGCAATACGTGCAGAACTTCACCCAGCCCATCACCCAGCTGGCCAACGTGTCCAACACGCTGCAGGCCATGGCCGCGGCGGCGGAGCGCATCTTCGAGTTTCTGGCCGCGCCGGAAGAGGAAGAGCCCACCGCCCCGCAGCTGCCGGCCAGCCGCAGCGGTGCCGTGGCGTTCGATTCCGTGCAGTTCGGCTACAGCCCCGACACCCCGGTGATCAAGAACTTCACCTGCGAAGTTGCCCCCGGCAGCACCGTGGCCATCGTGGGCCCCACTGGTTCGGGCAAAACCACCCTCATGAAGCTGCTGCTGCGCTTCTACGACGTGCAGGAGGGCAGCCTCCAGGTGGAGGGGCTGGACGTGCGCCAGTGGGACCGCCGCGCCCTGCGGGAAGACTTCGCCATGGTGCTGCAGGATTCGTGGCTGTTCGAGGGCACGGTGCGCGAGAACATCCGCTACGGGCGCCTTGACGCCACTGATGCCGAGGTGGAGGCGGCAGCCCATGTGGCCCGCTGCGCCGAGTTCATCGAAACACTGCCCGGCGGCTACGATTTCGTGATAAACGAAGAGGCCTCCAATGTCAGCCAGGGGCAGCGGCAGCTGATCACCATCGCCCGCGCCGTGCTGGCCAACCGCCCGGTGCTCATCCTGGACGAGGCCACCTCCAATGTGGACACCCGCACCGAGGCGCTGATTCAAGACGCCATGGACCAGCTGATGGAAAACCGCACCAGCTTCGTAATCGCCCATCGGCTTTCCACCATCAAGAAAGCCAGCGTGATACTGGTGCTGCGGGACGGCGACATCGTGGAGAAGGGCACCCACGAGCAACTGCTGGCCCAAGACGGGTTTTACGCGCAGCTGTACAACGCCCAGTTCGAGGGCTGCGAATAGGCGCTATCCGCACAGGGCCGCCACGTCCTGTGCGGTGACGGCGTTTTGGAACAGGCCGCGGCTCATGCGGCTGGCGACCGTGGTGTAAAAACTGTTGCCGGAGAAAAACTCTCGCGGGCTGCCCTGGGCCACCACCTCCCCGTTGAACATCAGGGCCACCTGCGTGGCCCATTGGGCGCAGAACTCCACGTCGTGGGACACCATCAGCACCGTGGCCCCCTGCCGGGTAAGGCGCTGCAGTAGCTGCCCCAATTGTTGCTTGAAGGCGGCGTCCATCCCCTTGGTGGGCTCGTCCAGCAAAAGCAGCTGCGGCCAGCACAGCAGCACCATGGCAAGCGCCGCCCGCTGCAGCTGGCCTCCGGAGAGGTCGGCCGGGTGGGCCGCCAAGAGGTCTTCCAGCTGGCAGAACCCCACCACGCGCTGCAGCTCATCGGCAGCGGAGGGGCGCGCTTCACCTGGCATCGAAGGTGCCTGCCGCCCGGCGGCCGCGCGGAGCCGGGCGCCCTCGATGCCCGTCAGCACCTCCTGCAAGCAAGCCTCCACCGTATCGTGGGCCATCAGGCTTAGAGGGTCTTGGGGAAGGCAGGCCACCGCACCGCGGAATAGATGCGCTGGCTTCCAGTTTTTCAGGGGGCGCCCCAGCACTCCCACAGCTCCCCGTTGGGGCTTGACGATGCCGCAAACGGCCTTGAGCAGGGTGGATTTCCCCGTGCCATTGCCCCCCACCAGGGCAAACAGGCTGCCGCTGGGCACGGTGAGGGCAGTGCCGCGCAGCACGTCCGGCTGGGTGCGCTGGTAGCGGAACCACAGGTCGCGCACCTGCAGGGCCGGCGGCGCTGCAGCGGCGGGCGACTCCGGTGCGGGCAACGCCCGCGTTGCAGGCGGATGGGCCTGGATGCGCTCCTCCAGCCACTGACGCCCTTCCCTCACAGTGAGAGGCATCTCCCGGCCGTTGCCGAGAATCCCTTCCCCCTCCACTGCGAAAGCCACTTGCGCCGCCGTGGGCATGGCCGTGCGGATGGGGCTTTGGTCCCGAAGCAGACGAGCCGCCACGGTTCGCGGATGCCCCGCCGCCGTAATGGCGCCCTCCTCCAGCACCACCGCCGTGTCGGCCGCCGCGAGCACTTCTTCCAGCCGCTGCTCCGCCATCACCACTGTGGTGCCCAGTTCGCGGTTCAGTCGCGCCACCGTAGCCAGGAAATCGCTGGCGGCGATGGGGTCAAGCTGGCTGGTAGGCTCGTCCAGCAGCAGCACATCGGGGGCCATCGCCATCACCGATGCCAGGTTCAGCAGCTGTTTCTGGCCGCCCGAAAGCTCGGCCACGTCTTTGTCGAACCAGTGCTGAATGCCGAAATAGCTGGCCATTTCCGCCACGCGGGAACGCATCTGCTGCTGCGGCGCGCCCAGGTTTTCCAACCCGAAGGCCAGCTCGTGCCACACTTTGTCGGTGACGATTTGGGCGTCGGGGTTCTGCATCACGAAGCCGATCCGGGCCGCTTGCTGCCGCAAGGGCACGCCTTCCAGGACCGCTCCGTCGAACAGGATTCGGCCCGAAAGCTGGCCATGGGGGGCAAGCACCGTTTTCATCAGGCGCAACAAGGTGGTTTTGCCGCAGCCGCTGGAGCCGCACAGCACCACGTAGCTGCCCCGCTCCACCGAGAGCGAAACCTCGCGCAAAGCCGGCTTCTCCCGGTCGGGATAGCGAAAACTCACCCGCTCAACATCAATCAACGCCAAATCGATCCGTCCTTAACGGCCCAAATACAATGGCACCCATTGTAAGCAAACCCACGACAGGGAACGGGGATAACGTCAGGTTTTATGGTGGGGTTACGACAGGGCGTGCCAAAAGCGTACTGCCCCCTGTCACGCGACCGCCCTCTGCAAAACCTGACGTTATCCCCGTCCCCTGTCGTGGGCGAAGGCTTGCAGCACTTGTTGGGCGGCTTCGGGGGTGGGGCCGATGATGGCGGCTGAGCCCCAGGCGGGTTCCAGCAGTTGGCGGGCTTCCGGCAGCAGGTAATCGCGCACCACCACCAGCGCATGGGGAAAGGCCGCGCTCGGGCCTTGCTGCAGCAGGGCCACGGCCGCCGTGAGCCCCTCCCCTTTCCACAGCTCCAAACGCCCCAGCTCGTCCACTACCAGCAAATGGGGCCGCAGGGGTCCGCGGGAACCCTCTGCCGCAACGGCCGCCGACTCGCGGGCAGCATCGGCAGCCGCTAACTTGCAAGCATCCGCAGCCAGCTGCTCAAAATGCTCATTCACCTGCCCGATCGCGTCATCGAAGATATGCCATGCCAGTTGCGCCCGCGCCGCTTGACTGCCCTCGTCGAAGCTTCCTTCCGCATGGGCCAAATCCCGCCGGCGGGCAAAGGGCACGTGCCGGCCCTCCGGCAGCAACAGGTTGTCGATGCCCAGCTTCTCATAGCCGTTGGCGTCAGCCTCGGGTCCCGCCGAGGGCACCCACTGGCCCGGGGCCACCACACCGGCCGCCCCTACCCCGACATCGGCCAAGGCGGCAACCAGCCCTTCCAGCCAGCGGGTTTTCCCAATTTGCACATCGCCGGTGAGCAAAAACAGCATGGGCGCCTAAGCCTCCGGCCGCTTCAGGGCAGCCATGGTAAGCGCTTCGCCGAAAAACTGGCCGGCGCCGTTCTTCACGGCAAAGGCGGCCTTTTCGGGGTCGGCCACCACGCTGCCCGCCAGCATTTCAACGCCCCACTTGAACAGGAACGGAGCCATCACCACGCTGGGGCCCACCATGATGGTCTTGGCTCCCTCGGCCAAATCCAGCAGCCGCGGTGCCGTTTTGTTGATAAGGGTAACGCCGGTCATGAACAGGTAATTGGCGTCCGGGATAACGTACTCGCACGCAGGGTCGGGCACGTCGTTGGCTTGGCTGCAGCGGCGCTCCAGCACCGTGAGGCGAGCGTATTCCTCGATGCGCTCCACGTGGGGGAAATGGCCCACCACCACTACCGACGCATCGCCGGCAGCAGCGATTTCCGGGCGCCACATCTCGAAGGCATCCATCTTGCGCACGGTGCCGTCCGGCACCTCCACCGCCGCATCGTAGATGCAGCCCAGCGGATCTAGCAGCGCCCGCTGCGAGTACCAGGCGTTCAGGGCCGCCACCCCCAAGCTGGCCTCCTCAAAGCACCACGACTTCGCCAACTGCGCCACCTCGCGCAAGGGCTTGCCGCGCAAATCCCCCGCGTAGCCGCGCTTCGCCCCACCGGAAGTGGTGAAGCTCACACCGGTGCCACTGTCGGCCGTCACATACGACCAGTGGGTGCCCAGGCAGTAGTCCCGCACCGCCACGTCCTCGGGGATGCCGGCGATCAGATGGTTGTACAGCCGCCAAGGGCCGCACGGGCCGTCGGTGCCAGGGAACGCGATGGCACCCGGCGCCCCGGCGCTTCCGGCAGCGGCGCTCGTCCCGGCCCCCGCGCACTCTGCGGCGGCATCCGCCCTGGTGCCGGCACCCTTCCCAAGGGCATCCGCCCCGCAACGGCTTTCGTCAGCGCATCCCATGGCGCCCTCCCTTCCTGAAAGCCGCGCGCAAACGCAGCTTCTTCGTCGTTTGCTCCCATGGTAGCCCTTTATACTCATTTGTGCATTATTTTTTCTTGCATATTATTCTCATTTGTGGATATACTACGGAGCATGGCCCCTCAAACCAACATAAAACCCGCCCTCTCCGTCGCCGCCCGCCGGGCCCGCGGCATCTTGCTGGGGCTCGCCATCTTCACCGTGGCGGTGGCGGCCATCTCCCTCATGCTGGGCCGCTACCCCATCAATCCCGGCGAAGCGGTGGCCATGCTGGTGAACCAGGTGCTTCCCCTTGACCAAACCTGGACTGACCAGCAGGCCACCCTCTTCTTCCACGTGCGGCTGCCCCGCATCCTGCTGGCCCTGATGGTGGGCTGCTGCCTGGCGGTGGCGGGCGCCGCCTACCAGGGCACTTTCCAAAATCCGCTGGTATCCCCCGACATCCTGGGCGCCAGCCAAGGAGCCGCCTTCGGTGCCGCCATGGCCATCCTGCTAGGGCTCAGCTCGCTGCTCATTTCCGCCTTCGCCTTCGCCTTTGCCCTGTTCACCGTACTGCTGGTGCTGCTCATCAGCGCTCGGGCACGAGGCAACCACATGATGGTAGTGGTGCTGGCAGGCGTCATGGTCAGCTCGCTGTTCCAAGCGGGCGTGTCCTACGCCAAGCTGGTGGCCGACCCCACCGATGAACTGGCCGACATCACCTACTGGCTGATGGGCAGCCTCACCGGCGCCAGCATGGACAAAATCGCGCTGGTATTCCCCGTCATGCTCATCGGTTGCGCGGTGCTGTTCGCCCTGCGCTGGCGCATCAACATCCTCACCATGGGCGACGACGAAGCCGCCACCATGGGAGTGAACGCCCGCCGCACCCGCATCGTGGTCATCATCGCCGCCACCCTCATCACCGCCTCCAGTGTGTGCGTCACCGGCATGATCGGCTGGGTGGGCCTGGTAATTCCCCACCTGTGCCGCATGCTCATCGGCGCCGACTATCGCCGCCTCATCCCCGCCTCCATGATGATGGGCGCATCGTTTCTCCTGATAGTGGACGACATCGCCCGCCTGGCCACCACGGCCGAAATCCCCATCGGCATCCTCACCGCCTTCGTGGGCGCCCCCTTCTTCCTGTACCTCATCACGCGGAAGAAGAAGATATGAGCATCGAAGTGACCAACCTCAGCTTCGCCTACGGCAACCGCGAGGTGCTGCGCGATTTGAACTTCTCCATCCCCGATGGCTACCTGGTGAACGTGCTGGGCCCCAACGGCGTGGGCAAGTCCACCTTGTTTCGCTGCATCCTGGGGCTGAACCCCCACTACAGCGGATCCATTCTGGTGAACGGGAAGGATCTGCGCGCGCTGTCGGTGCGCCAGCGGGCCCGCGAGATTTCCTACATCCCCCAGTCCCACGCTTCAGTGTACGACTACGAAGTGATCGACGTGGTGCTGATGGCCACCGGCAGCGAGCTGAAGCTGCTGGGCACCCCCGGCCCTGAACAGCTGCAACGGGCCCACGCGGCGCTGGAGCGCATCGGCATCGGGCACCTGGCCCATCGCACCTACACGCAAATTTCCGGCGGCGAGCAGCAGCTGGTGCTCATCGCCCGCGCCCTGGCCCAAAACGCCCGCACCATCATCATGGACGAGCCCACCAGCGCGCTGGACTACGGCAACACTGTGCGGGTGCTCTCCTGCGTGCGGCAGTTGGCCCGCGAAGGGCTGTCCATCGTGCAGTCCACCCATAACCCCGACCACGCCTTCCTTTACTCCGACCAAACCATGGTGCTCAGCGAAGGGCGACTGCGGGCCTTCGGCGACCCGAAGGACGTGATCACTTCCGAACTCATCTCCGAGCTGTACCACGTTGAGGTGGAAGTGAACTCCCTCTATGGCGACAAGGTGCGCGTGTGCGTGCCTCTAAGCGAAGTAGATTAGCCCCGATCGAAAAGGAACATCTATGCTGAAGAGCTTCCGGAAGAAAGGCCGCGCGCTGGCCGTAACCGCAAGCGCGCTGGCCCTGAGCGGCTGCCTGGCCCTGGCGCTGGCCGGCTGCTCGGCCCCCGCCGCCAATGACGGCGAAGGCGGCGATGCCCCTGCCGCCGAGCAGCAGCAAGGCCAACAGGACCAGCAAGCAGCTGCCGACACCATCACCTTCACCGACGACCTCGGCCGCACGGTGGAGCTGCCGGCCCAAATCGACAAGATCTGCCCTTCCGGCTTCACCGCCCAACAGGTGCTGCTCACCATCGCCCCCGATAAGCTGGTGGGCCTGGCCCAAGAGCTCAACGAGGATCAGCTGAAAATCTTTGGGGATAAGTTCGCCGACTATCCGGTGTTCGGCGCCGTGCTGGGAGCCACCGACAACCTGAATCGTGAGGCAGTGGCCGCCGCCGCGCCCCAGGTAATCATCGACACCGGCGAGGCCAAGAAGGGCGCCGAGGAAGACCTCAACAACCTGCAGGAGCAGCTGGGCATTCCCGTGGTGTTCATCGAGGCGAAGCTGTCGGATTACGGCGCCGCCTACGGTCGCCTGGGCGAGCTGCTGGGCATGGAGGAGCGCGGCAATGAGCTGGCCCAATACTGCACCGACGCCTACAACACCACCGAAACCGTGATGGCCGGCATCCCTGAAAACGAGCGGGTGCGCATGGCCTACCTGCTTGGCGAGAACGGCCTGAACGCCATCGCCAAAACCTCGTTCCAGGGCGCCGTGATGGACATAGTGGCCAACAATGTTGTTGTGGTGGACGACGTATCCGGCAAGGGCAACGGCAATGAAGTAAGCCTGGAGCAGATTGCCCTGTGGAACCCCGACCTGATTATCTTCCAAACCGGCAGCATCTACGACACCGTGGGCGATAACCCGGCGTGGGCCGGCATCGCCGCCATTGACAACGACAACTACTACCAGGTGCCCAACGACCCCTGGTGCTGGATGAACAACCCGCCCACCGTGAACCAGCTGATGGGTATGCAGTGGCTGCCGCGCCTGCTGTACCCCGACAAGTTTGACGACTCCATCGCCGACGTGACCCGCGCCTACTACAGCACCATGTACAACTACGATTTGAGCGACGAGGAGCTGAACGAGCTCATCAAAGACGCGGCTCCCCGCAGCTAAGACGCACCATTCCAAGTCAGCCCTCTCTGATCCCCCCGGCCGGAACGGTCCAAAGTTCGGGCTGAAAATGGCAGCAGCCCGCCAAATGGTGGGCCGCTCCTCTTGTATCCAACTAAATCGCATCGGGCATGCTGGGCTACAAGCAGCCGCTATTATAGCCCGAGAACCCCGTTGTTGCGCAACACCCTGCAGTAAGTATTAAGGTTTCGGCCAGCAAACCCCGCTAACGCCCGCCTCCACCAGAGGCCCACGGTTGCGCCCAGTAGAGGTCTTGGCTGCGCCCCGCAGAGAGCCAGTGCGCGCCCAGCAAAGGGCCAGCTCGGCCTTATCCCGTCCCCTGCAGAGGGCTGCACCCCCATCCCACCGCGCAACAAGCGCCCCGCACCCCGTTATGCAACGATCCAGCGCCCCTCCATCCCGCAGTGCGGCAAGCGCCCTACGCGCCCGCCATGCGGAATGCGTCCCATCGCGCCCCACCGCGCGGCAAGCGCCTCGCACCCCGCTACGCAACAAGACGCCCCTGCACCCCATCGCGCGGCAAGTGCACCCCGCCACGCGCACCGGGAGAACCGGGCGGGACGGCCCCTCCCTTGCGTACAAAACCGTCGATTTCATGCAAGCGCGCACCTCTCGTGCGCAAAACTGACGCTTTTGTACGCGATTTGGAGCACGCACCGGCGCTCGGGGAACCGCCAGGCGAGGACCACCCTTACGCGTTGCGCATTTCCCCAGTTCAGAGCGTTGCGCATCGCTCCGCCCCGAAGAGAGGCAGCCGCCGCGCTCAAGAAAAGGGCCGAAACGCGTACAAAACCGTCGATTTCATGCAGAGGTGACCGCCTTCTGCACGAAACTGACGGTTTTGTACGCAACGGGCGCAGTACGCCGCCCGAACCTGGCCCTCCCAGCAGTCTGGAGCCCAGACGCGACCTTCCCAAAGAAAGGCCGCATCTCTGGGGCAGCGCGTCACTCCATTGAGCAGATGCGCTTTTGGTTGTCCACAAAATAAGCGTTCAGAATTTCCGGGCGACTGCGGGCGAAGGCAAGCCCCCGCTCCACCCCCATGGCCAAAAGCGTGGTGGAGAAGCCCTCGGCATCGATGGAGCGGCGAGCAACCACCGTCACCCCTGCTGCATCCGTGTCAACGGGAAGCCCCGTGCGGGGATTCAGAATGTGATGGTAGCGAACGCCGTCTTTCTCGAACCCGCGCTCGTAGGTGCCGCTCGTTACCGCCGATGCGTCCGAAAGTGCCACCGCACCCACCACGGCGCCCCGCTCAAAGGGGTCTTGCAACCCCACTTTCCAGGGGGCCCCGTCCAGCTTCAGCCCATGGGCCACCACGTTTCCCCCCAAGTTCACCACGAAGGACCCAACACCGCAGCGCACCAGCAGCGCCGTCAGCTCATCGGCAATCCACCCCTTCGCAATGCCCCCTAAATCCAGCGCCGCCCGAGGATCGTCCAGCCATGCAACGGTCCCATCGGCCGCGCGCTTCACGTGCACGCCCCGCCAGTCCACATGAGCCATCGCCTCGCGCAGGCGCCCCGCATCGGCCACGCGCCCCTCGTGGAAGTTCCAAAGCCCCACCGCCGTGCCGATAGTCACGTCGAACAGTCCCTCGCTGGCGGCGCAATAGCTCAACGCCGCCTCAAGCAGCGCGGCCGTCTCTTCGCGAATAGGCACTGGCCGCCCGCCAGCCCCGTTCAGCCGTGCGATATCCGAATGGGGCAACGTGCGCGAGAACAGCCGCTCGTACACCCGGCACTGGGCCCGCGCCGCCTCGAAAGCGGCAAGCACCACAGCGTCCGGCCCAAAAGCCTGCAGAGTGATTACCGTGTTGAAGGCCAGGAACTGCTGCGTGAGAAGGCCGGCCTCGCTGGGGCCAGTAGTCTGGCAGAAGTCCTCGTTGGGAATGGCGTCTTGCGGCAGCGCGGCTATCTCTTCGGAAACGTTCATGGCTCCAGTATAGGCTCCCCGGCGCGAGCGCGGCGCCGCAGCGGCCTTCCGCCGCATTACCCCCACACAGAAAAGCCCGCCGCGGGCTTTTGCTCGGGCGGGCCTTCCTTCTCGCAGGCATTCGCGCAGGCAAGCGCAGGCTTAGGCGGGCAGCTCCAACATCGCAGCTTTTGCTCAATAAGGGATCGACGACCAGCGCCATAATCCTTTGATCCCAGTTTGCGTTGGCCCAAAAACCGCCCTGCCGCCTCTTCGACAACATACCGAAAGGTCTTACTTCGCCCAACTCCCTCGCTGTCGCTGATTGCCCTCATTGCGCCGATAAGCTACTCCCCACGAATGACAGTTTCAAGCGTTTCTTTTTGCGCCCCGATTGCGCAGAGTCGTTTTTGGATCGGCATGCGACCCCGCTCCACGCCTCGCATGCGGCCATTTTTTTTCGTTCCAGCATAATTCGTGGTGCACTTCGGAGGCGATCGGTGCGCCCCCGCCACCTAGCTGTCAGCATTCTCCCAGGTAAAAGCACCTATTGTAGCCTTTGTCTCGAAGCGCTAATGCACTTTCATCCTGTCCAACTATGCCCAAACGTTGTGTTTGACCAAAAAGCGCAAGATCGACAAACCCAGCAGCGAAAAACATGCCGAATCGCATTTTCGGGCCACGCAGACGTAGCACAATCGCGTGCCTGGAGAAACATCCTGGCTGTTGTGCAGAGCGAACCTTTGGCGTTTTTCCCAAAACGGCACCATTGAAATACGTTCGGTTACAGATTTCTCGCCATCGAAGCAGAGCAATAGCAATGACTTACCATCAATCCGATGAAAGGGCTGGCAAAAGACGGTGGAGGCTCATGAAACTAGTACCGGTTAAACTGGCGCAGGCAAAGCTTCTAAACGCCATGGCAGATAAGACAGTTTCCGCTCTCGCGCTTGCCTCGTTTAAGAAAGATCGCTCCCTTACCCTGCGACGCACAGAAGATGGCTGGCAGCTGGAAGAACAAGGATTCACAAACGTCGCCATGCCCCTCGCCCCCAACGCAACTGGCAAGCGCCTCATTAAAGAGGCCTTCAAGCGCGAGTTCCCCCGCAGCAACAAGCTCTACCTCACGGAAATCAAAACCAGCGCCAGCTAACAAACAAGCATTGCGCAGCTTCTTTAGCAGCCAGCCTGACCAATCGCCCAATGCGGGCCGTCTACTTACACAACAAGCGCAGCCGGAGCGCTGCAGACGCCTTCGCACCCCCCCCCGAAAAACACCGTGCGCCCGAGCGCGTATGCGAGAATCCGCGCGTCCGAACGGCTGCCGCTGCACACGGGCACGTTGCTGTTCGCTTCGCGACCCCTAGCGTTTCTGCGGGGCGAAGTAGTGGGCGGCAGCGTAGCGGTAGCGTTCCTCGAAACGAGCGATGGCCAGCTTTGCCTTGGCCGTGAACGGCAGCAGCATATCGTAGGCGTGGAACCATTGCGGGTACACATCCAGGTGCGCCTCGATGCCGGCGCGGCGCAAGTTCTCGATGTAGGTTGCCGTTTCGCAATAGAAGGGCTCGATGTCGCCGACGCAGCTATAGGCGGGCGGCAACCCCGCGTAGTTCGTTTCCCGGGCTGGCGCGGCGTAGGCGGGGGCAGATGCGGGGCGAATGCCGCGCAGGTACGGCCGCCACGCGCGATGATTCGACCGCGTGTTCCACACCGGCGCACGGTTGTCGCGGGATGAGGGCGTGTCCCTGTCGTCCAACATGGGGTACAGGGGCATTTGGAAGGCGACGTCCACATCGCCGGTATCGCGCGCGAGCAGGCAAGTTGCCACCGTCAAGCCACCTCCGGCGCTCTCGCCGCCCACCATGAGCTGGGAGTCGTTTACCCCCAGCTCCGCGGCATGGGCCTTCAGGTAGAGCAGCGCCGCGTAGCAATCTTCAAGGTCGGCCGGAAAGGGGCTCTCCAGCGCGCAACGGTACGCGGGCACCACCACAACAGCGCCGAACTTGTCCACCAGGCTGCGTGCCCGCGCCAGCATGATGAAGCGGTACAGGCCGAATATGTGGCCGCCGCCGTGAATCCACAGGATGCCCGGCGTCTGCTCGGGCGGCCGAGCGCTTGCC
>ERZ777306.1371-NODE-1371-length-38786-cov-11.954868_pt1 | contig 38786 bp, 29 predicted proteins | sample MGYA00374966_ERZ777306 | MGnify/ENA primary metagenome ERZ777306 (study PRJEB29329, sample SAMN06343882) | mouse gut metagenome | isolation source: Mouse cecum | place: Austria: Vienna | collected 2014-11-15 ... | reverse complement strand
TCTGGCGCCACGCTCTGCTCAACGCCAAGGTTACGGCAGTAGCCACACCCGATGACATGGCGATTCTGCGTCAGATCGGGAGCATGGCGAACAATCTGAACCAGCTTGCGAAGAAGGCCAACGAAGCGGGGTTCAAGCTCGTGGAGTGGTCTCTCAAAGGTCTTAGCAAAGAAATAAAAACTCTTTATACACGACTGTCGTATGATTGGAGGCATAACTAAAGGAAGCTGTTTTTCCGGCTGCGTGGAGTATGCACTCGCGCTGAAAGAGAAAAACAAAGAGGCTCGTCTGCTTTATTCCGAGGGACTGCTAACCGACACACCGAAAGATATTATCGACGGTTTTGAGTGTCAGAGACATCTCAACAACCGCGTTCAGCATTGGTGCGGACATATCTCGTTGTCCTATTCTCCGAAAGACGCGGAGCGCATGAGCGATGAATTTATGGTGAAACTCGCTCTGGAATATATGGAGAAAATGGGCATCAAAAACACCCAGTTTATCATTGTCCGGCATCTTGACAAGGAGCATCCGCACTGCCACATCGTCTATAACCGGGTGGATAATGACGGTAAATGTGTAAGCGACAGTTTCGAATATTACCGCAACAACGAAATCTGCGACGAGATGAAAAAGAAGTATGGTCTGACCTACGGATTGAACAAAGACCAAGTGAAAACTGAGCGACTTAAAGGACGCTCGAAGACCCGTCAGGAGATTTATCTCGCCGTTCAAGCCGCCAAGAAATCGGCAAAAGACTGGATCACTTTTCAGCGAGAACTAGCTCAGAAAGGTGTCACGGTAAGGAAGAAATTCCGACGCGGCACTACCGAAGTCGATGGATTATCCTTCATCAAGGATGGTCAGAAGTTCAAGGCTTCGCAGGTTGACCGAGACGGCAGATGTTCCTACGACACTATCTGCAAGGCTCTCGACCGGAACAAGAATCGACAGTCACAACCCGCATCGCCGGCACCGAAACCGATGCGACAGCAGCCTAAACAGGAACCAAGTGTAGTCAGCAAAGTGCTTGAAGCCGGAGCCGACCTTACCGAAGGAATCGGCACTGCAATCGGCGGCATCTTCCAAGTCGGACCTGCCTACGACCCGGAAGAAGAGGCGTTCATCAACGAGATGAAACGCCGTCAAAAGAGAAAAAAAGGCAGAAGTTTGTAATTTCAAAAACGAAAAAGCATGAAAGAAAATTTTGAAAATTCTCAGGAGAACATTCTCCAGAACATCGCTGAAGACCTCAGCAACATCAGCGGTACCTGTACCGAAATCAAGGAGTCGCAGCTCAACTGCGCCACCGCCGACGACCTGAACAATATGGGTACAACCATAACGTCAGCCGTCACCGAGAAAGTCGATGAGATGCAGACATCCATCGAAACCCAGACGCAGACGGTCAGCGAAATAGGAAGTAATCTGACAACCGAAGTCAACGACCTGAAGACCGAAATCACCAATAGAATTGATGACTTCACCGCCAATCCGCCGGTGCAGAAGATTGAAAAGACAATCCGCATCGCCCCGGAATCATGGCAGGTCTATCTCGCCATGTTCATCGCGGTATTCACGTTCATCTTCTTTGGCGCAACCACGATATGGCAGGAATCTCGCATCGAGAAGGCCCGAATCTCTGACATCAAATATCACTACATCCTGATGCACGGAGGAGTCAACTCCGAAGGACTTGACAGCATTCAGAGCTGGTTCCGCGACCCCGAGCGCGTCAAGCAAATTGAAGAAGAGGTGAAGCAGTATGAAGACCGTGTGCAGGAAACCGCCCGCGCCCTCGACCAGAAACACCGCCTCGAAGAAAAAATCAACGAACTCAATTCAAAAACAAATCCAAAATCCAACAGAAAATGAAAGCATCCAACAACCTCAACCAACTCCTCTCGCGTGTGAAATCCATCTTCGGCCGCAAGGCGACCTCGACAGCCAACACCCCACTTGAAGCAGAGCCGTCCATCGGCATCGCATCCGTAAGCGACCCTCGACTCAGAGCAGCCTTCGCCGACATCGAGAAATATCTCACCGACAATTACGACACTCCAGTAGCCAAACTACGCTATCAGGACTACACCAACGGTGCCAGTCTAACCTCAGAAGATGCAACCTTTGCAGTATTGCTCGTAATCCTCACAACTACTGGCGGAGCCGCCCATCTCCCCGACAACGTGCTGCTGCTCGGCGGAGTCACCTCTACCAACGATGTAAAATGGCTCGCCGCAGAACTGAGAAAGTTCACCAACTTTCTCATGCAGCTCTGCCCCAAGCACCGCATCCAGCACCTCGCCTTTGCCTTCTCCAAAGACAAACCTGACAACCCAGCCATCGTCAAAGAAGCCGACGTCACCTGCATCCGCCTCTACTAATCCCTGCTCCCTCCCAACGCCCCGACAAGCCTCACCCTCTTGCCGGGGCGTTTTATATGATAGCTCTTTTGTTCCAAGTTAGAGACCCTGAAATTCCTGAAATTACCTGAAATTATCAATGACAACAAAAAATAGTTCTCAAATATTACCTAGATTCCATTTAAAATTATTATTTTTGCGTTAAAATCAATTATTAGACACATGAGTGACGAACAGGATATAAACCGGATAAAAATAGTATTAGTAGAAAAGAAACGTTCTAACAAGTGGCTTGCTCAAGAATTAGGCAAAGATCCTGCCACTGTATCTAAATGGTGTACTAATACAACACAACCAGATTTGCAGACACTTGCAAAAGTGGCGGCACTACTTGATGTTGATATTAAAGACTTACTATGGTCAACAAGATCTTAACTCCTGTCCATGAATATCATCAATACTTATAATAGGCTCAAAGGAAGTTATAAGAACTATATTTCGAGTTTTATAACTATCAAAGATCCTCGCATTAAAAAGAAGGTTACAGACGCCATAACCAATGAGGAGATGTGGCCTGACGCTTTAATACAGTTCAATCCAAACTTTGAGCTGGGTATTGGCGTGGATGAAATGATTGCCAATGGTCTTCCTTTGCACCCCGAACTTGTTAATTTTTTCAACCAACGATTTTATAAGCATCAGCAGGAAGCAATTGAACTTGGCTGTCAAGGCAAGGAATTTATCGTGACTTCCGGTACTGGATCCGGGAAGTCCCGAACATTCATGGCAACGATATTCAACTATATATTGCAACATCCTTCCGACTGTGAGAATAAGACCATAGCCATCATCGTATATCCGATGAATGCGCTTATTAACTCGCAATCGGAGGAATTGCAAAGATACGCAGATGCCTACGAATTGAAGACCGGGAAAACGGCTCCATTTACTTTCGGCAAATATACCGGACAGGAAAATGAGCAAAAGCGCCAGCAAATGCAACAGTGCCCGCCCAACATCATATTGACCAACTATATGATGCTTGAGTTGTTGATGACACGAGCCGGTAATGAGGAAGGGTTACGCAAATGTTTTCTTGACAATCTTCATTTTCTCGTTTTTGATGAACTGCACACTTACCGAGGAATGCAGGGCAGCGATGTGTCCATGTTGATTCGCCGCATACGATCTCAAGCAAAGAACGAGGTACTATGCTTTGGCACATCAGCCACAATGGTTTCAGAAGAAGGGATGACACACCTTGAACAAAAGGTTAAGGTTGCTGAAGTTGCTTCATGTATTTTTGGGAATCATTATGATACCGAACAAGTCATAGATGAGACTCTTATTCCGGGTCTACCTGAACGAAAGATCTCCCGTCAAGAATTGGCTAAAGCTGTCAGAACAGGCATCAACCCTAATGACAGCATCGCAAAATTAATGGAACATGCTACTGCTATATGGCTTGAACAGCATATAGCTATGCAGTATCGCGAAGACGAACATCGATATTTTAGGGCAAAACCATTACCCATAATCAATCAAGACAAGACCAAAGGAATCGCCTACGAACTCAATCGTTTTTTAGGTATAGGAGAATTACAATTGTGTGTACAACACATTACAGAATTACTTGAATGGTGTAATAATGTAAATAAAGAGGCTGGGAAGAAAATACTTCCTTATAAAATACATCAGTTCATTCCACAGACAGGTAATGTTTATGCGACACTCGGCACTCCTGATTTAAGACACCTCACAGTAGAGGAGAAACTCTATTGTGACACAGGCGAAGACGGCGACAAACCAATGTATTTCTCCGTTGTGTTCAGCCGTATTAGTGGTCATGAATTCTATGTCATCAAACGCACGCACGACCGATTGATGCCAAGAGCATTTGATGCTAATATTGTTACTGAAGATGAGCCATCTTCAGGATTAGACGGTTATATAATTGTACCTCATGAGGGAGAAAACATAAAAGATTTTGCGCTTGATCTAGACGCAGACGATATTCCTGATGATTGGTTCACAGCAACGAAACATGGTCGTAAACTTAAGAAGAACTATGAATCCCGAATTCCCCGTAAAATTTGGTTCGACACTTTAGGACATTACTCTGAAAGCGAAGAATCACCAGGAGACGATTATATCGAGGGTTGGTTTCTTGAAGCACCTTTGAGATATGATCCGACTTCAAGGGTGGTATATACTGGAGGAACAAAGGAGTGGACAAAACTATCAAAAATTGGTGGCGAAGGTCGAAGTACTGCTACAACTGTGTTAAGTTATGAAAATATCGTTAATATGGGGCAAGATGGTGTACCCGTCACAGACCGAAAACTCATGACTTTTGTGGATGCTCGTCAAGATGCGGCACTACAGGCAGGTCATTTCAATGATTTTGTCCATATTGGTAAAATTCGTAGTGCAATTTGGAAAGCTATTTGCTCGACCAATGAACCGATTGACAGTACCAACATCGGACGGCTGACCTTTGAAGCTCTTGCTCTACGGCCTGAGGAGTATATAGAGCATCCTAAGCGAGGCCATGGCCTTGAAGACCAAAAACGCATTTTCATAAGCTTCCTTGAAAGTAAGATTTATGATGACCTTATCGGGAATTGGACTGTGATAATGCCCAACCTTGAAGATTGTGCACTGCTTGACATATCATATAAATATCTTCATGAAGAGATTACAGGCGAAAACAATAGTGAACGTCTGTATGATATTCCCGAACTTGACGGTCTTTCTGATGAAGACAAGGAGGAATTTTTGATTCAGATATTCGATTACTTCCGTCATCGTAGGTGTATGTACGACAATAATCGCACAGAAAACGCTGTAATTGATTTGGAAAAGTCAGTAAGGAACACGCTGTTAACACCTTGGTCGCTTGAGGACAATGATAGGATACTGCCATCTCAGTTTATCTATATTTCCCGCGATGTGGTAACTCGACGCAATAAGCATTGTGTTGAAAGCGGCGGACCTCGTTCAAAACTCGCTCAGTTCGTGAAAGACTATCTCCGCAATCACGGAGGTCCGGAAATCACAAATGATGAAGATTACATCCAATATATACAAGCTTTGTTCTCAAAGCTTGACAATTACATAATCAGCAATAATGGATTATATCAGCTCCATTACGATATGCTCGTATGGAACAAAGGCGACGAGGAAAATATTCGGACTGACATGACCCGTTATCGGTCGCTTACCTCGGAAACCTTTAATAAAGAGCCCAACAGTTATTTCCAAAATATATATAAGTCCATTTCGGACTATTCTGATACTCTTCTGGCAAAAGATCACACTGGACAAGTGCCAAAGGAAGAACGTGAACTGCGCGAACAACAGTTCAGAGCTGGAGAATTCCCCAACTTATATTGTAGCCCAACAATGGAATTGGGCATCGATATTAGCGATTTAAGTATTGTAGGTATGAGAAATGTTCCCCCCACACCGGCCAATTACACCCAGCGTGCTGGTCGTGCTGGTCGAAGCGGACAGGCAGCTCTCATTTATACATATTGTCGTCCGCGCAATTCGCATGAAAATTATTATCTCCGGTATCCAGAAAAAATGGTGAGTGGAGAAGTGAAGGCCCCCCGCATGGAACTTGTCAACGAGGAGCTTCTCAAATCGCACCTTCATTCAATGATATTATCATTGCAACCTGTTCCGGAATTATCTGATGGTGTTGCAGCATTAGTAGATTATTCCGATATAAACCATATCGTATTACTTGATACTGTCAAGCATCGCCTTCAACTCTCAGAAGACACCAAGAAAAAAATCAAGAGCTTGTTCGAGAAAGCAATCTCTGATGATTATTTCCTTATGCGATTCCGAGAGGAAAATCCTCGATGGTTTACGGACCAATGGATAGATAATGTGCTCAATAGCTACGAGCATGATTTTAACAAAGCCCTCGACAGATGGCGCACTCTCTACAAAGATGTCCAGACTCAAATTGTAGAGGCTAACCTCATTATCGAGAACCGCGCTTATGGTGAAAATTCCAAGGAGAAAAAAGACGCCCACCTTAAGCAGTCCCGAGCTGAGAATCTTAGAGATATGCTGCTCGGAAAAAATCAAGGCGCGAATCGCGAAGAAAATGAATTCTATCCATATCGGTACTTAGCCAGTGAAGGTTTCCTTCCCGGATACAATTTCACGAAACTCCCACAACGTGCTCTTTTACAATATAAGGGTGATAAGGTTGAAAATCTCAGTCGCGCAAGAAGTCTTGCACTTAGGGAATTCGGTCCTCAAAATATCATCTACAACAATGGCAGCAAGTTCCGTATTGCGAGCATGATGCTCACTGGTGACATCCAAAAGCACATATTCGTATATAACCCCAAGACTGGTTATATCAACAAGGATGAGCAGAATGCAACGCATCAGGTGGATGTAATAACAGGAGAGCCATTGCAGGGGAACTCCAAGCTAGTTGGAGGCGTATGCATTCAGGCTAGTGATATGAGAGCTAGTGAAGAAGATAAAATTACATGTCAGGAGGAAGAACGCTCTCGCAAATCATACCGCACTGATACATATTTTGCCTGCGATGACCCTGCTTCGATCAGCAAAATTGAGTTGAAACTCGGTGAGGCACACCTTGCCAACATTCGTTATATACCGTCTTGCCGTATTACATATTTCTTGTCTTCAAAGAATGAGCAGCACGGTAACGGATTCCCGTTTGATTCACGTACAGGGGAATGGGTGAGTCAGGATGGAGTTGAACGTCTGAGTAAATACGAGGAGGAGCATCCCGAACAAGCCGGACGGCTTATGTTTGTAAAACTCTTTACTGAAGTTACCGCAAACGCAATCTACATCCAGCCTACTCAGTCGCTTCAACTTGAAGACAAGGGTGCCGTTCGCACCTTCATGTATGCCTTCAAACAGGCGATTGAAGATGTATTCCAGATTGAAGGAAATGAAATCGGCGGTGAGCTTATGGGTGAAGGGAATGTACCAAACATCTTCATTTATGAGAATGCCGAAGGTTCGTTAGGTGTCCTTTCTCGGTTAGTAGAAGATCCTGAATCCTATCGTCAGGTCGTGGCAAGAGCATACGAAATCTGTTTCGGCGACACTCCCGACGAGGAGATTAAGAATCTTGCACCGGCAGATTATACCAATCTGCTTAATTATTACAACCAGCCATATCACGAACAGATTGACATCCGCAGAATCCATGCATCACTCAAATTACTTGGACAGGTAATTCCGGAACGTCATGAACGCGGTCAGTCGGTTGGATATGATGAACAATACCGTCAACTCGAATCCGCCCGCGACCAAAGCAGTCAGACTGAACACGACTTTCTCAAATATCTTCATGATCACAGGCTCCGTTTGCCCGACAAGGCTCAGCCGATGTTCCCCGACGAATATTATGTAAAGCCCGACTTTATGTATAGCGACCGTATAGTCGTTTTCTGTGATGGCACACCACATGACCGCCCGGAAATTAAAGCCGATGATCTTAATAAACGGGAAGTGCTTGAGGATGCGGGATATATCGTCCTATCGTGGCATTATGCTACCCCTCTGAGTGAGTTCATAGAGGCTCATCGCGATTTATTCACACCGGTAAACTGACACAAATATGGAATTCAAAACCGGAACTTTAGTTGATTTTCGAAATCGCCCGTGGGTTGTGCAGCAATCCACGAATGAGGATATTATATTAATAAAACCGCTTGGAGGAACTGATGCCGAGACCGTTGGCCTCTATCTCCCCTTGTACGAGGGCAAGTTAAATCTAAGGAGTTACAATTTCAAAGCACCAACGGCTGATGACCTTTCCAGAGGATGGCCTGACGCCACGCATATCCTTTACGATGCCTGCCGTCTGTCGTTCCGCGATGTTGCTGGGCCGTTCAAATGTCTTGGCAGATTGTCTTTTGAGCCGCGGCCTTATCAAATGGTTCCGCTGATCCTTGCTTTGAAGCAACCCAAAATCAGGCTGATGATTTCCGATGACGTCGGTATCGGAAAGACTCTTGAATCGCTCCTAATCGCAAAAGAGCTACTCGACCGGAAAGAAATAAGTCGGTTTGCCGTGGTGTGTCTGCCTCACCTCTGCGAACAATGGCAAAATGAGATTAAAGATAAATTTGGTCTCGATGCCGAGATTATCCGATCAAGCACAATCAGTCGCTTGGAGAAAAAACTACAGGCAAATCAGAATGTATTCCGAGATATACCTTTTCAGGTAGTATCAATGGATTTCGTCAAAGCCGACAATCGCTATAAGAGTTTCATACAGCATGCACCAGAATTGGTTATTGTTGATGAAGCCCATACATGTGCACGTCCTCGTGGAGCTAACAAGAGCCAGCAACTGCGGCATCGTCTTCTCCGCGAACTTGCCGACAAACCCGACCAGCAAATAATATTGCTGACAGCCACTCCCCATAGCGGACAGACCGAGGAGTTCCAGTCGCTTGTGGGACTGCTTGACAAAAAGTTTGAAAACTATCAGCTTCAGACAGCTAAGGAACGAGAAGAACTTTCGCATCATTTCATCCAGCGCCGTCGCGCAGATATAAAGCCATATTTGGGCGATGAAACTGTATTCCCTGAACAGGTACGAATAGACGACAACGAGCATTATGAGATTGGCAACTCATATAAGAATGTGCTCAATGACCTGATAAATTTCATTAAAGGAGGCCTTATCGAGGCTGCGAAAGAGGAGAACCGCAAACGCCGCTACATCTATTGGGATTTGCTGGCGCTTATGCGCGGAGTGATGTCAAGCCCTGCCGCCGGTATCTCCATGCTTGAGAACAAGATCAGAAATACTGTTGATGCCAATTCCGACGATTCGGTCAGCGATGACGGAGTATATAAATTCAACGATTCACTGAAGGACCTCCTGAATGGCGATGATACTGTCCCGACTGCTTATCGCAGAGCGGTAGGCAAAGAGAAAAACAGATTGTCGCAGTTTGTCGGCGAGTTAAAAGCTATTATGGAGGCTGATAACGACAACAAGGTTAAACAGGCTGTGCGGCTTGTGTCTTTTGCCCTCGACAATGGTAATAATCCCATTGTGTTCTGTCAGTATATTCAAACAGCCGAGTATGTCGGAAAGTACCTAACGGAGAAACTGAAGGGGAAAAAGTTCAAAGATGTATCTGTCGGAGTCATTACATCCCGAATGGCGGATGAAGAGCGCAAAATCAAAATTGACGAACTTGCGGAATCGCCACGTCATGTGCTTGTGTGTACCGACTGTCTTTCTGAAGGGGTCAATCTTCAGCAGGCTTTTGACGCTGTGATACACTACGACCTACCCTGGAACCCCAACCGCGTGGAGCAGCGAAATGGTCGTATCGACCGTTTCGGCCAAACATCTCCGGAAGTTCTGATATCCACTATGTATGCCGACAATAATCCTGTCGATAAATTGATTCTTAATGTGCTTTATCGCAAGCAAGAAGAGATCAAACGTCGTCTCGGAGTTTATCTTCCTATTGCCGAAAATGACGATTCGCTTATGAATCGTATTGTTAATGAAATCATTGTTGCCAAGGCGGAAAATCAAGGTGAGTTTATTCAGAGGTCTCTTTTCGACGATGACGAAGAATTCAAACGATACGAGGAAGAAGAACAAAAAATTCGGATAAAGCGTCTGGAGGAAGATCAGAAACAGAGTCGCACATATTATGCCCATAATAATAAGGATATGCGACCTGACAGGCTCATTTCCTCTTTGCTTGAGGCCCGTGAAGTTATTGGTGGCGTTGAGGACACAGAGCGCTTCGTTACCGAAGAATTACGACATACCGGAGTAGAGCTCTTCAAAGATGCCGACATGTGCTATCATTTTGTACATGCCTCACTTCCTCCCTCACTCAAAAGTCGAGGGTATTTCCGAAAAGATGCCAAAGACATAGTCCGTATTTCATTTGCATCACCCACTCCGAAGAATTATCAGTATATCGGGCGCAATCATCCTCTTGTGGACGACCTTTCCCGTGCAGTTGTAAACGATACCATTAACAGTGGTGAATTGGCCGCGTCTCGTGCTATGGTTATGGAGACCGATGCTGTTGACCGGCGTACCACTGTAATGCTAATGCGCGTCAGAAGTGTCATAAAAGATACTAAGCATCCCGACCGCGAACTGGTTGGCGAGGAAATGATTTTTATTGGATATCATGGTAAAATTGATAATCATGATTTCCTATCGCAGGAAGAGTGCAAAGAACTCTTCTTTGATGCAAGAGCATCCGGAAATCTCGACATGGTCACCCAAAGTAATCATTTCAATAATCTGACACGTTGGTGTCAAGACAGAAACGAGCTTAAAGCTCATACAGATGACATTGCACTCGAACGCGCCTCCAGGCTTGTATCAGCTTTCTCGCAATACCGCTCTTATTTGGCAGCCGACGAATATCAGGTAGTGAAACCAGTCCTTCCTATGGATGTGATTGCCGCATTTGTCTTTATCCCTAAACGAAAAATCTGATGGATTATACAAGCATACACGTTTATGGACACATGCTGTCCGACGATATTCTCCACACTATTGAGACCGACCGCAATATGGCCGGCAACAGGGATATTGACTTCGCCGACCTTGACACAACGGTGCAGGAAGCGATTGACTATGCCTGGACTGCTCTTCGGGCTTCATGGGGATTTTATCTCACCCGCTCCGGAAACAATGACCCATACGGCACACGCCGTTCACGTGAATTCATGGAGCAGCTTTTGCTCCTCTTCGGCTATCATCCACAACGTCAGCAATCGTATGTGGAATCAGATGCCGGAACCACTCACGACATCACATGGCTGTGTCCTGACGTTGACAATATGCCGGTGATTGTCAAGGGAGACCGCACCGGAAATGCCGATATCGACGCTCAGGAACGTTGTTCGCTTGATTTCCGCGTCAAAGGCAATCGCCGCGACAAGTCGGCTCATGCCACTATGCTTGAATATCTCAACAATACCGAGCATATTTACGGCATCATTGCCAATGGCCCGACACTTAGACTTATCCGCAATTCCGGCCAGCTGGTCAAACTCACTTACATAGAGTTCGACCTTCGTCGGATGCTGGAGGAGGACAAATATGCAGAGTTCTGCCTGATGTTCAGAATCCTACATTCATCAAGATTCAAAACCTCTGGCGACGAACAGAGCATAATCGAAAGATATTTCAACCTCAGCATCGAGAGCGGCAACCGTATCCGCGCAGGGCTGTCGGAAGCAGCCCAGAAAGCAATGTTCAAAATCGGAAATGCTGCTCTACGGAATCCTGCCAACCATTCATTGCGCGAAGCTCTTGCCTCCGGCGAACTGTCGACTGATTCATTTAATAAGGAACTGATGCATTTTATCTATCGCATACTCTTCCTTTTCATCATCGAAGACCGTAATCTTGTCTATGACGGCGATTCAGAGGTTATAATGCGGTGGAAAGACATTTATTCTCGCTACTATGCCGCATCGCGCTTTCGAACCCTTTCAGAACTGAGTTATGTGCGCGACAGCCGACATACGGATATGTGGTGTGGGCTGATGGAGACTTTCCGACTCTTTGAAGATGAGAATTTCGGCAGCCGGCTCGGAATCAAGCCGCTTGGTGGCATGTTGTTTGACTGTGAGACACTTCATTGGCTGAAGCGATGCGAAATCTCTAACGAAGCTATGTTTGACGCATTCCGCGCCTTGAACGTCTTTGTAGATGAAAAAGGGCAGATCGTCAAAATCAACTATTCATCTCTTGATGTCGAAGAGTTCGGTTCGGTTTACGAGGGTATTCTCGAAAAGCATCCAGTCATTACTCCCGGAACCAACGATATCCCCTGGACATTTGACTATATCGGTGGTCTCGACCGTCAGTCCACCTCGAGCTATTATACTCGTCCCGACCTTGTGCAAAGCCTGATTCGCAGCACTCTTGAACCAGTGATAAAGGAGAAAATATCTAAGTTCTCCACTCCGGAAGAAAAGGTTAAAGCATTGCTTGACATGAAAGTTTGCGACGCAGCTTCAGGCTCAGGACATATCGTGCTTGCCATGGCCCGTACCATCGCATGGTATGTATGTTCTATCCGCACAGGAGAAGACAACCCTGCCTCTATGGATTATCGCCGTGCGCTCCACGAGGTAATCCAGCGCTGCGTTTATGCAGTCGACTTCAACCCCGATGCTGTGGAACTGTGTAAAGTCGTGCTATGGATAGAAGGATATTGCGCCGGCAAACCGCTTTCTTTCCTCGATCATCATATTCGATGCGGTAACTCTGTAGTCGGAGTTACTGACCTCGACATGCTCCTCGAAGGCGTTCCCGATAAAGCTTTTAGCGGCGATAAGGAGGCACTGAAGACACTTAAAAAGCTCAATAAGAAAGCTATTGAGGAAGCCAAAACATTGCGAGATGATGCGGCACAGCATGGCCTGCAAGTAAGCCTTTTCGGTGAAGAATATAACATCACTCGAATTGAAAATGAACAGATCAACCTCGGCGAACAGGTAAGTGAAATAAATGCAATGCCGGAAAATACTCTGTTGGAACAACTCACCAAACAACGCCGCTGGGAAGATTTGATGAGGTCTCCAAGAGTGGAATCTCTTCGTCGGGCCTGCGATATTTATGTGGATGCCTTCTATCATGAGTTTTCATTGAGCGACATTATGCCGGATGCCGAGTCTGGCTCTACACGTTTACCAGATTTCCCTTATACCGCAACTCTATACCAGGCTCTCGAAGAAATCAAACAACTTGAATCGCCTGACAATAGATACGTCCCGCTCACTCAGGAGTTCAAAAGCCATATTGCGAAGACATCTGCCAAGCATCGCTTCTTTCATTGGTGCGTGGAGTTTCCCGCCGTGTTCGCTAACGGTGGTTGCTTCGACGTGATGTGCGGCAATCCACCATGGGATAAAATCAAGGTTGAGGATAAGAAGTGGTTTGAAAGCCACGGTCGCATGGACATCGTCAATGCCGGGACTGCCGCACAACGTAAAAAAGCAATAGAGCAACTCTCTGGCACTGATCCAGCTCTTTATTCAGAATACAAAGAAGCTCTTGCCTATGCGGAAGCCATGAGCCGTTTCGTACGCTTCACCGGCCGATTCCCTCTGACAGCAACAGGCGACATTGACTTATATCCTATGTTTGCCGAGCTATGCCTCCAATTCTCCAAGGAGGCATGGGGGCTTGTACTTCCTACCGGTATCGCCGTCAACGACTCAAACAAGGCTTTCTTCTCAAAGCTTGTGGATGAGAATCGGCTTATTTCATTGTATAGCTTTGAAAACGAAGAAAAGATCTTTCAAAGCATAGCTCACGATGCGAAGTTTTGTTTGGTTACTGCAGGATTAGAGTTAGAACATTCACGAGTTGTGACAGGAGGATTCTACCTTAGAAGACTTGACCAAATATTAGATCCTCATAGAATTTACCATTTCAAAACGGCAGATTTCTCATTATTCAATCCTAATACAAAGAGTTGCCCAGTTTTTAGAACTGTGGAAGATGCCGAACTTACCGCAAAGATTTATCGCAAATGCGGTCATATCCTCGTCAACGAAACCACCGGAGATAATCCATGGCAAGTAAAGTTTGGCAGTATGATACACATGTCAAATGATTCTCACATCTTCCGTACATATCAGCAGATGACGGAGGCCGGTGCGGTTTTGAACGGCAATCGTTTCACCTTGCCTGACGGCACAGTCTATGTTCCGCTTTACGAGGGCAAAATGATAGGCATCTATAATCATCATTATGCAACATGGCCAACTACGGATGAGCGCCCGAATGCAATTGATGCTCCCGCAATTGAAGACCTAAAAAATACTGCTTCATGTATAATGCCGTGGTTCTGGTTACCTCTAAATGATGTCAGAGACCATTTCACTAAAGTTGATAAAGATGGTAATATCATGTGGAAATGGGATCATTCTTGGAATATTGCATATCGTGGGATTAGTAAAAGTACAGAAGTGCGAACCTTTATAGTCTCGGCTATTCCCGACACCGACAAAGTCGGTGTCGGGAATAGCTCCACGCTCCTCTTTGAGGAGCGTGGAGCTATGCCCGGGTCGATACTAATTGGTATATTATCTTCGCTTCCATTTGATTATATTGTCCGGCAAAAATTAGGTGGCAACAATGTAAGTACATTTATTGTTAAGCAATTTCCAATCCTTGCTCCCGACCATATTCCAGACACTATTAAATGGGAGATGGCTAAGCGTGTAATGGAGCTGACCTACTTCAATCACGATATGGACGCTTGGGCCGAGGAGCTATGGGAAGAAATGACCGATGAACAGCGCAATGAAATGCCTAACATCGGAAAAAATGAACCATTTATATTCGACCCGGACCGTCGCGCAGTTCTGCAAGCAGAACTCGATGCAATAGTAGCCCACCTCTACGGACTTACTACCGACGAACTCCGCTACATCCTCGACCCCGAAGACATCTGCGGTCCCGGCTGCATCAACGAAACCTTCCGCGTCCTCAAAGAGCGCGAACTCCGCGAATACGGTGAATACCGTACCCGTCGCCTCGTCCTCGACGCCTGGCACCATTTACCATTCCTAAACAATCATTAAAATTTCAATGTATGATAATCATAACACCTGAAATGAAGGATAAGGTATTGGCAGACTTACTATCTGCTGATTTTCCTTCATTCACGTATCAATATAAAGACAGTCAAGAAGATTATGGCTTTCATCCTCAATATGCAACACTTATCCTTAATCAATTTAGGGAAATGGGTCTAATACAAGTGACCTATTTCACTGGATATGGAGCACGTATCAATGTCCAAGCGAAAGCCATGGATTTATATCGTCATGGAGGTTTCATAGCTGAAGAAGAAATACTTAAAGGTAATATCGAAAAATTGGGGTTAGAGTTAGATACTCTTTCAAAGCAACTGACTCCCAACCATATAGAACAGGCTTCTCATTTATCCCAGATTGCGGCTGCCATAATGCAAGGGCTAACTCTATTCCAATAATTATGAGTCATGTAAAGGGTATCTATATAAAAAATTTCCGAGGGATTAAGGAATTGAAACATTTCTTCAATTCCGAAAAGTTCATTGTGCTAATCGGTCGTGGAGATTCTGGGAAAAGTACTATTTTAACTGCAATTCAATATGCCTTATCTCCTTCATGGAATATCAGCTTTTCTGATTTAGACTTTCATAATCAGGATACTTCGCAGCCTATTGAAATTTTAGTTTGGTTGAATGAGCTTCCTCCGGAATTGTTGAAGGAACAAAAATTCGGATTATATGTCGAAAATCCCCTCAATGAACCACTTTGTCTTGACGATCTTAATATCGTCATAAAACTTACTGTAAATTCAGATCTCGAACCCCGATGGACTGTAGTCCCGCGAAATGAAGATGTTGAAGAAAAACAGATTTCAGCATCCGACCGAGCTTTGATTGGGCTGAATTTCATTGGCGATTATACAGATACACAGTTTGCATACAATAGACAATCGCCTCTCTATGCTCTTACTAAGACAGCTCTTGAAAAGGGACAAGATCTTGAACGGATTAAAGTAAAATTGCTCCGTTCGATGTCAACCAATGTAGATAACGAGCATTTTGAGCCGCTAAATGGTCCTTTAACTGATTTAAAAGAAAAAGCTAAATCTTTGGGACTTTCAATAGAAGAACTATGTGCAAACATTGACATTAAGGAAAATCCTTATACAGGTAACAGCATTGCGCTTCATCACAACAATCTCCCATATAGACTTCAAGGCAAAGGGAGCAAACGCCTGATGTCTATAGCAATACAATCTGAGCTGACGAAGACTGGCGGTATAATGCTTGTTGATGAAATTGAGCAAGGTCTCGAGCCAGATAGAATTTCAACTTTGGTTAATATCCTTAAATCTAATGATAGAGGCCAAGTCTTTATCACGACACATAATATCAATGTTATAAAAGAATGCCAAGGGAATAATCTGTTTATTGTTTCTAAAGGCACAGCCTCTCTATCAAACATCACAACAGATTTAGACAATTGTCGGCGTTATAATCCAGGGGTATTCTTCACACCAAAAGTAATATGCTGCGAGGGAGACACCGAATTTGGAATATTGACAGCAATTGATAAATGGCTTTTAAAAACTCAAAAAATCAATTTCTCTACCTTAGGAGTTTCTATTGCTAATGTTGGGGGAGGTGCAAACATGTATCTGTATTCTTCCTGGCTTAAAGAAATTGGTTTTGATGCATGTGTTTTTGCCGATAACGACATAAAAGAAAAGGATATGCCAGCAAAAGAACATTGTCAATCCAAGGGTATAGATATGTTCTTATGCCAGAACGGCTATTGTATGGAAAGGCAAATATTCCAAGATTTACCATGGGATGCAATCGTTGAGATTTTAAATTGTCCTCAGACAGGATTTGCCAAGTCTTACTCAATTATGACTAAAGAACTTAATGAATTACTTTCCCAAGATCTATCCACCGAAACACAATCTCACTTACGTTCCGAGCAAGCAGAGAGGGCTATTAAATTTAAATGGTTTAAGCATATACCTGGCGGTGAGTTTCTCGGAGGCATTATAACCGCTTATATGGAACAAATGTCAGATATTGCTCCTTTAAAACAAATAATTAATTCTCTAATTGCATGGAGCGCAGTGTAATAGATTGGACTGAGTTCTTAGCCTGTGATCGAGGTTTACTAATTGCGCCTGCAGGACATGGAAAGACAACAGCTATAGCTGATTGCCTAAATCTGTGTCCTGATGACTCTTGTCAACTTGTATTAACTCATACTCATGCTGGTATCGCATCCTTAAAAAAGAAGTTCAAGGAGAAAAAAGTCCCTGCTCACAAGTACCAATTAGAAACAATTACCGGTTTCGCGCAACGTTATGTATTAGCTTTCCAAGGGTCTTCAGTCCTTCCGAAACCTGAAGACAAGCATTATTTTAATGTCGCCGTTGCTAAGTGTAATGAAATTTTAAGTTCTCCACTTATCCAATGTATTATATCCCTATCCTTTGGTGGTGTTTTTGTGGACGAATATCAGGACTGTACAATATCGCAGCACAATATGATAATGTATCTTGCTCAAAATTTGCCATTGCACATTTTAGGAGATCCACTACAGGGCATCTTTGAATTTGAGGAAGAACGATTGGTCGATTTCAATAATGATTTAACATGGTTATTTGGTTTTAAGGTATTTCACCTCTTAAATTATCCGTGGAGATGGCATAATACAAACGAACCATTAGGCAGAGAAATTTTAAGTATTCGAAACCTATTGGAAAGAGACAATAGCATTATATTAAAACAGATGCCCGAAATAGGTTTATATTTAGAACAATGGAGCAATTCGAATGACTATTATTCACTCGAATACATCAAATGGCTATCTTCCATTATACGCAAGTATGAGTCGCATAACACCCTTATAATTTGTCCTACCTATTATGGCAATAATAGCAAGGGAATCAAGACTCCCAAAGGGGACTTAAAAGACCGAATAAAAATAAAATATCAATTCGATTTTAATAATAGTTATCTATTATTGGACGCAATCGATGGGAGAACTTATTATTCTGTTTCGCGCAATATTGATACTTATATTACTCGTTGTATCAAAGGTTCTCGAATCGATCCAATCAAGCATTTCCATGATTTATTAGAATCATTATATGTTTCAAAAACTTTTTTGAATAAATGGATTAGTAGCACAAAGAAAGGCTGGAAATTTAGAGATAAGCAAGATAGGGAGGAAAAGAGGATTTCTTGTATTTTTGAAAAAAGTTTCAACCGATTCATCGAAGCCCCTTCTTTAAAATCGCTATTGACTGTTTTAGATACCGTTAAATCTATTCCGGGATACTCTAATCATAGGCCGGACTTCTGGTATGAGATTATTCGATGCTTAAAAAATGCCATTGCGGAAGATATTTCACTATATCAGTCGATGGATAGACATCGTTCCCGAATAAGACATATGGGCCGAAAGATAGAAGGCAAATGCATCGGTACGACATTGCTGACAAAAGGCCTTGAATTTGACACTGTGATTATATTATATCCGGAGAGATTCGAAGACAAGAAGAATTTCTACGTGGCCATTTCAAGGGCCTGTAAAACTCTTGTGTTTATTACATCAACGAATGAAATTATTTTTGACAAATGAGCAAATTTGACGAGTATATAGTCCATGGTGAACCGGGGCAGAAGGAGAAGGCTGATGCGTGGCAAACGGCTATTGGACTTCAGGATGTGGATGGGCTGAAAGTTTCAGCTTATCTGCTTGATACTGCGCGTCAGCATATTGAAGGAGACATATCCATTGATGATGCTCGTGAACGCATCAAGGCTTATTATGAGACTAAATCCGGACATGATGCCGTGGATGAGGAGGGCGACAAGGTTTCCGCCAACATCGCTAAGATTATCATGGAGCCGTCTTTCGCATTTTCGCTTATCGGACTGACTTCTATCCATCGGCGCATATTTGAGGATTATTTCAAGTTCGCCGGTCAACTCAGAACAGTGGAGCTAACAAAAAAGGAATGGGTATTGGGCGGAGAGGCTTCAGTTGCATATCAGCCCTCTGTCGACCTTCGACAAGCTATTGAGCACGATTTGGCTAAAGAAAAAGAATATGATTACTCCGATAAACCTATTTCGGAGGTGATTCAACATTTAGCCAGATTTACAGCCGATTTATGGCAGATACATCCTTTCAGGGAAGGCAATACTCGCACTACTGCCGTTTTCCTTATAAAGTACCTCCGCTCAATGGGTATTCCTGCAACCAACGACATGTTCAAGGAACATTCATGGTATTTCCGCAATGCACTTGTCAGAGCCTCATATAAAGGGCTGAATATTTCGCCTACCACCGAATTTGTGGAGCGATTCCTGCGCAACGTGATTCTCGGCGAAAAGAATGAGCTTCGCAATCGCGATATGCTTGTTGGTGCTTCGCTGCCTAAGACCAAACTCCAAAGTATCACAACGCCCAATTCAAAGTCTCAATTTGACACCTTGAACTGTACTTTGGAAGAATTGGCAGTACTAAAAGCTATCGAGGATAATCCCAAAATCACTCAGACGGATATTGCCAAATCCATAAAGAAATCGGCATCTACAGTTAAACGAATAACCTCAGGTCTTGTTGAGAAAGAAATTCTTGTCCGCCGCAACGGACGCCGCAACGGATGGTGGGAAATCCAAACATATAAAGTACATTTGTAGTGATGGATACAAATCTTGACAAACAGATAGATGACGCTCTGAATGCTTATCGGGCTTCGGGAGTCGAGGAGCAGGTGGACTATCAGAAGTTCTACCTCTATTCCATCGTGACCCACTCCACAGCGATTGAGGGTTCTACCGTCACCGAGATAGAGAATCAGCTTCTTTTCGATGAGGGTATTGCTGCCAAGGGTCGATCGCTGACCGAACAGATGATGAATGTCGATTTGAAGGACGCTTATCTTTATGCTTTCAGAATAGCCTCTGAAAATCCGACATATACGCCTCAGTTATTACAACAACTGTCTGCCTTGGTGATGCGCCGTACCGGAAGCGAATACTCCACTATTGCCGGACATTTTGATTCTTCAAAGGGCGAGTTTCGCCTATGTAATGTTAGTGCCGGGATTGGCGGCAGGAGTTATCTTGCATATAATAAAGTTCCACGCGCCGTGGACGATTTCTGTACTTGGCTAAATGAAGAAATTGCCAATGCGGATAGGGCAAATATCGCGGCATGTTATCGTCTGAGTTTTGAAGCACACTTCCGGCTGGTAACCGTCCATCCGTGGGTTGACGGTAATGGCCGAACAACCCGACTGGTGATGAATATGATTCAACGGCAGTTAGGGCTTGTCCCTTCCATCGTCAGAAAGGAAGACAAAGGAGAATATATCCAGTCACTTGTTGACAGCCGTGAGAATGATGATTCGACAATCACACAGGATGTTATGCTCCGTCACCATATCGCCAATCTCAACTGCCGAGTTTTGCAGTTTCAAGAAAATGACACTGTAAATGTCCAAAGTGACACTGTAAATGATACCGCAAACGCAAATAATGACACTGTAAAAGGACTAAAGAAATCCTTGCAAAAAGTTTATACGGTCATTCTAAACAATCCGGAGATTACACATTCTGAAATAATGGAGACTCTTCATATTTCAGAATCCACAGCTAAACGAGCAACCAGAGACCTTAAAAAACTTGGATACATTGCGAGAGAGGGCTCTGACAAAACCGGCAAGTGGATAATCCTGAAATAACACCTGCCAAGTAACATTATCGGCATAGTAACACGGTATAAAGGTCATTGGACAGAGTGATAAGTGACTATGATAAGTTCATTATCCATCGCTCAACATATCATATAATAAATATTTTTACTATCTTTGCGGTATCATAAGATAGATTGAGTATGGCTAAGAACACTATGGGGACAAAGTTGCCCCGGAAATTGGAGCAGAAAATGGCTCTTATGGGTGAGCAGATTAAGCTTGCCCGGTTGCGTCGCAACCTCTCGATTGCGCAGGTTGCGGAACGTGCGACTTGTTCGCCTCTCACAGTGAATCGCATCGAGAAAGGCTCGCCCACAGTCTCAATCGGCATCTATGCCCGTGTTCTTTATGCTTTGCAACTTGATGACGATCTACTTTTGATTGCCAAAGAAGACACCCTTGGACGCAATTTGCAGGACTTGAATCTGAAACATCGCCAACGTGCATCTAAAAAGGAATAAGCCATGAAGAAACTATTTGTGTATGCCGACTTTGACTGGCTGGAGACGCTTCAACTGATAGGCGAGCTTTCCTGCGACTCGGTGCGCGGTAGCGAGACATACGGCTTTTCGTATGATAAAGAGTGGCTTGCCAAATATGGTGATGTTTTTCTCTGTGAGGATTTGCAGAACTATACCGGCATCCAATACACCAGACCGGAACGCGATATTTTCGCCTGTTTCTCCGATGCTCTCCCCGACCGCTGGGGACGCACATTGCTGAATCGTCGGGAGCAAATTGCCGCTACCGATGAGAAGAGGGCCGTGCGCCGATTGACGTCTTTCGATTATCTGATGGGAATTGACGACGCTTCGCGCATGGGTGGTTTCCGGTTTGCCGAAACTCCCGGAGGAAAGTTCATCAACTGTGAGGAAAGTCTTCGTGTGCCGCCATTGGCGAATGTCAGGGAATTGATGCGGGCAGCACATGAAATTGAAATTAGCGAGGAGAAACACCTATTGCCATCAAAGAAATGGCTGGCACAACTGTTGCACCCCGGAACATCTCTCGGAGGTGCCAGACCGAAGGCATCTGTTATTGATGAGGACGGCAGTCTGACAGTCGCGAAATTTCCATCGCGCAAGGATGATTATGATGTCGCCCAGTGGGAGCATTTCTGTCATGTAATGGGACGCAAAGTAGGGTTAAATGTCGCCGAGACTCGAACAATCGACGGCGAGGATTATCACATTCTTCTCTCAAAACGCTTCGACAGGAATAGCGCCGGCAGACGGATACATTTCGCTTCCGCATTGACTTTGCTTGGATTGACCGACGGCGACAACGCATCAACCGGCTACGGATACACCGACATCGTGGATTTCATCGTTCAGCACGGCAGCAATGTAGAGCGAAATTTAGAGGAACTATATCGCCGCGTGGCATTCTACATTATTGTCGGCAACTCCGACGACCATTTCCGCAATCACGGATTTCGCCTGACACGCAAAGGCTGGGAACTCTCGCCTGCCTACGACATCAACCCGACACTCACCGATAATCAAAGCCTATTGATAAATCGCTCCACAAGCGAATCCGACCTCAATATCCTATTGGCATCCGCCGGAGAATATATACTTTCGTCCGACAAAGCCGAGAGCATAATCACCGAGGTAAGAACAGCCATGAAGTCATGGCGCGCAGAAGCCCGCAGACTCGGTCTTCCCCAACGAGACATCGACATGTTCGCGCCCCGATTTGACAAATGGATTGAATAGTCTGTAATGTCATGCATCGGTTCAAATCATATCGCCAGTGCATTAGGATGAACTTTACATATACCAATTTTACCACTCTCCATCAATTCCGAAATCCGCAATAAAGCGCAATAAATTTGGTCGTATGGGATTTTATGTCTAACTTTGTAAATATCATTCTGCGGAGTGTTATATTAATATGTTAGACATAAATATCGTCATGGTGACATTTACGAACAAATCATTGGCTACACCTGATGTAATCAGGAATCTCGGCATGAGGTTTCGTGATTACAGGTTGCGGTTGCGCATGACCCGTAAGGAGGTTTCAGAAGCGGCATCTATCGGCATGACCACACTTTATAGATTTGAGTCCGGCAATATGACTGACATTTCGTTCAGTACTCTTCTGAGACTATTAAAGACAATTGGGCTTGGAGAGAACTGGGATGCACTGCTGCCCGAATTGCCCGAATCACCTTATATGTATAAGGACAATGAGAAAAAGGCACAACGTGTTCGCCATTCCGCGAAAAAATAATTACTGGCATGAAATACTTGAAAGTAAATCTATGGGGGCAGGAAATCGGACGGCTCGTGTGGGACTCAGCCACGAGACGTACATATTTTACATATAACCCTGAGCTGAAAGACAGGATTCCTGACATTGCCCCGCTAATTTCTCCTGCGAAGAACCGGAACTTTCTTTTGCCTATATATGGGGATGATCGGCCTATTTACCAGGGGCTTCCTCCGTTTATAGCTGATTCGTTGCCGGATTCTTGGGGTAACACTCTATTTGACAAATGGGTAAAGGACAATAAAATACCACGCAATAGAGTTACGCCACTGTATAAACTGATGTTCATTGGCACACGAGGTATGGGAGCTTTGGAATATGAGCCTTACGCTGCCGACCTTACCCATACTCGCACAATCGACATCAAATCGCTATACGATATTTCTCTCAAAATTCTTGAAGACCGGGACAACATCGTACTGAATGCCAACGAGGAACTGACGTTGCAGGCATTGCTTGCCGTGGGTACGTCAGCCGGAGGTCGCCAGATGAAGGCGATTATCGCCATTGACAACACGACCGGAGAAATCCGGTCGGGTCAGACAGATGGACTTGACAGTTATGAATATTATATCTTGAAGTTTGGTGACAAATCCATGCCTATTGCCGAAATTGAAACTGCATATTACAACATGGCAGTTGCAGCCGGAATCGAAATGGAGGAATGTCGGATATTGCCCATAGACGGCATCAACCATTTTCTCACCAAACGTTTCGATAGGAAAAACGGCCATAAGATTCATGTTCAGACTTTGGCTGCCATAAACCCCGAGGCACGAAGCTATGAAGACCTCGTTGCGACCTGTCGCGAACTGTCAATCTCCGAGTCTGAGATTGAGCAGCTCTTCGCACGAATGGTTTTTAATGTCATGGCCAACAATACTGATGACCATAACAAAAACTTCTCATTCCTACTTGAAGAGGATGGGAAATGGAGGATGTCACCGTCATACGATACGACATTTATATTCAACACAAAAGGCACAGGCCCCAATATCGAGCGTAGATTGAGTATTGGAGGAGAAATAAGTGAGATTTCCAAGACAGACCTACTCGATTTTGCAAAACAGCATGATATAAAGAATGCCAACGCAATCATAAACCGTGTAGCAGAGGTAATTTCAAAATTCGGCGAATACGCCGAGCGGTGCCATATCACTCAACCATGGCGTGGTATAATCCAAAAGACACTGAACGACAATCTTATCGCTTTCGGTTATATCTCCAAAGACGATGGTATCAAAAAATCCTTGTGCGATATGCACGGAAGAACTATCACTGATTTTTCGGTATCAGTCAATTCCAAAGGGCATTATGAAGTGGTTGCAATAATTGACGGACAGCGTCATCGACGATTCGTCAGACCCAATATGAACCTCTATACCGACCTGACAAAACAGGACATTTATAATCTTCCAGCCGATGAGAAAATCCGATTGGCTGAAATCCTGTTCCCTCCGAAATAGAGCCTATCAGCTCAAATCCGGCTAAAACATTGGGGAAATCGGCTCAATCTGAAACCATTTTTCATGGATATAGCTTAAAATTTGAGCCGATAAACAGGATAAAACTCCTCTATGGATAAGACTGCGGCAGACACATATCGACAGAGTAAAAATCAGTGGATTTGTACGCACATCTGTATGCCACCAAAAGTTAAAGTTGATATATTCCTTTGATAATCCGATTATTATCGCTAATTTTGCATTGAGTCACTGTTGTCAGCTTGGCAAATGCGGCTTGTAAGAAATTAAGAAACAGACGGTTAACCACTTGCCAAAGTAGAAAATTCACGTCACTTGTACGGATTAGATTTACACCTATCTGTATGTCAGCGAATTAACCACTTCACATCGGAAAATAGAAGATTGCCACAATTTGGTAACAAATGGCATAAACTATTGAAAAGTCGCTCATTATCGGGCGACTTTTTTCGTGCTTACTGCTCAACAAAACCACTTTTCATCCCTTTTCACCTGCTTTTTTGTACACGATTTGTAGCGAATAGCCATGAGCCGCAATCGGACAACGAAAGGTTATGGACGATGTTTACGTAGATTTACGTCGGTTTACGCCCATATACACTTTCGGCGAAATAACGGGCGAAATAACCACCGAAAATGTGAAATATGAGCAGTAACATTTAAATCAAAAAGAAATGCCTTTGGTGTGGAAATGAGTTCATCGCTCGCAAGACATCAACAGAGTATTGTAGCCACCGATGTTCGGGGCTCGCATACAAGGAGAGGAAACGTCAATATCGGCTTGAATCCTATCAGCAGGAATACGAGCATCAGCAGTCAGGTCGAGCAGAAGTGGCAACACAAGAGTTCTTGACTCCGACTCAAGTGGCAAAACTTCTTAGAGTCTGCCACATGACAATTTACAACTATATCAATCAAGGTGTAATGAAAGTTTGGAAACAGAAAAGGAAGACTCTTATCAGGCGGGCAGACATTGATGCTTTGTTTGACATTCTCAGAGTTAAACAAGTGACCAAGGCAAAAGTCCCCACACCTATCAAGGAATTCTACACGTCTAAGGAGAAGTATGGCATATCCAATTCGGGGCTCTATGAGATAGCCAAGAGGGAGAAGTGGCCGAAGACTCAGCAGCGTGGCAAGACTTTTTGGAGCCGGAAGCATGTTGATACTTACTTCGCGAGACAACAGCCCGGTGAGGAGATTTCTGAGTGGTACACCGCATCTGAGACTCAGGCGCGATATGGGATGACATTATCGGCAATATACTGCCTTGTATCAAAGGAGGCAATCCCCAAGAAGAAAGTCGGTGCAGCTACATTCTATTCCAAATATCACTTCGATTTAGCCAAGGGTGGAGCCGAGCCGAAAGAGCCGGAGTATTATATATACCCGGAAGCGATGGAGAAGTATGGGATAACGCGCGACCAGTTGCGCCACGATCTGAAGTATCATAACATCACCCGTGTGAAGAAGGGCAAGTACCATTGCTCGGAGAGTGTAAGAACACTCTTATAATAAGGCGCGAAACGGCGTTGTCCCGGCATACAAGAATCCCGGTGGCAAAGGCTGGCGCTTTATCCGAAGCGAGTTGCTCGATTACATGGCATCGGGCAAGCCGAAATCACAAGTGCAAGTCTATGACGAGATGGACGCCGAGATGAACAAGGGTCTTCGTCCCGGAGGTAGAAACAAATCCTGTCGCCTATGAGTGAGAAATCTACACCTCAGCTCATCCTTGACAAAGCCATCGACCTCAGCGTCAATCAGACCGGTAGCGAGCAGTTTGACCTTAGAAACTGCCGAATCTGCGCAAAATGCGTGCCAATGAGAGCAGAGCCAAGCTTGCTTGAATTATGCCGAATGCTGCCGCATTTATGCAAACTGCACCGCCACACGATTTGATACTCCGATGGCTTGCAAAGCCGCGCCAACCGAGTCTCAAAGGGTTATGGATTCAGGGCAGAGACTGCTTCTCAGACTCTGCTTTCCTCATCTGCACTTCGTAATGCCGAAGGTTCTCAGTAGATTTTACAGTAACAGGAGCAAGTTAGTGTTTTGGGACAACCAAAACCCGCCGAAGACCACCTCCGTCGGCTTGGCTAAACTTGCATTCCGTCGGTCTAAAACTATTGATTAACCAATCGCCACCAGTGACGAATTACCCTCTAATTTTCTCGCAAATGACAAATGTGAAATCTCCAAAGAGGAAAGGTGACCGACCTCCAAAATCAGCCACAGAAAAGAGGCGTTACCGCTTCACTTTTAAAGTCTGCACGGTACTTATGACCAAGGCGGGACAAGCCGGACTGACCCCGACAGAGTATATCCGGCAGAGCGTGGTTCACTCCGTGGTAAAGTAACGGATGACACCCGAACTTGCCGAATTCCGGCGTGATATATGCGGCATGAAGAACAATCTCAACCAGACGGCACATGTCGCCAAACGGGATGGGTACGCATTTGTAGCTCAGATGAACCGCGAGCTATGCGTCCGCCTTGACAACGCCCTCAAACATTTTGGCCTATGATGTCGAAGTTGAAGAATGGGCTGGAATTCCGAGGTGCGGTTACATACATTTTCAATGACAATAAAGGTGCGGAAATCATAGCCGCCGACGGACTCATGCTCGACTCAATTGATAACATTATCCATAGTTTTGAGTCACAAGCCGAGATGAATCCGAGGTTGCAAAGAATGTCGGGCACACCCTACTGAGTTTCTCGTCCAATGATGCCCCACGCATGAGCAATGACTATATGCGGCAAATTGCGCTAGAGTATCTGGCGCGAATGGGTACCTGCGACCATCAGTTTCTGATTGTGCGTCACCACGACCGGGAGCACCCGCATTGCCATATCGTTTTCAATCGCGTCAGCAATTCCGGAAAGACTATATCCGACAGCAACGAGCGTTTCCGTAGCCAGCATATTTGTCGCGACATCACAGAGCGAGAAGGACTCTATATAGCACCCGGTAAAGAGAATATCAAACGCAATCGCTTACGTGAGCCAGACAAGACCCCTTACCGGATATAAGGTGCAGGGCATCCGGTTCAAGATGGGCAAATATGCGTTCAACGGCTCGAAGATTGACAAGTCGTGCAGCTACTCCAAGTTGATTCGGGCAGCAGAAGCCAACAAGCCAAGAGTGCAATATCAGCCGGAACGTCAGAAGCCGTTGCCACAGCAATCTCACGCTACACAACAGGAGTACAGAGACGAATCGCGGGATTTCAGCCTCGGTCTAAACTTATTTCAACTTCATTCAAGCGGCGATAATGTACCGATTACAGAAACAACATGGTTTAAAAGTCGCCGACGGGAACAGCGTAGGCGCAACCCTCAGCTACCGCGACGACACCCACAACATCTTCATCCGTTTGTGGGAACGCTCCGAAGGCCACCTCAACCTCCCCGACATGACAATGATTGTGAAGAACGTCGTCTTCGACCGCAAACTCGGCACAAGACCCAATCCCGAGCTCGCCGACCGCCTACGCAAAGCGATAAACGCCTTCTCCAAATGGCTCATCCTGACCGCCCGAATCTGCGGGTTGGCTCCGGTCAAGCCATCGCCCTGCTTCGCGGTCAAATATGTCACCGGTCCCAACATGCCGCCCATCCCCGACGAAAACGTCCCCGGCTGCCCCATCGCCTGCCTCCCCCAGAGATACTCCACACCAATCCCTCACACGCCACCCCGACGAGTCACCCACGCCGGGGTGGCGTTTTTACGCCTAATATTAAAAGTCGTGAGATGATTCAAAAGTTATAGTTAACCGTATACTTCATATTTGTATTTTCGCACCGCGAAGCACCGCGCGGAAGAATTGCTCTTTTCGGGGGTAGTAGGTTCACTTTAACCTCTACGAATTCCGAGAAGACTATTCTTCTAAGTGAAGGGTACTTCTCTAAGACGGCTGACCGATTTATGGAGGCTGCAGCTCTCTACTGAGAGTTTACATAAATTCCTAATCTGGGATTCAACTCACGAGTATGTTATTTCATCTCTCATTTTCAACCTTGTTTTGCATAGCGGAGATTGGCCACAAATGCTTCAAGATATCATCTCTGCAATTCTTCAATTATACGGTTATGTGTTGCCAAGTTAGTACATAATCACAATAGACGCAAAAGTCCAGCAACAGAAAAAGTGTTTTTAAGGCATGAGATTGTGGACATATCAAATAAATTTAGTAACTTTGTGTTTGACATTAAGAGATTAAAATTTGATATGGAGAAGATAAATCGCATAAAGGCTGTTCTCGCCGAGGAAGGAAAGACCGGTAAATGGCTTGCCGAGCAAGTAGGACGCGATCCCGTGACAGTATCAAAATGGTGCACCAACTCATCGCAACCCGATTTGCCCACTCTGCGGCGCATTGCTGATGTCCTTAATATTGATATTGCCCGTCTTCTCAACCGCACATTTCAAGCTTCACAACCTCAAGACCAATTTTAGCAATGGCAACTATTGACCATTTATTAGATAGAATTACCAACCCAGAACTTCGCTTCAAGCTGCAATCGGAAATCGCCCGGTTGCAGAACGACAAGCGGTTTGGACTTATCTTTGAAGAGCATTTTCCCGATGCAACTCTGCTCTATGATGTAGAGGTGCGCCGTGGGCAGAAAGTCACACTCAAAGATGAACCTCTGAAAGAGAAATTTGTGGTCGTTAACTTGTGCAATGGCGTTGCTGAATGTGTGTCACTCGATGAACCGGAACACACCGAAAATATTACCGAAGATGAATTACCTTCGTATTCCGGAATTAATGCCAAGGCTTCGAATCATATCGCTGTAGACAAACTGCTGCCGTTTGCTGATTTTGGCGACCCAATTTATCCTTATCTTCAACCAATAGACAAAATCTCCACCGCGCCTGATTCTCCGCTGTGGCACGAAATAATAGAAGCCGACAATTACCATGCGCTTCAACTTCTTGCGTACCTCTATCCTGGCAAGGTAGATTGTATCTATATTGATCCTCCCTACAACACAGGCGCCCGCGATTGGAAATACAACAACGACTATGTAGACGGCAATGATACCTACCGCCATAGCAAATGGCTTTCGATGATGAAGAAACGCCTTTTGCTTGCAAAAAAACTGCTCAATCCGGCAGATTCTGTCCTAATCGTCACCATTGATGAAAAGGAGTATGTGCATCTCGGCGCACTATTAGAGGAAATGTTCTCGAATGCAAATATTCAAATGGTGAGTTCTAATATAGCTCAGAAAGGGGTTGCCAGAGGGAATTCCTTTTATCGAGTTAACGAATTCATTTTCATTGTTCAATTTGGAAAATCATGTGTAACTCCACTTGTTTTGCATTCTGAATGGCAATTCGGCAAGGGCGAGAGTGCCGCATCTAAAGGAATTGTATGGTCTCAACTTAGACGGAGTGGAACAAATGATTTGCGAATTGATCGAGAAAATCTGTTCTATCCAATATTTTTTAACAAAGAAGGAAATAGAATTCTCGAAGTCGGTGAACCTCTTCCTTTGTCGCAACATCCTTCTAAACGATTAGAATTAGATAAGGACAAACTGATACTTTGGCCGATTAAAGATGATGGAACAGAGGGTAATTGGCAATTAAGTAATGCTGAATTAAGAGACCGATTATCCGATGGTTATGTCAAAATTGGCAAGTTCAAAGAAACAAATATTCCCGTTTCTTATCTAAAGAGAGGAAGTATCAATAAAATAATAAATGAAGAAGTTACCTTATTAGGACGAGATGAGGTCTCTGGGACAGTAATAGTACAAACTCAGGGATATACAAGAGCTTTTGTGCCAGGCTCGCAATGGAATATTCAGTCACATGACGCAACTTATAAGGGAACTCAACTTTTGTCAAAATTTATAACGAACCGTTTTGACTATCCCAAATCCCTTTACGCCGTACACGATACTCTGCGGTTCTTTGTCGCCAACAAGCCGAATGCGTTGATTGTGGACTTTTTTGCGGGGTCTGGCACGACGCTTCATGCAGTGAATCTGCTGAATGCAGAAGATGGCGGCAACCGCCGTTGTATTATGGTTACGAATAACGAAGTTGGCGATACAGAGGAACGCCGCCTTAAGGCCGAGGGCAAAACTCCCGTTGACAAGGAGTGGATTGACCTTGGGATAGCACGTTATGTTACGTGGCCGAGAACTGTGGCCTCGATTACTGGCAATGATGTAAACGGCAAACCGATTTCGGGAGAATATCTCACTTATCTGACTCAGGAGAAAGAATCTACACGGCGTTTCAAGAAAGTGTCGTATGTTCGTGACATTGAATCGCTACCTGTTACAGATCTTAAAGAGTTGGTGAGCAATCTATCGGAGGGTAAAATTGCCAAAAACAAGGTTGCTGAAGATACGCGATATATCATTGATGAAGATAGCGACATATCTTTGCTTCTTGATGACAATGCCGCTGCCGACTGGCTTGACGATCTTGAAGGGGCGGAGCATGTGCGCACATTCGTTATCGTGACGCAGAACAACAAACTCTTTAACTCGCTAAAACGTCAAATAGGAGAACTTCTCGGTCCTATCAAGACCACAGAGCCCCAAACTCTGCCTATGGCCGATGGATTCAAGGCCAATGTGGAGTTCTTTCATCTCGGATTCCTTGACAAGAGAGCCGTGGAGCGCAACCGACAGTTCCGCGAAATCTTGCCGTTGCTATGGCTAAAAGCCGGAGGGATTGGAGAGTGCCCGAAAATCGTCGGCGACTCTCTGCCACCCTATCTCGTATTGCGCGAGAACAAATTTGCAGTGCTCATTGACGAAGACGCTTTCTTTGCTTTTGAAAAAGAGGTTAACTCAACCTCCGGGATTGAGGCAGCTTTCATCATTACCGACTCCGAGAAAGGATATAAAGAGATGTTGGCATCGCTGAAAGTTAAAACTTGCTATCAACTCTACCGCGACTATCTTGACAATTTCAAAATCAACTACACCCGATAGCCATGAACATAGAACTTAAACAATTTCAGGAGAAGGCTCTCACCGAGCTTCGCAGACTCTGCCAAATGGCATTAGTGAACTATGTTCAATTTGGCCAGAATCAGATTATCTCATTTACAGCACCCACCGGCGCGGGTAAGACCATCATACTATCTGCACTGTTGGAATCGATATATTACGGCGATGCAAATTACACCGGTAACCCGAATTCAATTACAATATGGCTTTCAGACGACCCCGAACTCAACTCCCAGTCAAAGGACAAGATTGAGCTTCGAGCTGACCGATTTCAGTTTGGGCAATGCGTCATCATCTCCGACCCGGAATTTGACCAAGATGTTCTTGATGATGGTAAAATATATTTTATCAATACTCAAAAACTTGCCAAATCGTCGAATCTCACTAAGCATTCCGAAACGAGAAGCAACACCATTTGGGAGACACTTCAAAACACAATCAGGCAGAAAGGAGACCATTTATATTTTGTTATAGACGAAGCGCATCGTGGAGCAAAAGGCAGTGAGGCCGGAAAAGCCACCACCATAATGCAAAAGTTTATTCTTGGAGATTCCGAAATCGGGTTGTCTAAAATGCCGATAGTACTTGGCATGAGTGCCACTGTAAGTAGATTCAATCAGTTGGTGGGTAATACTGATTCAACTGTTCACCGCTATGAAGTGCCTGCGAATGAGGTTAGACGGTCTGGATTGCTAAAAGATAAAATCACTATTGCGTATCCTGAAGAACAGATTGCCAATAAGGATATGGCAGTTCTGCAAGCAGCCACAGACGAATGGATTGATAAGTGGAATCGCTGGACACAGTATTGTCAGGAACAGCACTATCGCTATGTCAACCCAATAATGCTTGTGCAGGTGGAAAATGGTCAAGGGAATTCTATTTCCAATACCGATATTGCTGACTGCATCGCCAAGATTGAGGGGCGTTATGGCAAGCACTTCAAAGAAGGTGAAGTTGTTCATGCTTTTGGTTCTCCAAAAACACCCATCACCGTAGGCACGCTGCGCATACCATATTGTGAGCCGTCGAAGATAGCCGAAAAAGAAGGCGTTAAGATTGTATTCTTTAAGGATGCACTGAGCACCGGGTGGGATTGTCCTCGTGCCGAGGCTATGATGTCGTTCCGCCGAGCAAGCGATTCCACATATATCGCACAGCTGCTTGGAAGAATGATACGTACACCGCTCCAAATGCGAGTGCAAGTTGACGAAACACTAAACGAGGTTAAACTTTTCCTCCCTCATTTCAACCAAGATACGGTTGATGAGGTAGTAAAGAAACTAAAAGACATTGAAGGTGGAGAACTGCCCACTGATGTATCGGCATCAGGCTTACATTCCTCACAGACACAGACATTATCGGTGAGACCAATACAGGCACCTAATGCATCAGCAGTGGCGCCCCAAAGTGACGGATGGACAGTAACGAGTGGAGACAGCAATTCACATCCTGCTAATCCATCAAACTCACAAGCTGCACAGATTCTTGTTGCGCCACAAACAGCCCAAGAGTCATCTTCCATACAAATTCCTACAGTTCAGAATACCCTTTCAACTACACAGCATCAAGAAGCACCTTCGCAAGAAACGGCTGAGTCCACTACTGATAATAATATTCCGAGGACTCCCGGCTCTCACACTGCACCGTCAGTGGCAGTTCAGCCCAATCCAGTTATTCCGATTATTGATCGTACATCCATTTTGGACTTTATCAATGCTCAAGGCTACCCGACGTATAGCGTGCGAAAGACTTCTGTAAGTAATTATCTGAGGTCGCTGTTTGATCTTGCCCGCCTATTGAGCCAATCAGGTATAAACATGACTGCTGCTAAGGAGGCTAAACATACCGCTGCACGATTCATTTATGAATATATCCAAGTGCTTAAGAGCGAGGGTAAATATGATAATCTTGTCAAGAAGGTTATGGAATTCCGCCTTGCGCAAAATTCGTTTGACGCGATGGGTGAACGCATTGACAACTACATCTGTCATTCGCTTTTCTCAACGACTGATTCAGACATAGACCGCCAATTTAATGTTAGTGAATCTAAATTAGGTTCGGAAGGAATTGGACCTCAATACGTTGATGATTATTCAACCCCCGATGACGAGCTGGCTGCTTACATTGATGTCATCATCTTTGCCGGGGATACTCATCAGCTCGAACAATTGCAAGAATGGGCCGCTGTAGAGTTTCATGGACTCAAAGACAGACATCGCGCAGACATATTGACCGCTGACCAAAGAGTCAAGGAGAAATATGACAAAATCGCTAAAGACGGCGACCCTGTGAGCGAACTTATATGGAATTTACCATATGATATTGTAATCCCTACCGACCGAGATGGCGAATTGTTCTCAGACCACCTCTATGTTGATGGAACTGGCAACGCACGCTTCAAACTAAACACATGGGAAGCTGCCGTTTTGGCCGAAGAACGCCAAAATCCAGATTTTGTCTGTTGGTTGCGAAATGTGGATAGAAAGCCTTGGGCGTTGTGCATACCTTATGTACTTGACAACGATGATAAACCCAAGTATCCGGATTTCATCATCGTGCGTAAAACATCTAATGGCTATCAGCTTGATGTCCTCGAACCACATGGTTCACAGTACACCGATAATCTTGCCATAGCCAAAGGATTAGCTAAATATGCAGTAAAAGCACCACATTTCGGACGCATTCAACTTATTCGCCTTACGGATGGGCCGGGCAATACAAAGACCCTACATCGTCTTGATATGACCAATTCGCTTCTTCGCGCAAAAGTTCTTCATGCCAACACAGAAGATGAGTTGAATGGTCTATTTAGAAACTATGCAAGCCAAACATTATGATTATTGACCGAATTGATATTGCGAAGTTCCATGGTTTTAAGGACGTTGGTTTCAAATTAGGAACTAACATCACAATCATTGCTGGACAGAATGGCACGCAAAAGACAACCTTATTGGGACTTTTGGGACAGCCCTTCAGTCTACGCCTACACCCTCTCATGAAGGATGAGAAGCCGTTGTGTGGAGGGTCCTATTGGTCGCAATTCAGCGAAAAATTCAAATTATCTCCTCCGAAATATGATAAAGCTGGAGAGCATGAATGGACTGTATCATTTTTGACTAAAGATGAGCCCTATACTGTCATAAGTATGTGGCGCAATCAAAAAGTTAACAATGATTTACGTTTTTGGAAAAAAGGTTCTCGTGATAAAGGAACAGGTTATAGCCAATATCCGTTATATTCTTAAGCTTAAAACGTTTAATTCCTCTTGCTGAAGAGTCTTCTTTTCATATTAAAGAAGATGTCGCATTAGACGATTCAGAGAAGAAGCTATTTAAAGAACTACACGCTGAGATATTATTCAGTTTCGATAACGTTCTTGATACGAATATAATTGCAAGTCCAAACAAGACAACTACTGGATTTGTAACAGACACATATGACTGGATGCAAAATTCAGCAGGTCAAGACAATATTGGCAAAATCATTTTGGCTCTATTATCTTTTAAGCGTTTAAAGGAGAAATTTAAAAAAGATTATAAGGGCGGCCTATTGTTCATTGATGAGCTTGATGCTACGATGTATCCAGGCTCACAACGTAAATTATTAGAAATACTGCGAAAGTATTCAACTAGACTCGGTATTCAAGTCGTATTTACAACACATTCTCTTACTCTTTTGAAGTTAGGGTACACTCTCATGCAAGAGGCAAACTCTATTCCCTCTACTTCAGATAGCATACAAATTATATATCTTGAAAAGAAAGATGGGAACATCGAAATTCAAGAAAATTTCCCATTTGTTGCAGTAGAAAATAGGCTTCAAAATATTACATCTCCTCGTAAAAAAACACAAAAAATAACTCTTTATACTGAGGACAAAGAAGCAATTGCTCTTATTAAATCTTTTATGAGTAATACTGGGGTTATCTCTCGAATTGATTTCAGCAATTGCAAATTTGGGAAAGACAATATGATTAATTTGATGCAAGCCAAATTACCGTATTTCCTCTTTCCCCATAGTATTGTAGTCTTCGATGGAGACATCAATGCGAATCAAACAAACCAAGATCAACTTAAGAAAATCAAAGGTATTCCCAATTGACTGTCTTTACCGTCATCTCTTTCTCCAGAACGATTACTTGCAGAATATCTGATTAACTTAAGTGATAAAGACCCTTTATGGGAAGCTATAGATCGCGATTATAATAAACTTGTTTGTTTTGCCCAGTACAAGCCAGATAAAATAAGGGAAAATCGCGATGTTGCAAAATTATGGTTTCAAGAGCAGTCCTCGACTTATAAAAATTGGTGTGGATTAATTATAAAATCTTGGAAGAAAGCATCGGTAGAAAACGCCAATTCCGCATTTGAATTTGTTGATTCTTTTATCCAACTGTTCAATCTAATTGCAGATGAACAAAGAATCCCTAAAATAACAAGAAAGAAGAAATGAGTGCCTTCTATTCACCCCTAAGATACCCAGGTGGGAAGAATTGTATTTTCCCATTCATGGCTTCTCTAATTCAAGAAAATGGGTTAGAAGGATGTTCGTATGCAGAACCTTTTGCAGGAGGTGCAGGCTTGGCACTCCATTTGTTGATGAAAGGTATCGTTTCTGAAATTCATCTAAATGATTTTGATCATTCCATATACTCAATATGGCATACGATTCTCAATAACACTGATGCCTTTTGTGAATGGATAAGCCATGTAAATGTAAATATGGAAACATGGAATTGGGCTAAGAATGTTCATTCCAATATAGCAGATTTTGACTTGTTTGAAATCGCTAAAGCGACTTTTTTTCTGAATCGCACTAATGTTTCTGGAATCATAATGGGTGGACCCATTGGTGGCCCAAATCAGACAGGCAAATTCAAAATTGATGCTCGATTTAATAAAACTGATTTGATTAAAAGAATATATGCCATAGCAGGGTACAGACGTAATATTCATATCTACGAAATGGATGGTGAGCAATTCCTTAAAAAGATGAATCGTAAACGGGCACAAATGTTTATCTATATAGACCCACCTTATGTTAATAAGGTGGCTGACCTGTATATGAATTTCTTTAAAAAGGAAGATCACGTGCGACTCTGTTCCCAAGTTAATAAATTGAAGAAACACTGGCTCGTATCATACGATTCAAGTGATTTAATTTTTGACTTGTATCGTAAATATAACCCCATAAGTTACACACTTTCTCAGTGTACTTCTAACCGTATGGGCGATGAAGTTATAATTTTCCCTCCATCAATTAGTATATCACATTCCATATCACTGCTGAAGGCTCCAGTCTCAGTAATTCCAAAGAGCAATATAGCTTCAGAGAAGTAGGACTTTTTCAGAAATCAATTTGAGTTATGATTGACAACAACCAATATACAGACATGCTTCACTCGCTGATTCAGCATAAGGAGAGTGAGGTGGTGGAGTTCAAGAAGGCGGAGCGCAGCTTCGACTTCGATGATTCCGGTGAGTATTTCTTGGCGTTGAGCAACTAGGCGAATCTGTGTGGGCTGGATTTCGCGTGGCTGATTTTTGGCTACGACGAGAAGAAAAGTCAGATTGTTGGTACATCATATAAGGATGGCGAACAAGCTCTGAATAATCTGGAGCATGATTTTTCCCAGCATACTGCTGACCGATTGACTTTTCGAGAGATTATTCCGATTGAGGTTTATGGCAAACGGATTCTTATGTTCAAGATTCCGGCTTCACCTCGCAATATCGTGATGACTTGGAAAGGAATTGCCTATTGTCGTGATGGGGAGAGCATCAAGCCGATGAATCAATCCAAAATGGATGAGATTCGCGGACAAGCTCCGACTCCGCATTGGGCGGCTGAGATTGTTCCGGATGCGACGCTTGATGACCTTGATGAAGTTGCCATTGCCAAGGTACGGAAGATGTTCAAGAAGGTACATAACCGTATTCCGGTCGAGGAGGTCAATAAGTGGACTGACGAAGAATTTCTCAGCAAATGCGAGTTGATGGTCAACGTCAAATTGCGCCGGGCCGCAATCATTCTTCTTGGCAAAATGTTCAGCAATAGTACAAGATGTTCAGCAATAGTAAACTCTGTCCGACAGTTGCCGAAGTTACATGGACACTACGCGACTCAAAGCAGAAGGTTGTTGTCTATGAACGCGAGTTCGGGATAAGCAGAGTAAAATTTCACCATTAAAAAAACGCATATAGTATTGGGCGACCACTAAGTGGCAACCAGATTTTTTACTCTACTTAAAGATTATTGCCCGAGTAAAAGTTGTCCGTTCGAGGGAGCGACATCGAAGTCAAAATAGACCTCGGGCTTGACTGCGAAGAAGCAATACGCACTCATGGCAGCAAGCAGATTCATCAGGAAATTATGAAAACTACGGTGCCGGGTATGGACGAGTTGAGCCACATTCTTAAGCATGTCTTTCAATGATTCAATGATGCTTCGTTTACGCAACATTATCTTGTCGTATAAGGGCATAAGGCGTTGTTTCATATTCGAACGAAGTCCTGTAACGATATGGATTCCGTCATCAAAGAGTTTTCCGAAAAGCGATTGGGAAATATAGCCTTTATCCGCATACAATTTTCCAAACGCCTATTCTGTCAGCGTGTCAATAACATTCTCGTTGCGGTCATCTACATTGGCCTTCGTCAATACGAAGTTGACAATCACACCCTTCTCATTGCACAGCAGATGCAGCTTGAATCCAACATACCATACCATTGTGCTCTTGCCTTTCTCGGCAATTCCCTTGAACACCTTCATGGAGAGTTGGCGTTTATTGTGGACTGCCGGCATACAGGTGCTGTCTACAAAACTGATGCCGGAACACCTTCCGAAACAAGCCGGTTTAAGAAACATAGTGAGAGCGACAAAACAACGAGGCATTACCTCCACAAAGCGGTTGTATGAGAAAGTCTTCGGGAAGAGATGTCGCCAGTGCTTGCGGACGCATCCGAGATAGTAATACTTGAAGTTACGGAATGAGTTGAAGTGGAAGCAGATCAGGATTGTGATGACCTCCGCATCAGACATCATCCGTTTTCTACGCCGTTTCGGAGCCTCAGAAGTGGAGCCGAGAGCATTTCTTGCCATCTCAACCTCAAATTCTTCCGCAGTTTCAGAAACGAAGTGCAAAACTTCCGACTGAATAGCCCACATTATTTTTGCGTTCGGCACTGAATGGCGGATTGGGAATGGGGCTCCATAAAGCCACATCCCCTCCCCAATACGATATTCAGTGTCGCAAAAGGTAACTTTCAACAAGCAATACAAAAAAGGGCGTGTATCATAATTTGACTATGGTACCCCCCCTCTTTGTTTTTGGGGTTCTGAGGT
>ERZ777306.1364-NODE-1364-length-39128-cov-58.713562_pt1 | contig 39128 bp, 26 predicted proteins | sample MGYA00374966_ERZ777306 | MGnify/ENA primary metagenome ERZ777306 (study PRJEB29329, sample SAMN06343882) | mouse gut metagenome | isolation source: Mouse cecum | place: Austria: Vienna | collected 2014-11-15 ... | reverse complement strand
GCATAGTGACAGAAGCCGCTTAGCCAATATGTTGAATTTTTAACGGACTATTATAATTAATGGAAAGGAAGTTTATAATTAATGAAAAGGAACTTATCTATTAATACTTTGGGCGGAAAGTAGCAGTAGTTTTGAGTGTGGCAAGTGGTGAAAGATGAATGATGTGGTGAAAGATGAAAGTGTATTCATAGTCAATGTAGACACGGTCCCTCGCCACGATGTTTCCTTTGCCGAGGGTCGATGATTTGAAGCCTTCTCATCTATTTCGGTGTCTTGCCGCCGCGGCTGTCCGCTAAAATGATAACCATAAAGGGGTGACACCTTCAATAGGTGTCACCCCTAATTTTTCAAGCTTCAAAAAGCTTTATCGGACAGCAATATATATTTATATACATCTTTAGCCTGTTTTCCTGCATACATCTCGGGGCTTTTCCATTCCACGATACACTAACACACAACTGTTCAATCCCTACTATACCATATTTATATGCCTTTTGAGGAAATTGAATACTTTTCAATTTCCAATCCGGTATTTCATCAAACATCCTCATCGAATCCTCCGCATTCCTGTTATCATAAGAAACAGCCTGACTATAGGTATATACTCCTAAAACAAAATCATAAAAGAAATAATAATCTTTTTCATCACACTATTCATTAGATTTCATATAAAAGAGTAATATAAAAATAGTACAAATTAGTCTTCCGACAAACGAATATTTACAGGATGACAAACAAATATCACCATACAAAATCTTTTGTGTTTATAAAAGATTTATTCATCAACTTTAGTCATTATAACATCAGTTGGAACTGAAAATCCAATAGGCTTTACTTCTACCCAATCCTCGAGTCCTTCCGTCTCCCACCATATACCTTCTTTTTCATTTAAAGTCCAATGTAATTTGTTGGGTCCTATTGGTTCTAAAGTACCTCCCCAAATTCCCTCTCCGTTAAAATGCTTCATTCGCTGGTCATAAAATTTGAATCCAATACCTTTTTTACCTTTATATCTCGTATTACATGCACCATAAATATAAATATGTTGCTCACCTCCATTTATATTTTCATAAACCCATTTGGTATTAATATCAGTAATATAATTTTCTACCATTTTATTTTTAACGGATAAAGAATATCCGCCAAATATAAGTTCTTCATCTATTTCTGCTTTCGGTTTTCCTTTATAAAAGGCTTCTCCTTTTATTAATCTAATAGTGAATACCGTATCCTCTTTTTCATATTTCCATGTGCCAATATAATCTTTTGCTGTTTGTTGGGCATAAACAGCAAAACTGTACATGGCAACTAATAAAATAAATAATATACGTTTCATAATAATAACTTTTTTATTTGTTACAATCTAAATTTTCTAACTGACCATTCGTATTTACAAATTTTGGTTTCCAACCGTCCCATCCCTGATTTAGTTCATTATATAAATTAAAAATAAACTGTAAGCCAGCCCCTTCTTTTTGTAAGAAACTTACACAATGAGCTATTCTATCTTCTATGCTGGCTCCTATTGCGCTATTAAGTGCGCGTGAATATTCTTGTTTCATCGTTTCTTTATCGTTCTGTAACTTTGTAGCAAAATCTCGAAATGCGTCTTCAGAGACTATCACCAAGCTATTGCATCCAAAATCTGAAATTATCCCATAAGAAAAGTTTTCCACATCAATATACCCTTGAAGATATTTCTGTGTTAACAAGTTTAAATCAGCAAATGAAGGGATCATGCTACCTCCTGGGTGTGAATGATACCATTCAGTAACACTATTCGGTTTCACGGCACTCCAATCATATCGAATACTTCCTTGTCCTTGTTTGTTGGGATTATGAATTGATGCACCACTGGCAATCCAACCATTTTCTTTTGAATTCGGTTGATAATAGACTCCCGCAAATATCTTTTTCACTCTGGCTATCAAGCTATCGTTTACATTCATTTCATTTGCCTTTTCACATGGATCCACATCAGGATCTTTCTCCTCTTTTTCTTCCACTGTACCATTCCCTGTACTTTCGTCCGGATTACCAGTTGACATCTCACTTGGATCCGGGAAAGGATCAGGATCAGGAGGTGGTATAGGAGTTAACCAATCGTCTGGAGTAATGGTCACCTCAGGGAACTGCCCTCCATTTATGTCTCCCGGCTCTGGAGTAATGATCACTTCTGGAAGGTTTCCACCATCAATATCCCAAGACCAGTCTTCTCCATCCCATAAATCATCCTCCCCACTTCTAGTGGAAATCTTCTTCTTTCTACCAAAAGCAAGTCCGGAAAGTTGAAAATTAGCAATCTGACGTTTTTCTTCTAATTCTGCTTGAGTAGATGCATTTAACAAAAAAACACCTTTCACTTTTATACCATTTTTATATGTATTAATACGAGCTATCATACTTGAATGAACCATAGAATAAATTGCAATTCCTGTAAACGTTCCTTTATCTACACAATTAATAAAGTCATTACATACCTGACTGTTATGGACAGCATCATATTCCTTAGCTGGAATAAGTGTCAGAATATATTGGCCAACATTATTCTCCTTTACATCTTTTACAATAACTAACTTTTGATACACATTTGTGTGTTTAGCAATTCCTTTATCATTTTTATATTCTACATATAAAGCTTTGTATTGAAAAGTTGATATTATAGGGATATCATAACACTCCAAATTATGCTTAGAAGAAGGTATAGCTCCCGTCCATTGAGGAGAGAAATCTCCTGGACGTATAGAATTATCAGCCTTTTCTTTTTCAGAACGAGTAGTTACACTTTCCATTGACTTCTCAAAAAAAGCTTTCGCTTCTTGCAAACTAAAATTTTTATTTTCGGTTCGTGAATCCATGTTTATTAATTCATCGTCCATACAACTCCAAACAAGAAATAATATAAGAAGTATAGATAAGCAACCAATATAAAGATAGATATTTTTCCTCATAATCAAATATATTTTCTAACTTTCGCCATTATAACATTCGTTGGAATAAAAAAAACATCCACATATACATAACGCAATCACTTATCGTTTACAAAAATGAGCAAAACAGACAAATCTCCATTCCCAATTAGTACACAAATTAGACAAAATAATACATAAAAACACATCTCCTAAATACAAGAATCCCCCTTGTTACACATATCTGTAGCAAGGGGGACTTATATGAACGAAGGCATTCATTCCACTCCGTCCTTCATGCCTAATTTTCAACTTATTTAAAGGTAGAATCCGAACCCTATCTTCACACCGAAACGTGACATATCTCCATCATTGAAACGCCATTTATAATAAACGGCAGGTTCAATGGTTACCGTACGCGAAAGGAAGTAAGCGTATCCGGCTTCGAGCCCCAGTCCCCAGTCCGTCTGATGTTTTCCACCACTCCAGCGGAAACGGTTCCAGTCGAGTCCGCCACCCAGATAAACACCTGTTTTATTGAAGTAGAAACGTACTCCGGTGCCCAATGTATACTCATCTATCGGTTTCGACCAGTCGGCTCCGGCATTTACCATCAAGGCAATACCCTCGGCCAAGAATGTGCCGACTTGTGCACCAACTCCAAATTTTGCTTTATCGTTTTCACTATACGAAAAGTCCAATCCCGACAATGAAGGATTAATAATCGTAATTCCTTTCTCAAATTGCGCCTGTGCAGTGAAAGAGACTGCCAATAAGCAAAGAGCCAAAGCTAATTTCTTCATAAACTTACTTTTTTAAGTGAATAGATTGTTCGTCTTTTTTGCGGCGTTCGCGCATTTGTTCCTTTTTCCGAAGCACCAGCCAAAGAAGGAGGACGATGACATAAGAAACTGCCACCGTAATTATTTTCTCTGTCGGGCCGACTTCCGTATTACGAGGCAACAAATAAGCCGCCGTTACGGATACATAAATAAGGAATGCAAGCGCCACTCCTGTTGATTTTCTTATTTTCTTCATTCTGTTGATTTTCTTGTTTTCTTCATTCTGACAATTTTCTTGTTTTCTGCTTGCCCAGCCAGACATAGAACCAAGCTGCCGCAATCACCACACACGCTATGCCGATGCCATAGGAGACTGCATGCGAAAGTCCCAATCCTTCGGGAGCAATGCATATATAAGTTGAACATACACATGTCATAAACAGTGCCGGTATCAAAGTAATGATATAAGGTTTTCTGGATACCGCCAGGAAGACTGTTATAGCCCACAAGGTAAACACAGCCAATGTCTGATTTGCCCAGGCAAAATAACGCCATATCATATTAAATCCGTTTGCATCACGCAAACTATACAAAAGCAAACCAATAGCTACTACAAACATCGGAATACAGATGTACAAACGACGGCGCATACTTTTTTGCTCCATGCCCAAGAAATCCGCCACAATCAGACGTGCCGAACGGAAGGCGGTATCTCCCGAAGTAATCGGAGCGGCAATCACTCCCAAAATAGCAAGTACTCCGCCGATTGCTCCCAACCATTCTTTTGTGATGGCATCAACGATAACAGAAGCATTGCTCTCTTCCATTCCGTTCTCATGGAAAAAATAAGTAGCGGCAGCAGCCCAAATAAGAGCAACAATGCCCTCGGTAATCATTGCACCGTAAAACACCGGTCGACCGTGACGTTCCGAGGTCATGCAACGTGCCATCAATGGGCTCTGCGTAGCATGAAAACCGGAAATCGCACCACAGGCAATGCTCACAAACATAATCGGGAAGATAGGAAGTTCGTTCGCTTCCGGGTTCGTATTTTGCAATCCGTCCCACAACTCCGGCAAAGCGGGATGGTTAACGTAGAGCATCACCAGAATGCCTACTGCCATAAACAACAAGGCAATCGCAAACAATGGATAGATTTTACCTATTATTTTATCAACAGGCAACAAAGTAGCCAGCATATAATATGCAAATACAACGATAATCCAAAACGTAGCATCCAAACTTTCCGGAGTGAGTTTTGCCAACAATCCGGCAGGTCCCGCAACGAAAACCGCCCCTACCAGAATCATTAAAATGACAGTGAATCCTCTCATCACCTGCTTGGCGGTCAGTCCTAAATAACGGCCTATTATTTCCGGCAAGCTTTCGCCTCCATTACGCAAAGAAAGCATTCCGGCAAAATAATCATGCATTGCCCCCGCAAAAATACTTCCCAGCACAATCCACAAGTATGCAGAGCTACCAAATTTCGCTCCCATGATTGCGCCGAAAATAGGACCTAACCCGGCAATATTGAGAAATTGAATCATGAAAATCTTCCAGGTGGGCAATGGAATATAGTCCACTCCATCCGCCTTGGTTAGTGCCGGTGTTTTACGGTCATCCGGACCAAAGACGCGCTCCATCAGGCGTCCGTACGTAAAATAGCCTACTATCAGTGCCAGCAGACATAGAGTAAATGTAATCATAGCGTGTCGTTCTTTTTTAACTTGGCAAATGTAACATAATCTCTCGAAACAGCCCAACATTACCGACACTTTTACTAACTTTGCGGGGATTTAAAACGAAAAACAAAGAATATGCGTCGATATATTTTCATTCTTTCACTTTTGTTTCCTTTCCTCTCCGTAGCCGCACAGCCCAAGCATGAGGTTCGTGCCGCCTGGCTCACTGCTCTGTATGGTCTTGACTGGCCTCGTACACGTGCTTTAAGCCCTCAAAGTATCTGCAAGCAAAAGGAAGAATTGGTGGATATTCTCGACAAGCTGAAAGCTGCCAACTTCAATACCGTCCTGTTTCAAACACGTACACGCGGGGACGTGTTATATCCCTCGTCTATCGAACCTTTCAACTCTATCCTGACTGGGAAACCCGGTGAAAATCCCGGATATGACCCGCTCGCCTTTGCCATCGAAGAATGTCATAAGCGGGGGATGGAGTGCCACGCCTGGATGGTGACTATTCCGCTGGGAAACAGGAAACACGTTGCTTCTCTCGGCAACCGTTCCGTCACCAAACGGATGAAAGACATTTGTGTACCGTATAAGAATGAATATTTCCTCAATCCGGGACATCCGGGAACCAAAGAGTATCTGATGAAACTGGTGCGGGAAGTCGTAAGCCGTTATGATATAGACGGAGTGCATTTCGATTATCTGCGTTATCCGGAGAATGCCCCTCTCTTTCCCGACAAGTACGATTTCCGCCGATATGGCAAAGGGCGTACAGTAGAGCAATGGCGGCGGGACAATATTTCAGAAATCGTACGCTATATATATAAGGGTGTAAAAGCGATGAAGCCGTGGGTGAAGCTAAGTGCCAGTCCGGTAGGAAAATACCGGGACACCTCGCGTTACTCTTCCCGTGGGTGGAATGCTTTCTTTACCGTTTATCAAGACCCGCAAGGATGGCTCGGCGAAGGCATCATAGACCAGATATATCCGATGATGTATTTCCAGGGAAACAGTTTCTATCCTTTTGCCCTCGACTGGCAGGAACAGAGCAACGGACGTCAGGTGATTCCGGGACTCGGCATCTATTTTCTCCACCCCGATGAAGGCAAATGGACACGCGACGAAATAGATCGTCAGATAAACTTCATCCGCAATCATAAAATGGCTGGTGAAGGGCACTACCGTGTGAAATATCTCATGGAAAACACACAAGGCATTTATGATGAACTGACCGAAAACTTCTACGCATATCCGGCTTTACAGCCTCCTATGCCTTGGTTGGATAATGTGCCGCCCACAGCTCCGTCCGAACTGAAAATAACTAATATCGACCATGGATATACGGAATTAACCTGGCAGGCTGCTACTGATAACGATCAGCGTAACAAGCCCATGTATGTTATTTACGCTTCTAATGAGTATCCGGTAGATATCGACCGACCGGAAAATATCGTTGCACAAAATATCAGGGAGACAAGCTATATCTATGCCCCTATCCTGCCTTGGAATGCGAAAAAGCATTTCGCAGTGACAGCTATTGACCGCTATGGAAATGAAAGTACAGCAGCACAGGAACAAACGGCTCAGCAGTAAATCTGGTATTTAGAATTGAGTTACTTGTTTCAAAACGGTAAGAAATGAGGTAAATGCATGCAATTATAAATTCTCAACCATTCTCATAGGAGTGAGAATATACCCTTGTCAGAATAGCCTGAAACAGTTCATTACCGGTGAAAAAAGGAATACATTCAGGTACGGATTACGCGGATTACACAGCAGAAGCGGCATGAAGCAGATCGACGATAAAGGCTATCTGATATCGTAAGTTAAATATTATCAGGAGTTACCCATATCCATGCCCTATAACAGCTTCTTTTATGAACAGGAACCAAAGGTAAATAACCGGAGTACACTCTACCTTCCCTGCTTTCCAACGGATAAGTTGCGGACATTCGTTCATGTTCCTGCAAAGCTTCACCTTCTGAAGGATGATAATCAATCACAAAACGTCCTGTTGAACCTGGACGTACATAACGGTCATGTAAAAAACGCGCAATGACTCCCATATTCATGCGCAGATTGATTTCCACACAGGGATGAATCCGAAAAACCGGCTTTTCATTCTCCGGAAACCGACAAATCATCATATCAACTCCAAGATAACCTTTATAAACGGTTCCCACCAACGCAGAAAGTCTGTATTTCAAACAGTTTTCCAAATCCATCAGAGCCTCTAAAGGGACATATTGCGCAAGTTGTTTCCGGATTGCCCCATTAGAAAGCAAACGATTCCCCTCATACATTCCACTCTTTCCGGTATGGAAGAGGGAATATCCCACAAACGTCAATTCACCTGCGCCATCGGAATAAAACTCCATGGCAAAATCTTCTACCTTATTATATATAGGCTCCGCAATGACTCCACCCTGCGAAGCAGCCACACGAGTACACCAGCCGGAGATGAAAGAAGTAAATATGCCTTTACACCAGTTCAGACCTTTACCGCTTCCCGAAAGCGGAGCTTTCAACAAACATTCCTTCCGCCCTTCCACAAAACGTTTCCATTCCTCCGGGGTCTTTAAATAATAAGATTCGCCGCAGAAACATTCATTCAGTTGTAATTCAGGAAGTAACGCGACGGCTTTAGAACGATGAGAGTATTCCCGCAGATCGTTTAATTGCCCCATAGAAGGCAGCAGGACTTCATCCACACCCAACACAGAAAGCCGCTTCCGTAAAGCCACATCCCATCCCCAGGGACGAATATCCAAATCCGGTTCAATAGCAAGTTCCGGCTCCGTTATCAAATCAACCGAAAGTCCTAATAATTCCTGTATCTTCTTCACATAGTCGAGATTATAGGCGGAAGGAGCCAATACCGCACTCCCCTCTTCCGCATACCACATCGGAAGCAAGGCCAATTCGGAAGCCATACGTCTTGCCGAAGCCGGAGCCATATAATTCGCTTCACCACTGGCAAGCGCCAAGTCATGTTCCGGATTGAATATATAAAGAGCCTTTTTTGTCATTTCAAATGAATTCAAAACTTTATTCTGCAAATATATACAGGAAATAGCCAGGAAGGACTACAATAAACAGAAAGTTGGAATTAAACACACAATTTTGCCATCTCTACTTTGCAAATCCTAAAAAAAGCAGTATATTTGCCACTCGAAAAACAAAGAACTGAAATGGAATCATTCTACCGCACACACGCCTACCTCGTTGAGCACACCAATGCCCCCGTTCGCCGCGATCTCATGGACGAGATCGACTGGAGCGACCGCCTGATTGGTATCAAAGGGACACGTGGCGTAGGAAAAACCACTTTCCTTCTCCAATATGCCAAAGAGAAATTCGGGAACGACCGTTCCTGTCTGTTCATCAACATGAACAACTTCTATTTCTCGGGTCACAGCATTATAGAGTTCGCCAACGAATTTCAAAAACGTGGCGGAAAAGTATTGTTGATCGACCAGGTGTTCAAACATCCGGAATGGAGCAAAGAGTTACGCATGTGTTACGACCGTTTTCCTAATCTGAAAATAGTCTTCACCGGCTCGTCCGTGATGCGACTGAAAGAAGAAAATCTTGAATTACGTGATATCGCAAAGAGCTATAACCTGCGCGGATTCTCTTTCCGTGAATTCCTGAACTTGCAGACAGGTATGAAATTCCGGGCATACAGCCTCGAAGAAATTCTTAGCACTCACGAACAGATTGCCAAAGGAGTACTCTCCAAAGTTCGTCCGCTTGACTATTTTCAGGATTACCTGCACCACGGATTCTATCCGTTCTTCCTCGAAAAACGTAACTTTTCGGAGAATCTGCTGAAGACGATGAACATGATGGTGGAAGTAGATATCCTGCTCATCAAACAAATTGAACTGAAATATCTTTCAAAGATAAAAAAATTGCTATATTTGCTCGCTGTCGACGGACCGAAGGCTCCAAATGTGAGCCAACTGGCAAGCGACATACAGACATCTCGCGCCACGGTGATGAACTATATCAAGTATCTGGCAGATGCGCGACTCATTAATTTGGTTTATCCGAAAGGGGAAGAATTCCCTAAAAAACCTTCGAAAATAATGATGCACAACTCCAACCTGATGTATTCCATCTATCCGGTGAAAGTGGAAGAGCTGGATGTGCTCGACACATTCTTTGCAAATTCTTTATGGAAAGACCATAAGATACATAAAGGGGATAAAAACGTCTCTTTTATGGTAGACGAAGTAATGCCGTTCAAAATTTGCCAGGAAGGCGCAAAAATCAAGAACAATCCGAATGTAACGTACGCGTTGCATAAGGCTGAAATAGGTCGGGGCAACCAGATACCTCTCTGGATGTTCGGCTTTTTATATTAAAAGATTTATTTACTTAAATATTTAATTTAGTTATGACTAAACAGAAGAAATTCATCACTTGTGATGGTAACCAGGCTGCAGCACATATCTCGTATATGTTCTCTGAAGTAGCAGCTATCTACCCCATCACTCCTTCTTCGACTATGGCTGAGTACGTAGACGAATGGTCTGCCGCAGGACGTAAGAACATCTTCGGCGAAACAGTATTGGTACAGGAAATGCAATCTGAAGGTGGTGCTGCCGGTGCAGTTCACGGTTCTCTTCAGGCGGGTGCGTTGACTACTACTTACACTGCTTCCCAGGGTCTTCTCCTGATGATCCCTAATATGTACAAAATTGCCGGTGAGTTCTTGCCTTGCGTATTCCATGTATCTGCTCGTACATTGGCTTCTCACGCATTGTGTATCTTCGGTGACCACCAAGACGTAATGTCAGCTCGTCAGACTGGCTTTGCGATGTTGGCTGAAGGCTCTGTACAGGAAGTTATGGATTTGGCTGGTGTTGCTCACTTGGCTACCATCAAATCTCGCGTTCCGTTCATGAACTTCTTCGATGGTTTCCGCACATCTCACGAAATCCAGAAGATCGAAATGTTGGAAAATGATGATCTTGCTCCGCTAATCGACCAGGAAGCTTTGGCTGAATTCCGTGCCCGCGCACTGAACCCGATGAAACCGGTAGCTCGTGGTATGGCTGAAAATCCTGACCATTTCTTCCAACATCGTGAATCATGCAACAACTACTATGAAGCAGTTCCTGCTATCGTAGAAGAATACATGAATGAAATTTCTAAAATCACAGGTCGTAAATACGGTTTGTTCGATTACTATGGTGCAGAAGATGCAGAACGCGTAATTATCGCTATGGGTTCTGTAACAGAAGCTGCCCGCGAAGCTATCGACTACCTGGTAGCAAACGGCGAAAAAGTGGGTATGGTTGCCGTACACCTGTATCGTCCGTTCTCTGCTAAACACTTCCTGGCTGCTGTACCTAAGACTGCTAAAACTATCGCAGTTCTTGACCGTACTAAAGAACCGGGTGCTAACGGCGAACCTCTTTACCTTGACGTTAAAGACTGCTTCTACGGTGCAGAAAATGCTCCGGTTATCGTTGGCGGCCGCTACGGTTTGGGTTCAAAAGATACTACTCCTGCTCAAATCCTTTCAGTATTCGAAAACTTGGCTATGCCAATGCCGAAGAACCACTTCACTATCGGTATCGTAGACGACGTTACTTTCACTTCTCTTCCTCAAAAAGAAGAAATCGCTTTAGGCGGTGAAGGTATGTTCGAAGCTAAATTCTACGGTTTGGGTGCTGACGGTACAGTAGGTGCTAACAAGAACTCTGTAAAGATTATCGGTGACAACACTGACAAACACTGCCAAGCTTACTTCTCATACGACTCTAAGAAGTCAGGTGGTTTCACTTGTTCTCACTTGCGTTTCGGTGATACTCCGATCCGTTCTACTTACTTGGTAAATACTCCGAATTTCGTTGCTTGTCACGTTCAGGCTTACCTGCACATGTACGATGTAACTCGCGGTTTGCGTAAGAACGGTTCTTTCTTGCTGAACACAATCTGGGAAGGTGAAGAACTGGCTAAGAACCTGCCTAACAAGGTTAAGAAATATTTTGCACAGAACAACATTTCCGTATATTATATCAACGCAACTCAGATTGCACAGGAAATCGGTTTGGGCAACCGTACCAACACGATCCTTCAATCTGCATTCTTCCGTATCACAGGCGTCATTCCTGTAGAACAAGCTGTTGAGCAGATGAAGAAATTCATCGTTAAGTCTTACGGCAAGAAGGGTGAAGACGTTGTCAACAAGAACTATGCTGCCGTTGACCGTGGTGGTGAATACAAGACTTTGGCTGTTGATCCTGCTTGGGCTAACCTGCCAGATGACACAAAAGCTGAAAACAACGATCCTGCATTCATCAACGAAGTAGTTCGTCCTATCAATGCACAGGATGGTGACCTGCTGCCTGTATCTGCATTCAAAGGTATCGAAGACGGTACTTGGCATCAAGGAACTGCTAAATATGAAAAACGTGGTGTAGCAGCATTCGTTCCCGAATGGAATCCGGAAAACTGTATCCAGTGTAACAAGTGTGCGTACGTTTGTCCTCACGCTGCTATCCGTCCGTTCGTGCTTGATGCAGAAGAACAGAAGGGTGCTCAGTTCACACAATTGAAAGCAGTAGGTAAAGCATTCGACGGCATGACTTTCCGTATGCAAGTAGACGTGCTTGACTGCTTGGGTTGCGGTAACTGTGCCGACATCTGTCCGGGTAATCCGAAGAAGGGTGGCAAGGCATTGACCATGAAGCACCTCGAAAGCCAATTGGCTGAAGCTGACAACTGGACTTACTGCGTAGACAACGTGAAGACTAAACAACATCTTGTTGACATCAAGGCTAACGTGAAGAACTCACAGTTCGCGACTCCATTGTTCGAGTTCTCAGGTGCTTGCTCAGGTTGTGGTGAAACTCCGTATGTGAAATTGATTTCTCAATTGTTCGGTGACCGTGAAATGGTTGCTAACGCTACCGGATGTTCTTCTATCTACTCCGGCTCTGTTCCTTCTACTCCTTACACTAAGAACGAAAACGGTCATGGTCCTGCTTGGGCTAACTCACTGTTCGAAGACTTCTGTGAATTCGGTTTGGGTATGGAATTGGCTAACGAGAAGATGCGTGCCCGTATCGTGAAAGTGATGAACGAGGCTATTGCTGCCGAGTGTACTCCTGCTGAAGTGAAAGAATTGTTCACCGAATGGATGAACAATATGCTGGATGCAGAAAAGACTAAGGAATTGGCAGCTAAAATTATTCCGGTTGTTGAAGCTAACAAGGATAAATGTAACCACTGCAAACAAATCGCTGAACTGCAACAATATCTTGTTAAACGCAGCCAGTGGATTATCGGTGGTGACGGTGCTTCTTACGATATCGGTTACGGTGGCCTTGACCATGTAATCGCTTCCGGTAAGGACGTTAATATCCTTGTTCTGGATACTGAGGTTTACTCTAACACAGGTGGTCAGTCTTCTAAGGCTACTCCGGTAGGTGCTATCGCCAAGTTCGCTGCTGCCGGTAAGCGCGTACGTAAGAAAGACCTCGGTCTGATGGCTACTACTTACGGTTATGTATATGTTGCACAGATTGCTATGGGTGCTGACCATGCTCAAACGCTGAAAGCTCTCCGCGAAGCAGAAGCATATCCGGGACCATCTTTGATTATCGCTTACGCTCCGTGTATCAACCACGGTCTGAAAGCCGGTATGGGTAAGAGCCAAGAAGAAGAAGAAAAGGCTGTAGCATGCGGTTACTGGCACTTGTGGCGTTACAACCCGGCTTTGGAAGCTGAAGGCAAGAATCCGTTCCAGTTGGATAGCAAAGAACCGAACTGGGCTGATTTCCAAGGTTTCTTGAAGGGTGAAGTTCGTTACGCTTCTGTAATGAAACAATATCCTGCTGAAGCTGAAGAATTGTTCAAAGCTGCTGAAGAGAACGCTAAATGGCGTTACAACAGCTACAAACGTTTGGCTAGAGAAAACTGGGGTGCTGAATAAAAAGCTATTTTAAAAAAGGGGAAAGGCGGAAGTCCATAAGGATATCCGCCTTTTTACTTATAATTAAAAATATCTTTAATCAATATAACCTTAACTCACTCAGCAACTCTATAAGAGTTCGTACACTACAAGATAGTGTACTTCAAAAAGCCATCTTCAAATACGTCACCATTATAACCATATATAATTCCGTTCTCTTCATCCACATCAAATGCATATAATAGAACGTCCAGTTCGTATTTGGCGACAGAATGCCCTGAATAATCAAATACTTCAATAAAACATCCTTTTTCTCCTTTAGGACATCTTATATAGAAATAACGTTTACCCGTAACTAATTCACGCTGACAAAATTTGCTCTCTTTGACATTATTCACTATTATATGAGGAACTACAGTCTTATCAACAAGTCTCTTGCAGAGCTTCATATCACTTACTCGATAAAAGTCTATTTGCTTTTTATAAGTATAAGCATAGATTATTAAAGAGTCGTTAGCTGCCAAATATCCTCTATTCTCATCAAAGAATAATTCCTTCTGCTTTTGTTCAATCAAAATCTGCCCCGTTATCTGCATGGTATTCAAATTGACTTTTTCTATATTAAGTTTATAGGGAAACGTACTATATATTAATAAAGAATCGTTGACAACATTCATAAAATTGACTATTCTATCAGAGATAGGTAGTTTAATTTCTTCCTCAAGAGACATATGGTTATTATCCAATATAAAACATTTGATAAGAAATGGGGTGTATCCCCAAATATAAACTTTATCAGAAACAGTTTTACATAATGTGGGAGATATTTGAAATTCATCTTTTCCTCCTCCTTTGACTCCACCTTGATAAATACAATGAAATCCAGGAAGTGAATATTGATATATCATAGCATCATTATTTCTTGAATCTGTTACAAAAAGATTTCCTTTTTTTACCACTATTCCATCAGGAGAGAATATTTCATTTACTCTTATTTTCTCCGCACAAAAAGTTTTTTTCACTGGAAAGGGCTCTATTTCCAGTGAAGATACCTGCCTTTGTGCACAAGTTTGTCCGCTACATGCAATAATAATTAAAGTATAAATAAGTAATAAACAAATTTTATTTTTCAACATATTATTTATTCTTTCTAAAACGACTATCTTAATTCAATAAATAAGCCTATGGTATACTGTATATACTGTATCTATCATTTAGAGGTTTTTAGCCCAAAGAGTCAGTTTTTTATATATAAAAAAATAATACTTTTCAATGAATAATATATCTATAGGCCATAATAAAGTTACCATCCCGGTAGATTAGGAAAAGAACCTGCACAGGTAGAAGTACCTATACTCGTAGTGGATTTTACTGTATTACAGCCACTGCATGACGTAACATAAAATGCGGGTTCGTCTGGTAGTAATGTTGTACTGGTAAAAATGTAACACTGTTTGAACCCTCCGGTAAACTCATCATATGCCAAAGCCTCCACATTAAGAAGTGTTAACTGAGTTAATCCATTTTTTGAATTATATGTCACATGGACACCATAACAAGCAACTGCTATAATCAAAGCAGCTAAACCATAAAATCTTTTTTTCATTTTGATAAGTTTTTAATTTATTACTTTGTGTATTTTTTTGTAAATATACTGTTTTATTAGTGGCAAGCAATATTTTATGGTATGTTATTCAGCAGATTAGATATAATTTATTACTGGCACTTGTGGCGTTACAACCCGGCTTTGGAAGCTGAAGGCAAGAATCCGTTCCAGTTGGATAGCAAAGAACCGAACTGGGCTGATTTCCAAGGTTTCTTGAAGGGTGAAGTTCGTTACGCTTCTGTAATGAAACAATATCCTGCTGAAGCTGAAGAGTTGTTCAAAGCTGCTGAAGAGAACGCTAAATGGCGTTACAACAGCTACAAACGTCTGGCTAAAGAAAACTGGGGTGCTGCCGAATAATCGGTTGTCACACTGTTGACAGATAAATAATCAAGTAGGAGGAAAACGAAGTTTTTGTTTTCCTCCTACTTTTGTTTTTTTTACCCACCAAACTACTGAATATCAAAAAAACAAAAGTATCTTTTCATTCATTTATATTTTTTTGTAACTTTGTCCTCGGATATGAGTTACCATATCCGGACATATTAGAAATATCAAGAAGCGTTATGCTTATCTTGTGAATTAAGAACCTGAGAAATTTTCATATTTAGCACAAGAGATTGGCATAGTGGTTCTCACGCTATAGCGTGAGCTGCTATTACCATATTCGTGCTATAGGTTTTCTCAGGACCTTCAATTCAGATGTGGGCATTGCAGTCTCACGCTTCTCTGTTTAATACATAAAGGTCTTGAGAGATTGGAAGACACCTTCTATTTATTATGAAAAAAATATTCTATTCAGATTCTTCCAGACTTATCCTCCGATTGCTCAGCCTCGTGTTGTTTTTCTGCGCCGCTGGCCTGTCTGCGTGCGATGACGAAAATGAGGCCAATGAAGAAAAAGCCATATTCGAAAAACTGCAAGGCACATGGAAAAGTACCTACATCGTAATGCACGACAACTTTACCAGCATCAACGGAGAAACCTACAATGAATCAATCGATGAAGCCATCACAAGCAAGGGAAACGAATGGTATATCCGATGGAAATTTGACCGCAACCGGAAAGTAACCATACTGGAATCAGGCAGTTCTGATGATATCCAACTGCCGGCAACCTTTGGCTTTACACTAAGCGGAAATAGGATTAGCGGAATACCCTTTTCCGGAGACTTTACAAGCTATTCAACGATTACCGAAATCTCCGACACTCAATTCATCATCGAAATGGAAGACAAAGGAAGAGACAAAGACGGTAAATCGGACTATTATCATCGGATAACATTCGAAAAAGTGCAATGAGTATGAAGAAGTATTTAATCACACTGTGCCTTATCATAAGCATGACATTCTACGGTCATCTTCTTTATGCACAGAATATATCCTATCAAGACAGTGTACAACACAGGCTTGATTCGTTGGAAAACGTAGTGAAAGCATTATCCTCCAGCGTGCAAAAGACACAAAAGAAAGAAAAAGACCACTCCGTATGGAGCCGAAAGAGATTCACAGCCATAGGATATGCAACGCAAACACTTACGCCTGCATATGGAAATGAGTTAAAAAGTGACTTTGGAGTAGCCCTTACCAGTGGACGTGCTGTCTATCTGCACAAAAAGCCGTTATTCGGTAAACTCAAGTTTGCATTTAATTGGGGCTCGGATATCAGCTATACCAAATATAAGAACTACAAAGAAGAGTATAACTACAGTGCTGCTGACGAAATGGAAATCCAAGACTACGGTTTGCATCAATGTGACATTGGCATATTAGTGGGTCCCTCCATCACTTTCAATCCTGTGGGTCATCTTATGATATCCGGCTATTTTAGATTTGTCCCGTCCTATTCAATGCTGATACTCAACGATGACATAAACAGCAACTACGCCTCATTTTTTACTTATGGCGGGGAAATTTCGTGGAAAGCCATTGGTATTGGAGTAGAAGGAAGACAAGGCAATGCCAAATACAGCAGCCTAATGTCCGAAGGTGACGATATCAAAATGAAATACACCACTCACTCGCTACGAGCGTACATCAGCCTGCATTTCTGACCAAATCCGCTTTTTCATAAAACGGAATGCATATCATACACAATCAAATTTCAGCCTGCCATTGCCGGAATACCCGTTCAATGGCGGGCTGAAGTTTTATCCTTTTCTTTTCAACAAATCCGTCGGGCTCTCGCCAAACTGTTCCTTATAGCATTTGGCAAAATAAGAAGGTGAACTGAAACCGACTTCATAACCAATTTCGGCTACCGTCATATCCGACGAAGCGAGCAGAGACGCAGCTCTCTTCAGACGGGCAATACGGAGCAATTCATTAGGAGAATAATTAGTCAAGGATTTTATCTTCCGATAAAGCTGCACACGGCTCAAGCCCATTTCTTTGCCCAAATCTTCTACATTCAAACCGGAATCTCCCATCTTTGCGTCAATCAAGGTTTTGAACTTTTCTACAAAATCCTTGTCCATATCGCAGACATCTTCTTTGGCCAATGCCTGTCCGCCACCAAAGAATTGTTTCAGGCGACGATGCGAATCTATGAGGTTGCGGACACGCGCCAGCAACAATTGCGAACTGAAAGGCTTGGAAATGTAAGAGTCCGCACCACCATCATAACCTTGAATCTTCTGTTCATCCAAAGAACAGGCAGTCAAGAGGATAACGGGAATATGGCATGTTTGCAGTTCGCTTTTCAGACGACGGCAACATTCAATACCATCAATGCCCGGCATCATCACGTCAGAGATGATCAAATCCGGAACATATTTCATAGCCTTGCGGATACCTTCCGAACCGTCCGCCGCTTCAATGACAGTATAGTCTGTATGAAGTAGTCCATGAACATATGAACGAATATCCACATTATCATCAATGATAAGTACGGAAGGTTTGGAAGAATCATAGTTCTTTTCCAGTTCCTCTTCCTCAATGGGCAAAGCATCGTTCAAGGAAGAAGCTTCGGAAACAGAAGATACCGGAGATTCTTCCAAAGAAGAGGTCTCGCAAGCACAAGTCCGTACCGGCAAATCGACGGTGAAGACGGTGCCTTGCTTTTCGTCACTTTCCACTGATATAGTCCCGCCATGCATCTCGACGAAAGCCTTTACCAAAGCCAGCCCTATCCCCGAACCGGCATGGTGCATATCAATTTTATAGAAACGGTCAAAAATATTACGGATATGTTCGGCTGAAATCATCGAACCGGTGTTGGATACGGTAAAACGAATCCATCGGTCATCCTCTTTTGTCAAGGCAGACAAACGGACGGTAACTTTACCATTCTCCGGCGTAAACTTGAAGGCATTGGAGAGAAGATTAAAATAAATGCGTTCCAACTTCTCTACATCTGCCAAGGTATGGTAGTTCGTATCCGGCATATTGTCAAAAGAAAAATGAATATGCTTTTTGCGGGCTGCCGCCAGGAAAGATTCGTTCCAACCTTTGAAAGAGGAAAGAATATCAACCGGAACGGGGGTATATTCCATCTTCCCGTTTTCGTATTTACGGAAATCCAATATCTGATTGACCAAACGCAAGAGGATATTCACGTTTCGTTGCACCAACAGTAGCATCCGGTGTTGGTCGTCACTCAACGTCTTATCAGCCAACAGATGCTCCACAGGGTCGGCCACCAAAGTTAAGGGAGTTCGGAAATCATGAGAGATGTTCGTAAAGAAAACAAGTTTGGCGTGGGTGGCCTCTTCCAGCTGATGAGAAAGCTGTATTAACTGGTCACGCTGTTCTGCCAGTTTGTCGCGCTGTTGTTCCAATTGGTCGCGCTGCTCTTCCAACTTATCCCGTTGCTCTTCCAACTGCCTTTTCTGTTCGGAGAGCTCTCTATTCAAACGATTTTTAGAACGCAGCGAGTTGTAGACAACTACCAATAATCCTGCCACCAGCAAGAGAATAACCAAACCGCCATACATCACCACTTGTTGTGTAGCCACACGTGACAAATATCCATCGATACGTCCGTTCAGTGTTTCTATCTTTTCGTCCAGTTCCGAGATGTGAGCAGTCTGAAGTTGCATGACATGTGCGTTAGTCCGGTCTACTACCGCTGTATTCATTATGGTTTCACGCGGGTAAGGTTTTGCTTCGAGAATATTCATTGCCAGTTGCAGTACTTTATCACCGTTAGTCGGATAAATAAAGGTAGCGTTCAATACACTGTCAAGCACAAGCTCCAGTCCGTTTCCTTTGCCCGGCAAGGCATCGATACCGACAAATATCATTTCTTTCTCCCGCCCCGCCTTCCTGGCAGCCTGATAAGCTCCGGGAGCTATGCGGTCATTATGCGCATATACGGCATCAATCTTCGGATGGCGACGGAGTATGCTATCCATTGCCACTTCCGCCGGTTCGCGCTCCCAGGCTGCATCCGCTTTATCAATCAGCTTTATATCAGGAAAGTTACTGATAGCCGCCATAAATCCCTGATGACGTTCCATTGCAGGAGTCGATCCACTCAGTCCGGTAAGCTCCACCACATTCCCTTTTCCTTTCAGAGTGGATGCCATGTAATTTCCTACTGCGCGGCCTATTTCATAATTATCAGCACTGATATATGCAGTATATTTATCGGAAAGAATCTTCCGGTCGACCAAGATAACAGGGATTCCCTTTTGGTAAGCCTCTTCCACAATCGGAGTCATCGGGGCCGCTTCATTGGCAGAGATAATCAGCAAATCGACACCTTTATCTATGAAATAACGGACATCTTCCGCCTGCTGACGGTTATCATCGCCCGCCGACCGTATCTCTACCGACACTCCGTCATAAAACATGGCTTCACGGAGAATCTCATCATTCATCTTATGCCGCCAGGAATCATCACTACACTGAGCCACCCCAATACGGAAACGGGGGGCATCCTGCCGACAGGCAGTCATGCCGATAAGACAAAACAATATCACTATCCACTGCGTGTATTTCATCGGTTTAATCGTTTTAAATACTTTCATCGTTTTCATAGTACTTAGCAGATTGATTCAGAACAAAAATAAAAATAAATCTGCAAGTTCGCTAACTATCCCCCGATTTTTCTACAAATTACTCTCTCTAAAGAAGATAAGATAACTAAAAATATTCACCGGGAAATTATTAACAAAAGTATAAGAGGTAAACAAAACACTTAATCAATGTTATAAAACATCTCTTTTTATTTGGATTATTTGCAGATTTCACAGAAGTCCGTATCTTTGCACTGTGTTTTTCATAGTATTAGATTTAAGGTTAACAAAGGTTGGAGCAAGGCGTTGCTCCTTTTTTTATGTCTATACGTCTCCTAATATAAATCTAATGTTGAACCAATAGAAAAGAAGTTTTTTCTATTAATAAACCAAGACTCATCTATTAATGCTTTACTCCCCCCCAAAAATATATGGGTCTTGTTCCAATCTCTACAAGATATGAATCGGAACGGGTTCTCACGAGAACCGTAATAAGGTCAGAAAAAAGAAACCTCTCAAAGTATGTCATTTTAACTTTGAGAGGTTATACGCCGATAACAGATAATCATTCCATCTATTACCGATATATATTAAATAGGATTATAACAATCTGTCTTTCAATACCTGCGGAAGTTCCGGCATCGCCCCGCTCTGCGTGCAGACATAAGCAGAAACTTCCACCGCCAACTTATGAGCTTCGGGAACCGGCTTGCCATTCAATATGGAAGCACAGAAAGCTGCCGTGAAAGAATCGCCCGCTCCTACCGTATCGGCTACGGGAACTCTCGGCGTTTCCTGGAAAGAGACAACGCCCGGAGTAAATACATAGCTGCCATTGATGCCGCAAGTCAGAATCAACATTTTCAGATTGTACTTGGCCAACAGAATCCAGCACTTGTCCTGCAAGTCGATGCCCGGATAACCGAACATACGGCTGATGGTCACCAACTCTTCGTCGTTTATCTTCAAGACATTGCAGCGTTGGAAGGAATCGCGCAACACTTCTTTGGTGTAGAAGTCCTGACGGAGATTGATGTCGAATATCTTTAATTGTCCGTCTATATCGGGCATGGTGTCCAAGAAGCGGTTGATAGTGGCGCGACTTGCTTCATTGCGCTGCGCCAACGAACCGAAGCAAACGGCACGCGTGTTCAATGCCAGACGTTTCAGTTCGTCCGTGAAAGGAATGTTATCCCAGGCAACCCCCTCCTTGATTTCATAACAAGGCACACCTTCGGCGTCCAGTGTCACTTGCACCGTACCGGTAGGATAATCTACCCGTTCAATCTGAGTATTCAGTTTCTTGTCTTTAAAGACCGATATAATCTCATCCCCCAGTTCGTCATTGCCTACCGCACTGACTACACGGCTGTCAAAGCCAAATTGCGAAACATGATAAGCGAAGTTTGCCGGAGCACCGCCTATTTTCTTTCCTTCAGGCAGCACATCCCATAGTGCTTCACCCATTCCTACTATCGTATTATTCATGATAAACAGAGTTTAATTGATTCCCAAATATAAAATTATTTTCTGATACGGAGCGTATAGAACAGCAGATAAAGCACACCGATTGTCATTACTGCAATAGCGCCGTTCTGTCCCAGTGAAGTGTCCGAAGCCACTCCCATCGCCAACGGAAATACCGTTCCACCGAAAAGCCCCATAATCATCAGACCGGAGACTTCGTTTTTCTTACCCGGCAGATAAAGCAACGCTTGCGAGAAGATGACGGAGAATACGTTAGAGTTACCGAAACCAATCAGGGCGATGCAAGCATAGATAACCGCTTTCTCGTGGAAGATGAACAAACCAATCATGGCAACCAACATCATTACTACACTGATAGCAAAGAAAGATTTCGGAGACATCTTGCGCAGAATGAACGAACCCAGGAAGCAACCCGCCGTACGGAAGATAAAATAGAGACTTGTCGCGAAAGCGGCATCATCCAGTCCCATTCCGATGCGTTCCATCAGAATCTTCGGAGCGGTAGTGTTCGTACCTACGTCGATACCGACATGACACATGATACCGATGAAGCAAAGCAGGATGAACGGTTTGCCGAGCAAAGCGAGACATTGTCCGAAAGTAGACGGTCTGCCTTCTTCTTTTTCTTCTTTAATCTGTGTGACATTGAGCAACAGAACAGCAATAACGGCTACAATCATGTAAATCGGGAACAGGATGCGCCAGCCCAAATCGAAAGTCGGGATGGCTTGTGTAGCTCCCCACATGGCAATATAAGGAGCAAGGAAAGAAGCGATGGCTTTTACAAACTGACCGAAAGTCAGGCTACTTGCCAGGCGGTCACCCCTCACGATGTTGGAGAGCAAGGGATTCAGAGAGGTCTGCATCAATGCGTTTCCGATACCCAAGAGGGAGAAAGAAATCAGCATCAGCATATAACTGTCACCGAAAACCGGCAATAACAAAGAAGCAAAAGTGACAATCAGACTGAGCAATACAGTCTTCTTCTGACCGATACGGCTCATCAGCATCCCTGTCGGTACGGAGAAAATCAGGAACCAGAAGAAGACAAGTGAGGGAAAAATGTTTGCTTGTGAGTCCGACAGACCAAGGTCTGCCTTTACATAATTGGAAGCAATGCCTACCAAGTCAACGAACCCCATGGCGAAAAAGCATAGCATCACCGGGATAAGTTTGGAGAGAGAAGAGTTTTTACTGTTTTCCATTGTTATATCTGTTACTTAAATTTCGCATACCTGTTTATCCGTATGCTACAAAGTGAATCTGTTATTGTATAATTTCTGTATCTTTAGGGCTTAATTTGTCCGCCCTTACGGGAGCAAACCTGTTTGCCCCTTATCCGATTCTTGCTTCACATCGCTATAATAGGATGAAAGCTACGATATTGTTGGTTTGTCACGGCCGTGACAAATTCTCTTCATGGCTGTGGTAGCTTCTCTTCACGCCCGTGAGAAGAATCTACCACGGCCGTGGCAAGCTACTTATACCGTAGGCTTAACAGAAGTATACCGTTACCTTAAGTGTAGGAACCCGTAAGGGTAGATATACTCTGCCGTAAGGAACCGGGAAAAGAGCCTACAGATTACATAGAAGAGTCCTATGGCTTCAACCGGTAAACCACAAACGAATCTACCTTATAGGATCCGCCCTTGCTGTAAAAGCCGATATGGCAGTAAGGCTCCGACGGGAATACCTGATTGGTCATTGCGAAACGTCCACCGTCACCGAATGCTTCTATACTTGATTTATCTACAAACAGGCGAAGTTTCAGTTCATTCCTTCCGCTTTCGATAGCCGTCCACGTCAGCGTCGGGAAATTTTCGTTGAAGCTGACATCTCCGCTTTTACGGCGGTCCATAGAGAATTTGTTCTCTTTCATGTCATATTGCATGTCCACTTCCTCGCCCTTATCATTGTAGAGACGGAAGCCGATAATGTCTGCATGTTGGTTCTTGATGGTCAGTTCTATTTCGTAAGCACCTTCGTTACCCGGAATCATTTCTTTGACCGTGCGTGTTCCACTTACTTTGAACGAACGTTTCTTCGAAATGTCGCGCAGTTTCAGCAGTTCGGGAGAAGGGGCGGATTTGAGATAAATCTCACCGTCTGCGGCAAACAGGCTCAAATCGCGGGGAACGGAGTTCGGACTACGGTATTGGGAGGTAGGAACATCATTTGCATATTGCCAGTTGCTCATCCATGCGATGGCGATACGGCGGTTGTCGGGGGCATCACTCCAAGTAACAGTAGCGTAATGGTCTTTTCCCCAGTCCATCCATTTGGTTTTGGAGGGTGATTCGTTTACAAACTCTTTTCCGTTGAAGGAGCCTACAAAATATTGAGTAGCACTTCCTCCGAAAGGACCTCCTGGATTCAAATTACAAAGCAACACCCATTTCTTATCATTGGTACCTTCTACTGGAAGTTCAAACAAATCGGGACATTCCCACACGCCGCCATGTGCACCTTGTCCTTCACCGAAACGACTTTCAAAGGTCCAATCTTTCAGATTAGGAGAAGAGAAAATCTGCATTTCCTGCCCTACTGCCAATACCATAATCCACCGATGGGTTTCTGCATGCCAAAACACTTTCGGGTCGCGGAAGTCACAGACCTCAGACACCAGAACGGGATTGTTTTCGTATTTAGTAAAAGAACGTCCGTTGTCGGTGCTGTAAGCTATACTTTGCACTTGCCGGTCACTGCTTTGAGTGTAGATAGCAACAATAGCACCTGCACCAAATCCTGCTGTATTATCGTAATCCACCACAGCCGAGCCACTGAAAATTGTTCCTAATGCATCAGGAGCTATAGCAACAGGAAGATGTTTCCAGTTTACGAGGTCTTTAGTGATGGCATGTCCCCAGCTTAGATTTCCCCATTGAGAACCATAAGGGTTGTATTGATAAAACAAATGATATTCACCGTCTTTATATACCATTCCGTTCGGGTCGTTCATCCAACCATAAAGGGGCGAAAAATGATAAGTGGGACGGTACTTTTCCCGATTAGCTGTATCAAACGTATCGGATAATCTCATTTCCTTGCAGCAAACCGTATTTTCAGGAGAAAAGTTTGTATGAAGAGGATCATTCGTTTGTAGTTTAAATTTGCAGGAAATCGTCCGGCCTGAATAACTGGAAATGTCTACAGGAACAAAGTAATCCACTTTATGCATCGCCAGCCGTACATCCAGCCATTTCACCTCTTCATTATTTATAATCATACTGATACGTACATCGGGGGCAGTTTCTTCTACCGGTAGAAGAAGATACTTCTGATTGGTATTAATACGTACCATGTAATGTCCTTCTCCAAGATTCTTTATCAATAAAGGAGAATCTGCTGCGCGGAGCGAAAAAGAAAAAGTTATAAGTAAAAAATAAATCAGAACAGCCTGAAATTGCTTAGATAAAAGAAATACATTCATGTTTCAATGGTATTAAAATATGATTAAAGTATGATTGATGTAGGCAAAGGTAGGCGCTTCGGGATGAAACGCCTATCAAATTTGTTTCAAACGCTGTAAAAAATGTTACTTCCGCATGATTCGAGCCTATTCATAATTCTTATTCTGGGTATATAATCCTGGAATATAGTACAGTTGGTTATAAGGTATCGGGAAGAACTCATTTTTTCCCGCTTCATAATGAGCATCCTTATAATATTGGGCATAGGTCTGTCCGTCATATACACTGTTTTGTTCGCTTGCAAAGTAAGCATTCAGCGTTTTAGAAGCAATCCCCCAACGGCGCAAATCAAAATAACGTCCGTTTTCCATCGCCATTTCCAAGCGACGCTCCCAACGCAGACACTTACGCGCAGTTTCCTTGTCTTGGAAGTAAGACTCCGGATAAAGCTCAATCTCACACTGTTCTTTTGCATAAGAAATGTGTTTTTCAATCGAATTGGCTGCACGCTGACGAATATCATTGATAATGACACGGGCTTTGTCCAGTTCGTCCAATTCAATCAATGCCTCAGCACGCATCAGCATCACATCCGTATAACGGAATACATAATCGTTCATTGCGAACGCCTGCCATGATCCGTTGTAAGTCTCTCCTTTCGAACGTTGGGGCACTTCTTTCAAGGAAGTATAATAGCCATACGTATTCGGCGTACGGGAGTTGTCTTTTGTCATCACATATTCTGCTTCATATTTATATGGATAGGTAGGCATGCCGACTGTATGAAAGAGTCTGGGGTCCCATTTCTGTTCGTTCACCTCTCCGTTGACCGGATAGCTGATTTGATGATTATAGTCATCAAACATCGGCAGACCATTCTCTGTCTTGAATGCATTCACCAGATTCTGCGAAGGCTTATGAAAGTCCCATCCGCAAGTCCACATTCCCCAACACCCATTCAACATATTCGACCAGTTGGCACGTCCGAAACTTGTGTTATCATCCTTATAGTCGGAACATTGTACGGCAAAGACCGATTCCTTGCTGTTCTTGTAATCCGGCAAAAAGATGTCGCCGAAATCTTCCAGATAATCATACTTGGAATCTTCAACGTCTTTCGTATATGTTACCACCTTGCTCATATATTCTTTATTTATATGAGATACGCCGGTAGTCGCTTCATAACCGTCTCCCCATGCCAAGTTCAAATAACACTTTGCCAGGTAAGCCGCAGCGGCAATCTTATTTACCCGTCCGCCATTAGCCTGTTCGTCCGGCAGCACATTATAGGCAGTTTCAAAATCAGCTATTATTTTACCAAAGAGTTCCTGATACGTAAACTGGTCATTTCTTATCTGCTCAATGGTATTGTTTGAATACGCCACTTCATCAATCCAAGGAACTTGGCGAAACACGGTCAACAATTTATAATAGAAGTGCGCGCGTAAGAATTTAACTTCCGCAATGCGCTGCTTACATAAATCCTCACCAAGTTTGTTCACTCCGTTTCTGTCCAAAGACACTAACGCACGATTGCAACGGGAAACGGCACAATAGAGACGATACCAAAGCTCGTCCATCTCACCCGGAGTAGTAGCCGTCAACGTAGACCAAATCTCAAAAGGATGATAGCCGGTGTCGGTCGTCCCGGAACCACCTTTCAAACAGTCGTCAGATGTTATATCACCATAAGGAAACAGATTGAACGGATAGGAAAACCAGCAGTCGCCCAGCATGGCATAAGCGGCATTCACCATCTTCTCCGGTTCGGAGAACGCTTTATCTTCATCAATCACTGCTGTGGGATTATAGTCGAGAAAGTCATTACAGTTTGTAAAGGATACACCCATCAAACAGGCAAGTGCAAATGTATATATTTTCTTTTTCATTGTTTTTCTTCTTTTAGTATGTTAGAAACTAAGTTGCAGACCGAATGACACAGAGGTGGCCAGCGGATAAGCCCAATCCGGATTTTCAGGGTCGGCACAAGTCAGACCTTTACTTTTGACTGTTAGCAAGTTCTGTCCCGACAGATATATACGTGCATTGCTCATTTTGAATTTAGACAAGAATGAGGCAGGCAAATTATATCCCAGTTGCAAATTGCGCAACTTCAAATAGGAACCGTTTTCTACAAAATAGGTTGAAGCGCGACCTTCATCGGCAGTATTGTTAGTGGTCAGTGCGGGAATAGTGGAACCGGTGTTTGCGGTAGTCCACGCACCCAACAAACGGTTTCCTTTGTTTGAGCCCGCATCTGTAATACTCCAGAAGTCAGTCTGAAACTTTTGGTTGTTATACACGTCCTTATCATATACCCCTTGCCAAAACATGCTGAAATCAAATCCTTTATAATTCAATGCGATATTCAGACCATAAGAAAATGCCGGAACAGGATTGTAAATCCAAGTTTGGTCATCGGCTGTAATACCATTCTTACCATCCAAATCTGCATATTTCAGTCCACCTACACGTGCGTTCGGTTGACCGGAAGCATCCACTTCGGCCTGATGTTGGAATATACCCTCTACCACATAGCCTACAATAGAGCCGTATGGTTGACCGGACTGAACCAGATTCTCCGTTGTTGTGTGTGCATAAGACCCTGTGGAGGTTGCAGGAAGGTAAGTTACTTTATTGCGGAAAAAATCTAAGTTTCCGTTTACATCAATTCCAAGCCCGCAAGCCAGAGTCTTGCGATAACCCAAAGCAACCTCCATTCCCCAGTTGCGCAATGAAGGACCATTGGCCCAAGATGCCCCACCTTCTCCCAGTGCGCCCAAGTAAGAGGGATTAATCAACATATTGTCCACATCTTTCACATATCCATCTATTGAACCGTATAAACAGCCTTTGAGAAGTGTGAAGTCTGTACCGATATTGAACTGTTCGGCCGATTCCCATTTCAAATTAGGATTCGCAAGTTGAGTGGCACGATAACCGGAAGGGAACGTTCCCGAATATTGCAACAGTAAGTCGTAAGCGGTAGAAGTAACACGGTCTAATCCATAATCGGCTACATAAAGTCCAAACTGGGCATTATTGTCTATTGCCTGATTACCGGTCTGTCCCCATGAAAAGCGAAGTTTCCAGTCGTCCATCCAATCTTTCCGCAACAGTTTAGACAAACGCAATCCGAGAGTCGCTGCCGGGAAAGTACCCCAACGATTATCTTTACCGAATCTGGAAGAACCGTCTCTGCGAATGGTGAAAGACGCCAAAACGAAATCGTCGAAATTATAGTCTATCTTTCCAAAGAAAGAAGCCAACCGGAACCCTACCTTTGCGCCAGCGTTTCTCATTGTACCAGTTGCCGCATTGGGCCACATATAGTCTTTATCTTCCAAAGCGTACTCTTCGGAATAAGCAGAAAAATCAATCACGGATTGCTTGGTCATTTCGGTACCTGCCAATACGGTAATATCATGTTTATCGGCCAATCGGAAATTATAGTTGGCAGTATTCGACCATGTCCAGTTTGTTTCATTATTGTGAGAAAGCGTTGTTTTCGCTATGTCATTATTCACAATATCAGAATGAAAAGTGTTTGTCATCGCATTGATGAATGAAGAATAATGGTCGATACCGAAGTTTGAACGAAGCACCAGTCCTTTGAGCGGTTTCAACTCTACATAGCCGTTACCAAACAGGCGCCAGTAGTCCAGATGGTTGTCACGATTATTATATGATTCGCGCAACGGGTTCTGACGGTCGCTCATTCCACCTACAGGACCGGCAAACGTCACACCGTCTTCCTCATAAACCGGAACAGTAGGAGCCATCTTCAACGCATTCTCCATCGGAGCGCAATCTACCTGGGTGGTATATGTCACAGTGAAGTTCTCACCTATGGTGATATATTTGTTCACATTATAGGAGGAATTCATACGAGCGGATATATTCTCAAAATCAGTGTATTTCAAGATACCATTATTCTTCTTATACCCCAAAGAAAACATGGTGGAATGTTTGTCATTAGCGTGTGAAAGAGACAAATCATAATTTTGCAAGAACCCGGTACGCGATATTTCGTTCAGCCAATCGGTATCCGAATATTTCATTGTTTTCTTTTGATTGATGTAACCATCGTATAAGCCGTTTACCGTATAATTTACATAACTTCCCGTTGCCGGATTCCAAACCGTAATGGGCGTGCCGCTTGCGGCTTTCAGGTTCAATCCATAATTTCCGGCATAAGCAACCGGGTCTAATCCGTCATTCAAAGCAGCCTGAGCCATAGCTGTTGCGTATTCCGAAGTGTTCGAGAGCTTCATCAACGATTGGGAAGTGTAAAACTGCGCAGCCAGATTTGCCGAGAAGTCGACCTGCATTTTATCGGCTTTCTTTCCTTTCTTCGTTGTAATGATAATAACACCGTTCGATGCACGCGAACCGTAAATAGAAGCGGATGCCGCATCCTTCAGCACCTGCATACTTTCGATATCATTGGTATTAAGAGAGTTTAAAGCACGAGTAGTAGGCACTCCGTCAACCACATACAAGGGATCTTGTGATGAATTGAAAGAACCGATACCGCGAATGCGAATGGTTCCTGTACTACTGGGCGAACCGTTTGTAGTAATTGTCATACCCGGTACTTTACCTTGCAGACTTTTCATCGGATCGGCATCAGTCGAAGTTTTTAAAGATTTGGTCGAGACAACGGCAACCGATCCTGTCAAGTCTGCCTTCTTTTGGGTAGAATAGCCTGTCACTACCACTTCCTCCAACATTTCGGAGTCTTCCTCCAAAATAACGTTTAATAAAGCTTTCGCCTCCACTTTGACTGATTTAAAACCTACATAAGAAATGGTAAGTAATGAACCTTGCTTTACTGTCAACGTAAAGTTACCATCAAAGTCGGTAATAGTACCGTTGGCCGAAGCGGTTGATTCAATGACGGAAGCACCGATAATCGGCAACCCATCTGTTTTGGAAGTTACGTTTCCTTTTACCATTATGTTCTGTCCGCTGAGGACTGACAAGAACATAAACAGGAAACAAACGCTGCAAAGAAGTTTTTTGTTCTTCATAATACTGAGCATTAGTTTAATGATATTAATTTTAAAGTACGAATTTTCTTTTATCGATGGTGCAAATTTCGGTTGATTTATATCAAACAGCTAAAAAAAATGTTTCAAAGGCTATAATATTTGTTGCATAGAACGCTATTTTATAGGGTTTTATACATTATTATCCGAGATAGAAGAATTATAGAGTATCTATTCTGCAGTAAGTATGGGAAATATTACCTTTGTAGGTGATAAGAACTTAAAAAATGGAAAGATGAGATTAAATGTATCGAAGATTACATCTAATCAATTAAATATGTTTAGATAGATTCTCAAGTATAAAACAGAATCAAACTGTGTCAGCAGGCTCCTGACACAGTTTGTTTTTCTTTCTTAAGACTTATTTCCCCGCACCTGTCAGCAACTTCCCAAACAGATTCAGAATACCCGCCACACTCTCTTTATCAGGCACAGGAATCCGGAGCGTGGTCTGTCCGGTCTCCTTATCTTCTTCGACTATAGAATCCACCAATTTCTGAGTAGCCTCCGGCGAGCTGAGCGTACGAGCCAAACCGCTAAGGAAAGAAAGTCCTTGCTGAACCAATCGTTCCGGATGCTCTTCGGCGTCACTGACAGATGAATCCGAAGCCTCTTCCATCTGTTCCGATATGACCGACGGCCTTACTTGCTCAATGGCTTCCTCTTCCGGCGATTCTACCAATTCTTTTACTACCTTTTCATCATCAGCCACTTGATTGATATTCTCCTCCTTATCATCCCAATCAATGTTACTGCCGTCCGCACGGTTATCATCCGCTATCTCAGAAGAAGCATCAGCCACCACTTTGATAGAATCCATAATCTTATCAAACTTACTGTCTTCCAAGAATATGGTATCTTCCCCATTATCCAGAATACCTTCGAACAAAGAAGTCTTAAAATTCAATGTCGACAACATCCTTTCTTCAATAGTCTGGCTGGCAACAAGATTAATCACTTGGATATTTCTCTTCTGCCCAATTCGGTAAATACGGGCTATGCGTTGTTCGAGAACCGCCGGATTCCAAGGCAAATCAAGATTAATCAATATCGAAGCCACCTGAAGATTCAGTCCGGTACTTCCCGCATCTGTCGACAGGAATACACGGCTCTCCGGCAGTTCGGTAAAGCTCTCCACCAAATTCTTTCTGGCTTCGGAAGGCACTCCACCGTGAAGATATTCATAACGGACACCTAATTCATCGAGTTCTTTCGCAATAAGCCGCGTCATCCTCTCCCATTGGCTGAAAATCACAACTTTCTCGTCTCCGCTCTCAAAAACATTCTTCAGAATATTCATCGTTTCTTCTACTTTCGTATCATAACGACTTTTCTGGTCGAGAATGTAAGTACTGTCACATATCATTCTCATCTGGCTGAGCATCATCAACAAACGCTTACGGTCTTTTTCACTCAGGAAACGCGTCCTTGTCCATTTATACACCAACTGGGCTACCATGTTCTGATACTCATCATGCATATCCCGTTGTTGCTCGGTCATGGGGACAAACAAAACTTTATCCATGCGCCCCGGCAACTGAAGAGCCACGTCTTTTTTCCGGCGCCGGATAAGCACATTCTTCATCCGTTCGCCAATGGCATTCAAATTCTTATAGCTGACCACCTTACCGGTATCCGACTTGACCACCGTTTCATCGATAAACTGATAATAAGGCCCCAGACAGAACTGGTCAACAAACTGCATGATTGAATAAAGCTCTTCCAGCTTATTCTCGAGCGGAGTACCCGAAAGAATTACTGCATATTCCGATTCGATATGACGGGCATTTCTTGATATCTGCGTGTTCCAGTTCTTCAGGCGTTGCACTTCATCCATGATGAGGAAATCGGTATGCAAAGATTTGAGAATCTTTATATCATTACAAATGCTGTTGTAAGAAACTATTTTATAAGTCTCTTCCGCTTCGTAGAGTTTCTTTCTCACTAGATGATTGCCCTCTACAACAATTGCTTTGGAGTCCGTGAAACGTTCTATTTCTTTTTTCCATTGATATTTCAATGATGTAGGACATACAATGAGAACCGAAGATATGAAATGGTGAGCTTTCATCAGTTCTGCCGTTCCAATGGCCTGGATTGTTTTTCCCAAGCCCATTTCATCAGCGATAACAGACTTTCCAGCACGAAAGGCAAAACGTATACCTTCCTTTTGATAAGGATAAAGTTTGGTTTTCAACAACTTATCCAAGGCTGTATCGGAAGCATACTCAGGTAAAAGTTGTACGCGTCTCCGCTGGTCGCGTTGCTCAAGAATAAACCCCAAAGCATCCGGATACCAGCGAAATGTATTATTCAACCGCACGGCATCACGAAAAAATTCGGTAACCGAATCCAACGCTTCAGGGCGCATTACTCCATCGGGAGTAAAATAAGGAGCTGCCAGGCGACGAAACTCTTCTTGATTGTCTGTCCCTATCCGCAGACATACTTTTCTTTCTCCCTGATAAGACAAATAAACGGATGTATAAGGCGGAATGTCCCGGCATACTTTGCGATGATTGTCTTCAATCCAGAGTTTCACAGCTTCCAGATGTTTACAGCTACCTAATTGGCTTGTCTTGAAATCCATGCATGAGCAGTAGTTCCACGGACTATCTTGCCCTCTGTATACTACCCTATATTCGTTACGGGTTACGGAATTGACCACGTTATAATAGCCGGGGTACTCCTTCCTGTTATGTTCGGAAATGGCAAACTTCTCTTTCATTGCCGCCTGCCTGCGCAAAGCAATCTGCCATTCCTGCAAAGTCATATTGTCCGGTCGATAATGATAGGATACCTTATTTATTGATTCTTTCGCACTTTTAGCGGTCTTATTTTTCTTTGCCATATCGTACTAAGTTTTATATTGTCCGCCAAAATTACAAAAAAAGAAGAATAAAACGGACATTACACATATGTATTTTGTATCGGTTTGTTTTCCTGAATTTATTTTTCTACTTTTGAAGCCAATCTTTATTCTTCTGCTTATGCCGGCCAATAGAAATGCCTTGATACGTTATAAAACAATTGACAACTGTCTGCGTAATCCTTACCGACGCTGGACGTTGGAAGATTTGATGGACGCCTGTTCGGATGCCCTTTACGAATATGAAGGCATCGACAAAGGAATAAGCAAACGTACCGTGCAGATGGATATACAGATGATGCGCAGCGAGAAGCTGGGTTATAACGCTCCGATTGTGGTGTACGAAAATAAATACTATAAATACGAAGACCCGGAATACAGCATTACACAAACTCCGCTGAACGAACAAGACCTGAAAACGATGTCGGAAGCCGTGGAAGTGTTGAGGCAGTTTAAAGGTTTCTCCCATTTCACAGAAATGAGCGATATTATCAACCGCCTGGAAGACCATGTCGCTTCTGCCCGAATGAAAACCACTCCTGTCATTGACTTTGAAAAGAATGAATCATTGAAAGGACTGGATTATCTGGATACGATCTATCACGCCATTGTGAACGAGCATCCCATACGGCTGAAATACCGTTCGTTCAAAGCGCGCTCGGCCAACAGCTTTATTTTTTATCCTTATCTATTAAAAGAATATCGCAACCGGTGGTTCGTTTATGGAGTAAGGAAAAGCGGACGTATATTGCAAAATTTGGCTTTGGACAGAATACAATCACTGGAAGTTCTGCCACAGGAACATTACATAAGAAATACATTCTTCGATCCGAACACATTCTTTGACGACCTTGTCGGAGTAACCAAGAACTCAGGAAGCAAAGCGGAAAAAGTAGGTTTCAAAGTAAAGGCTGACGAAGCGCCTTACATCATAACCAAACCAATACACCGCAGTCAGCAATTGATAGAAAGATTAACCGACGGAAGTGTCATACTAGAAATTGAAGTAGTCGTCAACCACGAACTGGAACGGGTATTCTTCGGATATGCCGACGGAATACAAATTCTGTATCCGCAGACATTGATAGAATTGATGGGCAAGAAACTAAAAAGGGCTGCCGAACAATATACAACAAACTCAGAGTAAAAAACAACTGTCCTATCCGCCATTCAATAAAAGAAGAATGAAGGCCGTTTATTCCTCAAATAAAACTCTTGCACACTCATATCCTTCTTGATAAAACTCCGTCAGCTTCCGCACATCTCTCTCGATGCGGTCTACGGCAACAGGTTTCAACGGACGGATAACGATAATCTTTCCCTCGTCTTCCATACGCTCCACCATTTCCAACTGTTCATTATACACGGCACAACGACGCCCCAGCGCTTCGCGCAAATTCGGATATTTACGGTATATGAATGACGGAACGCGAATATCTTTCGAGTCTTTCCGATAACCACGATTACGGGTGAGCACAACGACATTGCGAGTGTAACCGTCGGAAATGGCACGCTGCAAAGGAATAGAGTCTACGATTCCCCCATCAAGCATCGGAATACCGTCCACATAAGCGATGGGACAAACAATAGGCAGGCTGCTGGAAGCACGGACAATGTCAATCACCCGGTTCTTGTCTTTCTTCTCTTCAAAGTAGTTGGCTTCTCCCGTCAGGCAATTCGTCGTCACCATAACGAAACGTTCGGGCGAAGCAAAATACGTCTCATAATCATACGGAAGGATGTGTTCGGGAAACTCATTGAACAGCAAATCGAAGTCGAGGATATTCCGTTTCTTGAGCAAGTACTTCAGACCGATATAATTGTATTTTTCCAGCAGGTCAATGTTGCTGTATTTGGCACGTCCCCGTTGACGGGAAGCATAGGACAGTCCATTGCACGCTCCGGCAGACACCCCTATCGCATAAGGAAAACGAATATCATGATCCATGAAATAATCGAGCACCCCGCAAGTGAACACTCCGCGCATTCCCCCGCCTTCCAACACCAAGCCGGTAAATTCATCTATTTCCAAATTCTTCATTTTTTATCTCCCCCTATTTTTATTTACCACTCTCTCTACATACTCCGTCTAATTACTGTTGGTTGCATATTTATTATAAAAACAAACAAAAAACAGATTACCCGACAAAAATAGCAAATATTCAAACAAAATCTTATTTTTTTCTGCATCAATCTATGTAACTTTAGGCTAACTTTATTGTTTTAAGTAAGAAAAGACTTAACAATAATCATACGTTTCCGCAGATTTTGTCATACAGCATAATCACCTTCTCCAAACGGACTTACCGTGCCAAGATACAGTAATATTCATTCTTTTTTTATGCAAATTGAATCCAAACGGATGGTTTTCAAAAGAGGAATCATTATATTTGTAGCCAAAACAAATTTAATATGAATATTATAAGAATGAAAAAGAGTATCCTTATTGCTGCCTGGGGCTTATGTAGCCTGGGCATGATGGCACAAGACGCAAAGCCCCAAGAGGGATTTGTATTCACGACAGTGAAAGAAAACCCTATTACTTCCATCAAGAACCAGAACCGTTCGAGTACGTGCTGGAGTTTCTCAACTCTCGGATTTGTAGAGTCAGAATTACTCCGTATGGGCAAAGGCGAGTATGACCTGGCCGAAATGTTCGTAGTGCACAAAACAATGCAAGACCGTGGCGCGAACTATGTACGTTATCACGGTGACAGTTCTTTCTCTCCAGGCGGAAGTTTCTACGATGTAATGTATTGCATCAAGAATTATGGTATCGTTCCGCAGGAAGTGATGCCGGGTATCATGTACGGCGATACTCTGCCGGTACATAACGAACTGGACGCTGTTGCTTCCGGCTATATCAACGCCATCGCTAAAGGCAAACTGAGCAAGTTGACTCCAGTATGGAAAAACGGGCTGGCAGCAGTCTATGACACCTATTTAGGAAAGTGCCCGGAAAACTTCACTTACAAAGGCAAGGAATATACTCCGAAGTCCTTTGCTGAATCATTGGGATTGAATCCTGACGATTACGTATCACTGACTTCTTATACACATCATCCGTTCTATTCCCAATTCGCTATCGAAATTCAGGATAACTGGCGCAACGGTTTGTCTTACAACCTGCCTATCGACGAACTGATGGCTGTAATGGACAACGCTGTAAAGAAAGGTTATACTTTTGCATGGGGTAGCGACGTGAGCGAACAAGGATTCTCACGCGATGGTATAGCCGTTATGCCGGACGCAGCCAAAGAATCGGAACTGTCAGGTTCGGATATGGCTCGTTGGACAGGTCTGACTGCCGCCGACAAACGCAGAGAATTGTTCACCAAACCTTTCCCGGAAAAGGATATTACCCAGGAAATGCGTCAGGTCGCTTTCGACAACTGGGAAACAACAGATGACCATGGAATGGTTATCTACGGTATCGCCAAAGACCAGAACGGAAAAGAATACTTCATGGTGAAGAACTCATGGGGTAAATCCGGCAAATACAACGGCATCTGGTATGCTTCCAAAGCATTCGTAGCTTACAAGACTATGAATATTCTTGTACACAAAGATGCCCTTCCCAAAGAAATCGCAAAGAAGCTGGGGATTAAATAAAGATAACTTTTAAAATTTATAATTGATTCAGAAAGCGGCTGCATCGTGCAGCCGCTTTCTTTTTTTCTCATCTGTCATCATTTATCTATATATTACGTATCTTTACCCCCGGAAAGAAAAGATACAACCGATAAAATGAAAAAAAATATTGTACTTATTGCAATTCTATTTTGCACTGCCTTTGCACAGGCGCAAGAAGTTTTTGTAAATGCAGATTTTGTCAGCAGTTATATCTGGCGCGGTATAGACAGCGGCAATGCAAGTGTGCAACCCTCACTCGGCCTCATCTGGAAAGGACTGACTGTCTACGCCTGGGGCTCTACCGAATTTCGTGAAAAGAATAATGAGATAGACCTTTCATTGGAGTATGAGTATAAAAACCTGACTCTTTACGCCAACAACTATTTTACCCAAACAGAAGACGAGCCTTTCAAATATTTCAATTACAACTCGCACTCCACGCGCCATACTTTTGAAGTAGGAGCCGGATATATGCTCAGTGAGAAATTCCCGCTATCAGTAAGCTGGTACACTACATTTGCCGGAAACGATTATCGGGAAAATGGAAAACGCGCCTGGTCGAGCTATTGTGAACTGAGTTACCCGTTCAGTGTGAAAGACGTCGATTTAAGTATTGAAGCAGGCTTCACACCTTGGGAAAGTATGTATTCCGACAAATTCAATGTGGTCAACGTCGGACTATCCGCCACTAAAGAGATCAAAATAACGTCTGGCTTCTCATTACCTGTATTCGGAAAACTGATAGCCAATCCTTACGAAGAGCAGGTTTATTTTGTATTCGGAATAACACTCTAGCGAATTTATCTATTTAATAATTTAGCAATAATCACCCCCATGAAAAAACACTCTCTTATTTTCTGTACAGGAGTTCTTTTACTGAGCGCCTGTAATCCGGCAAAAGCACCGGAAGCTATTTTGCCTGTTCCCGAAGCCAAGCAGGTGGAATGGCAAAAGATGGAAACATATGCTTTTGTACACTTCGGACTTAACACATTCAACGACCGCGAATGGGGATACGGAGATTCCGACCCTAAAACATTCAATCCCGCCCGGCTGGATTGCGAGCAATGGGTGCAGACCTTTGTGAAATCCGGCATGAAAGGAGTCATCCTGACAGCCAAGCACCACGATGGTTTCTGCCTTTGGCCTACGCAACTGACGGAGTACTGCATCCGTAACACTCCGTACAAAGACGGAAAAGGCGACATCGTCCGCGAACTATCGGACGCTTGTAAGAAGTACGGCATTAAATTCGCCGTCTACCTGTCTCCGTGGGACAGGCATCAGGCCAATTACGGTTCTCCCGAATACGTAGACTATTTCTACAAACAACTCAACGAACTGCTGACCAACTACGGTGATGTATTTGAAATCTGGTTTGACGGTGCCAATGGCGGAGACGGCTGGTATGGTGGCGCAAAAGACAGCCGTACTATCGACCGTAAGACTTATTACGATTATCCGAGAGCTTACAAAATGATTGACGAACTGCAACCACAAGCTGTTATCTTCTCTGATGGTGGTCCGGGTTGCCGCTGGGTAGGTAATGAAAAAGGATTTGCCGGAGCTACCAACTGGGCTTTCCTTCGTGCCGGAGAGGTCTATCCGGGCTATCCCAACTACCGCGAACTGCAATACGGTCACGCTGACGGCAATCAATGGGTAGCCGCCGAATGCGATGTTTCCATCCGTCCGGGATGGTTCTACCACCCGGAAGAAGACGGCCGCGTGAAGACAGTAGAACAACTGACCGACCTCTACTACCGCAGCGTAGGACATAACGCAACATTGTTACTCAACTTCCCGGTCGATCGTGACGGACTGATCCATCCGACAGACTCTACCAACGCCGTAAACTTCCACCAGAACGTACAAAAACAACTGGCACACAACCTGTTGGCAGGCGTCTCTCCGAAAGCATCGGACGAACGCAGCGCTGCGTTTCCTGCAAAAGCCGTAACCGACGGCGATTACGACACTTATTGGGCTACCAATGACGAAGTAACCTCTGCCACTATCGAATTCGGCTTGCCTCAACCCGAGAAGATAAACCGCATGATGTTGCAGGAATACATCCCTCTCGGACAACGTGTCAAGTCATTCGTTGTAGAATATAATCAAGAAGGTGAATGGCTTCCGGTGAAACTCAATGAAGAGACAACAACTGTCGGTTACAAACGTCTACTCCGTTTCGAGACAATCACGACCGACAGGATTCGTGTCCGTTTCACCGACTCACGCGCTTGTCTTTGCATCAACAACATAGAAGCCTACTATGCCGGAGAAACTTCCGATATATACACTGCCAAAGCTGAAGAACTGAAAAGTTACCTGTTCACTCTTAGCGAGGTAGATGCGGAAGAGGCACAAAAATGTATGGATAAAAACGACCGGACTACTTGTTTCGTCAACGGGAATACAATATTGATTGACTTGGGAGAGGAACGTACTATCACTTCCTTCCATTATCTGCCCGATCAAAGTGAATATAATAAAGGTGTAATTGCAGCCTATGAAATATCTGTCGGTATGGATAGTAATGCAATCAATCAGGTAGTAGCCAAAGATGAGTTTTCTAATATAAAGAATAACCCGATTCTGCAATCTGTTTACTTTACCCCTGTCAAAGCCCGTTATGTTCAGTTGAAAGCAACGCGGATGATACAGAATGGAGAACCGATGGGATTAGCCGAAATCGGCATACAATAAAATAGCAGCGATTTAACACTTAGAGCCTGTTCAAATTTTCCTGAGATTATGTTAGATAGGCTTTACCGACCTGTTTTTATTCGTCA
>ERZ777306.1353-NODE-1353-length-39515-cov-7.072859_pt1 | contig 39515 bp, 32 predicted proteins | sample MGYA00374966_ERZ777306 | MGnify/ENA primary metagenome ERZ777306 (study PRJEB29329, sample SAMN06343882) | mouse gut metagenome | isolation source: Mouse cecum | place: Austria: Vienna | collected 2014-11-15 ... | reverse complement strand
ACCGGGGCGTGCGCATACTGATCCCCCGCACGGTAGTCGTGGCCACGGGATATTTCGACGAGTTCATGCGCCTGAACGGGCTGGAGCACGTCATCGCCCAGGAGCCGTCGGACGAACAGCTGCTGGCCGAGTTCGTCGCCTCGACGCTCCCGCAGCAGCTGCTCGACGAGCTGAGGGCCTACATCCGCACGGTGCGCACGCCGCTGGCCGTGCGCTCGTCGTCGAAGCTCGAGGACTCCCACTACCAGCCCTTCGCCGGCATATACTCGACCTACATGATCCCCTACGTCGAGAACGAGGACCAGATGCTGCGCCTGGTCATGCGCGCCGTCAAGAGCGTCTACGCCTCGGTCTACTTCGCCGCCTCGCGCGCCTACATCGCCACCTCGCAGAACCTCCTCTCGGAGGAGAAGATGGCCGTGATCCTGCAGGAGGTGTGCGGCACGGAGCAGGAGGGGCTCTACATGCCCACCTTCTCGGGCGTGGCCCGCTCGATCAACTGCTACCCCATCGGCGACGAGCGCCCCGAGGAGGGGATATGCAACATAGCCATGGGGCTGGGCAAGCTGGTCGTCGACGGCGGGCGCACGCTGCGCTTCTCGCCCCGATACCCGCAGCGGGTGCTCCAGACCTCGACGCCCCGCCTGGCGCTCAGCGACACGCAGAGCGAGGCGCTGGCCCTCGACCTGAGGCCCGAGCGCTTCCGCATCTCGATCGACGACGCGGTGAACCTGCGGCGGCTCGACCTGCGGCAGATCGCCCCTCTGCGCCACGCGCAGTATGTCGCCTCGACGTGGGACCGCGAGAACGACCGCATCTCGGACAGCCCCTTCGGCGAGGGACGCAAAGTAATAACGTTCAACGCCATACTCAAATACGGCACCTTCCCGCTGGCCGAGATCGTGCGCGACATCCTGGCGCTCGGGGCCGAGGAGATGCGCTGCCCGGTGGAGGTGGAGTTCGCGGTCAACATGGACGTAGCCGAGGGGCGCGAGCGGATCTTCAACCTGCTGCAAATACGCCCGATCATCGACAGCCAGGAGAACCGCCCCGTGGACTGGAGCAGCATCGACACCTCGCGGGCGCTCATCTACGGCGAGCAGGCGCTGGGCGTGGGACGCATGGAGGGGATCACCGATCTGGTCTACGTCAAGGAGGGGGCTTTCGACTCGCTCGCGACCGATCGCATCGCCGAGGAGCTGCTCGCGCTCAACGCGCGCATGCGCGAGGAGGGGCGGCAGTATGTCCTCGTGGGGCCGGGCCGCTGGGGGTCGTCGGACCCCTATCTGGGGGTGCCGGTCAAGTGGAGCCACATCTCGGAGGCGAAGGTGATCGTCGAGTGCGGCATCGCCCGCTTCCAGGTCGAACCGTCGCAGGGGACCCACTTCTTCCAGAACGTCACGTCGCTGGGTGTGGGATACCTCACCATCAACCCCTTCCGCGGCGACGGGATATTCCGCACCGACCTCCTCGACGCCATGCCGGCGCAGTGGGAGGGCGACTACCTGCGCCACATCCGCTTCGGGCGGCCGCTGGAGGTGTCGATCGACGGGCGGTCGAACAGGGGGTTCGTGGCGGAGAGCACCGCCGGCGGGGCAAGGCACGATTCATAATTAACAATTCATTGTTCATTCCCGGCCCGATGGGCCGGCAGCCCTCTGCCGCGCAGCGGCACGAAAGACTCCGCACTATCGGTCGCAGCGGGGTTTGTCTGCAGCGAAGGCCGAGCGTCGAAAAACGGGGAACCCGCCGAAAAGCAGGTTCCCCGTTGTCTTGCGCGAAAGCCCCGCGCGTCAGAGCCGCGCCTTGATCGCCTTCGTAGCCTCCTCGTAGCCCGGCTTCTCCAGCAGGGCGAACATGTTCTTCTTGTAGGCCTCGACACCCGGCTGGTCGAAGGGGTTCACCCCGAGGATGTAGCCGCTGATGCCGCACGCGCGCTCGAAGAAGTAGAGCAGCGCGCCGACCGCATGGGCGTCGATCGCGGGAATCTCCACGCGCAGGTTGGGCACGCCGCCGTCGACGTGGGCCAGCTGCACGCCCAGCTCGGCCATGCGGTTGACCTCCGAGATGCGCTTGCCGGCGAGGAAGTTCAGCCCGTCGAGGTTGTCGGCCTCAGCCTCGATGCGCACCTCGTGGGCGGGCGAAGCGACCGAGATGATCGTCTCGAAGAGCGTGCGCTCGCCCTCCTGGATATACTGGCCCATCGAGTGGAGGTCGGCCGTGAGGGTGACGCTCGCGGGGAAGATGCCGCGGCCCTGCTTGCCCTCGCTCTCGCCGTAGAGCTGCTTCCACCACTCGTTGACATACTGCAGCTGCGGCTCGTAGGAGCCCAGGATCTCGATCTTCTTGCCCGCCTCGTAGAGGGTGTTGCGCGCTGCGGCGTAGACGGCCGCGGGGTTCTCGTCGAAGGGAACGCCGGTGCCCGTCGCGGCCTCCATCTCGCGAGCGCCGGCCACCAGCGCGCGGATGTCGACCCCGGCCACGGCCAGCGGCAGCAGCCCCACGGGGGTGAGCACCGAGAAGCGGCCGCCCACGTCGTCGGGAATGACGAACGTCGGATAGCCCTCGTCGGTGGCGAGCGTCTTCAGAGCGCCGCGCGCACGGTCGGTGACGGCGACGATGCGCTCGGCGGCCTCCTGCTTGCCGTAGCGGCTCTCGAGGGCCGCCTTGATGAGGCGGAAGGCGATGGCCGGCTCGGTCGTGGTGCCCGACTTGGAGATGACGACGGCGGACACCGAGTGCTCCTCGGCGGCCTTCATCAGCGCGTGGACGTAGTCCTCGGAGATGTTCTGCCCGGCGAAGACCACCGTGGGCGCCGACTGCTCCTTATGCAGCAGGCGGAAGGGGTCGCTCATCGCCTCGAGCACCGCCTTGGCGCCGAGGTACGAGCCGCCGATGCCGATGCAGACCACCAGGTCGGCCTTCGAGCGGAGCTTCGCCGCCGCAGCCTCGATCGCCTCCAGATCGGCCTCCGAGATCGACGAGGGGAGGTGCACCCACCCCAGGAAGTCGTTGCCGGCGCCCTCGCCCGACTCCAGCAGCGCATTGGCGGCCTGGGCGCGGGCCTTCATATCGGCGGAAAGCTCGATGCCCGCCTTCGAAATGTCGATTTTCAACGTTTTCATTATCTGTCAGATTAACTTGGTTGTCAGCTCCTTCATCCGCCGGCGCGCCGAAGCGCCGCGGTAGAGGACGTCGTAGACCATCTCGGCGATGGGCATCTCCACGCCGTGGCGGGCGTTGATGTGGCGGATGCAGTCGGCGGCGAAGTAGCCCTCGGCCACCATGGTCATCTCGCTCAGGGCGCTCTTCACCGTGAACCCGCGGCCGATGAGCAGTCCCAGCCGCCGGTTGCGGCTGTAGACCGAGTAGCAGGTCACCAGCAGGTCGCCCAGGTAGGCCGAGGCCTGCGTGTCGCGCTCGGCCGGGTAGCTCTGCTCCAGGAAGCGCGTCATCTCGCGCGCCCCGTTGGCGATGAGCACCGCCAGAAAGTTGTCGCCGTAGCCCAGCCCCACGGCGATGCCCACCGAGAGGGCGTAGATGTTCTTGAGGATGGCAGCGTACTCGATGCCGTAGAGGTCGGTCGAGTAGCTCAGGCGGATGTAGGGCGTCGCGAACTTCTCGCCGATCAGCCGCGCATTGTCCGGATCGGTGCAGACCACCGTGAGGTAGGAGAGCCGCCCGCGCGAGACCTCCTCGGCGTGCGAGGGGCCCGTGACCAGCCCCAGCTGGCCGTAGGAGAGGCCGTATCGGTCGTGCAGATACTCGACCACCGTCTGGTAGTCGCCCGGGACGATGCCCTTGATGGCCGAGATGACGAACTTGCCGGCGAGCGGCTCGGTGAGCGGCTCGAGAAAACTCTTCAGATAGGCCGACGGGCAGGCCAGGACGAGGATGTCGGCCCCGCGCACCACGGCGTCGAGGTCGTCCGAGGGGGCGATGCGCCCGCGGTCGAACTCCACGTCGCTCAGATAGCGCGGGTTGCGGCCTTCGGCCAGAAGCTGTTCGAGCACTTCGGGGTTGCGGACGTACCACCCCACCTGCGCCTCGTTGGCGGCCAGCACGCCGACGATGGCCGTCGCCCAGCTGCCGTGGCCGATGACCGCGCAGCGGGCCCCCTTTCCGATCTTGTATTCCATGTCGTGCGACGTTTGGTTGCGAAGACAAAAGTAGAAAAAAATAATCATATAAGAATGGAAAAAATTCTCCGACTTTTGCGTATCTTTGTCCCGACCCGCCGCAGGGCCCCGCCCGGGCGGCGGCGCAGCGCGCGGCACGTGCCGCGCCCAAAGTCACAAAACACTGGCATCGACTATATTATGGGAATGTTTTCACTCACTCAGGAGCTGGCCATCGACCTCGGTACGGCCAACACGCTGATCATCTATAACGGGAAAGTGGTCGTCGACGAGCCCTCGATCGTGGCCCTCGACGTGCACACGGGCCGCCTGGTGGCCATCGGGCACCAGGCGCGGCAGATGCACGAGAAGACCAACCCCAACATCAAGACCATCCGCCCGCTCAAGGAGGGCGTGATCGCCGACTTCAACGCCACGGAGCTCATGCTGCGCGGCATGATCAAGAAGGTCAAGACCTCGGGCAGCCTCTTCGCGCCGTCGCTGCGCATGGTCATCTGCATCCCCTCGGGCTCGACCAACGTGGAGATCCGCGCCGTGCGCGACTCGGCCGAGCACGCCGGCGGACGCGAGGTATACATGATCTACGAGCCGATGGCCGCTGCGCTCGGCGCCGGGCTCGACGTGGAGGCCCCCGAGGGCAACATGATCATCGACATCGGCGGCGGCACCTCGGAGATCGCCTGCATCTCGCTCGGCGGCATCGTCTGCTCGGAGTCGATCAACGTGGCGGGCGACGTCTTCACGGGCGACATCCAGAGCTACGTGCGCCAGCAGCACAACATCCGCATCGGCGAGCGCACGGCCGAGGCGATCAAGTGCGCCATCGGCGCCGCGGTGCCCGAGCTGGAGGAGGAGCCCGAGGACTTCGTCGTGACGGGTCCCAACATGCTCACCGCCCTGCCGCAGACCGTCTCGCTCTCCTACAGCGAGATCGCCTACGCGCTCGAGAAGTCGCTCGTGAAGATCGACATGGCGCTGATGAAGGTGCTCGAATCGATGCCCCCCGAGCTCTACGCCGACATCGTCAAGAACGGCATCTACCTGGCCGGCGGCGGCGCCCTGATCAAAGGGCTCGACCGGCGTCTGAACGAGAAGACCGGCCTGCCGTTCCACATCGCCGAGGATCCGCTGCGCGCCATCGCCCGCGGCACGGGCACGGCGCTCAAGAACATCAACCGCTTCTCGTTCCTGATGAAGTAGGCGCCCGGCCGCGCGGCCCCGCCCGCGGCGGCGCGCGGCATCGTCCAACATTGTCACACCGATCGGATTGCGGGCTATGCGGCCCGCAATCTTCGAATTTGAAAGGGTCACGTGCGAAAACTGTTCGAATTCATACGCAGCGTCTACGTCGCGGTGCTGTTCGTGATGCTGGAGGCCGCGGCCATCCACTTCTACGCCCACTCGACGGCCTACACCCAGGCGCGGCTGCTCACCCGCTCCAGCCGCCTGGCGGGCGACGCCCACTCGCTCATCGGGGGCGTCGGGCGCTACTTCTCGCTGGCGAGCGAAAACCGCCGCCTGGTCGAGCGCGTGGCCGCGCTCGAGGAGCGGCTGGCCGCCTACTCCGAGGCGGAGAAGGCGCAGCTGCTCGACTCCTACCTCGAGGGGGAGCAGGACGCAAAATACCGCATGACCACCGCCTCGGTGGTGGCCGGGTCGGTCAACCGCACGCAGAACCTGCTGACGCTCAACCGCGGATTCCGCGACGGCGTGACGGTGGGCATGGGCGTGCTGTCGGCCACGGGGGCCATGGTGGGCTACGTGGTCGACTGCTCGGAGCGCTACGCCGTGGCGATGCCGGTGCTCAACACGCAGTTCCGCTCGAGCGGCCGACTGGCCGGCACCGACTACTTCGGCTCGATCTCGTGGGACGGGCGCGACGCCGGGCGGGTGCAGCTGACCGACATCTCGAAATACGCCGAGCCCGCAGCCGGGCAGGAGGTGGTCACCACGGGATTCTCGCAATACTTCCCCGAGGACGTGCTGATCGGCTGGGTCGAGTCGGCCGAGCTGAACGAAACCAACACGGCCTACACCGTCAGCGTGCGGCTGGCCGCCGAGGTCTCGCGCCTCAGAGACGTGGTGCTGGTGGGCAACCGCGACCGCGAGGAGGTGGGCGACCTGCAGGAGCAGGTGCGGCAAAACGGCGGCGTGATCGCCCCCGACCGCAACGGAAACAACAACTGACGCCACACGACCATGTACAGAACCTATCCCTACGCCATACTCTTCGTCACGACGGCCCTGCTGCAGGTGTTCCTCTTCGACAACCTCTCGCTGAGCCTCTATTTCGACCCGCTGGTCTACCTGTCCTTCATCGTCCTGCTGCCGCTCGACATCGCCCCCGTGGTGCTCCTCGGGGCCGGCCTCGCCACGGGCGTCGGGATGGACATGGCCATGGGCACGGCCGGCATCAACACCTCGGCCACGCTGCTGGCGGCCTTCGTGCGGCCCGCGGTGGTCAACTTCTGCTACGGCGCCGAGAACGCCCGCGAGGGAGGCACCCCCTCGCCCGAGCGGATGGGACGCCGCGCCTTCGTGCGCTATCTGGCGATCGTCATCCTGGTCCACCACGCGCTCTTCTTCACGCTCGAGGCACTCTCGCTCGCCCGCACGCTCCACAACCTGGCGCGCATCCTGCTCAGCGGCGCCGGCACCTTCGCCGCGTCGTGGCTCCTCATGCGCCTGTTCACCGCCAAACTCCCCGTGCGCATATGATCGGCCGCGAAGAGGGACACGTGCGCATGCGCACGCTGCAATGCGTGGTGCTGCTCGTCTTCGGCCTGCTGCTCGGACGCGCGGCCTACCTGCAGCTCGTCGACCGCCGCTACGTGGAGCTGGCCAAGGCCAACGTGCTGCGCCACGTGGTGCAGTACCCGCCGCGCGGCGAGGTGTTCGACCGCCGGGGCGAGTATCTGGTGCAGAGCCGCGAGTGCTACGACCTGATGGTCATCCCGCGCGAGATCGGCCGCCAGGGATTCGACACGGCGCGCATGTGCGAGGTGCTCGGCATCCAGCGCACGCGCCTCGACCGCGAGATGGCCAACGCCCGCATGCGCCCCCGCGCCCCGCACCTGGTGGCCAGCTACATATCGAAGGAGGACAAGCTGCGCTTCGACGAGTGCAACTTCCCGGGCTTCTACACCGTCTTCCGCACCGTGCGCCAGTATCCGCGCAAGATCGGCGGCAACCTGCTGGGCTACGTAGGCGAGGTCAACGCCGACATGCTCAAGCGCTACCCGTCGTACCGCGCGGGCGACTATGCGGGCATGAGCGGCGTGGAGCTGGCCTACGAGCAGCGGCTCAAGGGCGAGAAGGGGGTCCGCATCCAGGAGATCGACACCCACGGCGCCGTGAAGGGATCCTACATGAACGGCCGCTACGACTCGCTGCCCGAGCCGGGGCGCTACCTGGTGAGCACGATCGACGCACGGCTGCAACTGCTCGGCGAGGAGCTCATGCGCGGCAAGGTGGGGGCCGCCGTGGCCATCGAACCCGCCACGGGCGAGATCCTCATGATGGTCTCGTCGCCCTCGTACGATCCCGACGAGCTGGTGGGGCGCGAGCGCGGCAACAACTACATGAAGATGCTCTACAACAAGCGCCGTCCGCTCTTCAACCGCGCCGTGAAGGCCAAGTACCCCCCGGGGTCGACCTTCAAGCTGGTGCAGGGGCTCATCGGCCTGCAGGAGGGGGTGCTGCGCCCCTCCGACACCCACACGTGCAACCTGGGCTACCAGGTCGGGCGCCTCAAGATGGCGTGCCACGCCCACGCCTCGCCCCTCGACCTGCGCTTCGCCGTGGCCACCTCGTGCAACGCCTACTTCTGCTACGTCTTCCGCGACATCCTCGAGAACCGCAAGTACGGCGGCGTGAAGGAGGGCTTCGACGTGTGGCGCGACTACGTGGAGAGCTTCGGCTTCGGCCGCAAGCTCGGCTCCGACTTCCTCGACGAGGGGAGCGGCTACGTGCCCGACCGCGCCTACTACGACCGCAAGTACCGCCGCTCGTGGAACGCGCTGACGGTGCTCTCGCTCTCGATCGGGCAGGACGCCCTGGGCTGCACGCCCCTGCAGCTGGCCAACCTGGCCTGCATCGTCGCCAACCGCGGCTACTACTACATCCCCCACATCGTCAAGCGCGTCGAGGGCGAGGACTCGCTCGACCGCCGCTTCTACGAGCGCCACTACACGAAGGTCGACCCTAAGCACTTCGAGCCGATCGTCGAGGGCATGTGGCGCGGCGTGAACGTCGGCGGCACATCGACGGCCGCGCGTCTGGAGGGGTGGGACGTCTGCGGCAAGACGGGCACGGCACAGAACCCCCACGGGCGCGACCACTCGACCTTCCTCTCGTTCGCACCGAAGGACAACCCGCGCATCGCCATCTCGGTCTATGTCGAGAACGGCGGCTTCGGCGCCTCGGCGGCCCTGCCCATAGCCAGCCTGCTCGAGGAGTACTACCTCACCGACACGATCCGCCGCCCGGAGCTGCTCGAGCGGATCAGGAACATGCAAATCCACTATCCCTCCTATGACCGGTAGCCGCACCAGCCCGATATTCTACGGCGTGGACCGCATCGCCGTCCTGCTCTACGCGGCCATCGTCGCCGCGGGCTTCCTCTTCATCACGGCCGCCTCCTACGAGGAGGGGGGCGGGGAGCTCTTCTCGCTCTCGCACTTCTACATGAAGCAGGCCGTGTGGATCGGCATCGCGGGCGTCGTGGCGACGGTCGTGCTGCTGCTCGACGACCGCTACTACCACATGCTGGCCTACCCCGCCTACATCGGGGGCCTCCTGCTGCTCGTCGCCGCGCTGCTCTTCGGCCGCGAGGTCAACGGCGCCAAGGCGTGGTTCGAGTTCGGGTCCATACGCATGCAGCCCGTGGAGTTCGCCAAGATCGCCACGGCGCTGGCCCTGGCGCGCGTGATGAGCGAATATTCGTTCTCGATCGACCGGCCCGCGGACCTCTTCCGCGTGGGTGCGGTGATCTGCCTGCCGCTGGCGATCATCGTGCTGCAGAACGACACCGGCTCGGGCATCGTCCTCGGGTCGTTCCTCTTCGTGCTCTACCGCGAGGGGCTCAACAAGTGGCTCTGCATCCCCGTGCTGCTCATCGCCACGCTCTTCATCGTCTCGTTCCTGCTCTCGCCCCTCACGCTGCTCATCCTCTCGATCGTCGCCTGCACGCTTTCGGAGGCGATGATGAACGGCCGCTGGCGCTCGCGCATCGTCTACCTGGCCGTCGTGGCGCTCTCGAGCATCTGCCTGGAGGCCCTCACGGCGCTCTTCACCCCCGGCGGCATCGGACTCTACAACAGCCTGCTGGCCGTGACGCTGCTGTCGCTCGTCGCGGTGGTCGTCCACGCCGTGCGCGCACAGCTGGGCAACACGCTGCTGATGGTCGCCCTCTTCATCGGGTCGATGATCTTCCTGCCGACGACCGACTACATCTTCAACTCGATACTCAAGCAGCACCAGAGGGACCGCATACTCAGCTTCCTGGGCATCATCAGCGACCCGCTGGGCAGCGACTACAACGTCAACCAGTCGAAGATCGCCATCGGCTCGGGCGGATTCTGGGGCAAGGGATTCCTCGAGGGGACGCAGATCAAGTACGGATTCGTGCCCGAACGCCACACCGACTTCATCTTCTGCACGGTGGGCGAAGAGTGGGGCTTCGTGGGGGTGGCGACGATCCTCGCGCTGCTCTGCATGCTCATCCTGCGCCTCATGCGCATGGGCGAGCGGCAGCAAGAGCCCTTCGGCCGCATCTACTGCTACTGCGTGGCGGCGATCCTGCTCTTCCACGTGCTGGTCAACGTCGGCATGACCGTCGGTCTGATGCCCGTGATGGGCATCCCGCTCCCGTTCCTCAGCTACGGAGGCTCGTCGCTCGTGGCCTTCACCATCCTACTCTTCATCGCCGTGCGGCTCGACGCCTCGACGCGGCAGTTCTCACTCAATGTCTGACAACAACAGCATGAAACGCTCCGACATCCGCGGCCTCACCTCCGAGGAGGTGCTCCGCAGCCGCGCCCTGCACGGCGACAACGTCATCACCCCGCCGCGCGAAGAGTCGCCCTGGCGCCTCTTCGCCGAGAAGTTCCGCGACCCGATCATCCGCATCCTGCTGCTGGCCGCAGCCCTCTCGCTGGCCATCGCCGCCGTCGAACGCGACTTCACCGAGCCCATAGGCATACTCTGCGCCATCGTCCTGGCCACGGGCGTGGGATTCTGGTTCGAGTGGGACGCGCAGCGGCGCTTCCGCCGCCTCAACCGCGTCAACGACCGCGTGCCGGTCAAGGTGCTGCGCGACGGCGCCGTGGGCGAGGTCCCGCGCTGCGACGTGGTGGTCGGCGACGTGGTCTACGTCGAGAGCGGCGAGACCGTGCCGGCCGACGGCGTGCTGCTGGAGGCCGTGTCGCTGAAGGTCGACGAGTCGACGCTCACGGGCGAGCCCGAGGTGGACAAGACCGCCGACAAGGCCCACTGCGACCCCGACGCCACCTACCCCTCCGACGCCCTGATGCGCGGCACGAGGGTCGCCGACGGATACGGCGCCATGCGCGTCGAAGCCGTGGGCGACCGCACCGAGGCGGGGCGCGTGACCGAGCAGGCCACCGTGCGCAACGACGACCCCACGCCCCTCGACAGCCAGCTCGAGCGCCTTTCGCGCCTGGTCGGGCGCGCGGGCATCGCGCTCTCGGTGGCCATATTCGGCACGATGCTCCTCAAGGCGCTCCTCTTCGGCGGACTGCTCGAGCGGCCGTGGCTCGATGCCGCGCAGCAGGCGCTCCACATCTTCATGGTCTCGGTGGCGATCATCGTGATGGCCGTGCCCGAGGGGCTGCCCATGTCGATCACCCTGTCGCTGGCCATGTCCATGCGGCGCATGCTCCGCACCAACAACCTCGTGCGGCGCATGCACGCCTGCGAGACGATGGGCGCCGTGACGGTCATCTGCACCGACAAAACGGGCACGCTCACCCGCAACCGCATGTGCGTGGAGGAGCTGCTGCGCTACGACACGCTCGCCGAAGAGGAGTTCGCCGAGACCGTCGCGGCCAACACCACGGCCCACCTCGACGCCCGGGGAGGCATCATCGGCAACCCCACCGAGGGGGCGCTGCTCGCGCACCTGCGCAGCCGCGGCGCCGAGTACGGACCGCTGCGCGACGGGGCCGCGATCGTCGACCGGATGACCTTCTCGACCGAGCGCAAATACATGGCCACGATCTTCCGCAGCGGCCTGACGGGACGGCGGATCCTCTGCGTGAAGGGGGCCCCCGAGATCGTGCGGGCGATGTGCGCCCCGGACGGGCGCGACGAGGAGGTGGCCGCGACGCTGCTCGCCTTCCAGCAGCGGGCCATGCGCACGCTGGCCCTGGCGTGGGCCGAGACCGAGGCCGACGACTGCGCCGCGGCAATCGCCTCCTCGCCCCTCGTCTTCTCGGCCGTCGCGGCGATCGCCGACCCGGTGCGCGACGACGTGCCGGCGGCCGTCCGCCGCTGCCTCGACGCGGGAATCGCCGTCAAGATCGTCACGGGCGACACGCCGGCCACGGCGTGCGAGATCGCCCGCCGGATCGGGCTGTGGAGCGACGCCGACGGCGAACGCAACCGCATGACCGGCACCGAGTTCGCGGCGGCGAGCGACGAGGAGCTGCTCGAACGGGTCGCCGAGCTGAAGATCCTCTCGCGTGCCCGGCCGCTCGACAAGCAGCGCCTGGTGCGGCTGCTGCAACAGCGCGGCGAGGTGGTCGCCGTGACGGGCGACGGCACCAACGACGCCCCGGCCCTCAACTTCGCCAACGTGGGGCTCTCGATGGGCTCGGGGACCTCCGTGGCGAAGGACGCCTCGGCCATCACGCTGCTCGACGACTCGTTCGCATCGATCGCCACGGCCGTCATGTGGGGCCGCTCGCTCTACCGCAACATCCAGCGCTTCGTGCTCTTCCAGCTGACGATCAATTTAGCGGCGATCCTCGTCTGCTTCGTGGGGGCGCTCGTCGGCACCGAGATGCCGCTCACGGTGGTGCAGATACTCTGGGTCAACATCATCATGGACACTTTCGCCGCCATGGCCATGGCCTCGCTGCCCCCCAAGGCCGAGGTGATGGAGGAGCGGCCGCGGCAGCGCGACGCCTTCATCGTCTCGCCCGACATGCGGCGCACGATCCTCACGTGCGGCCTCACGATGGCCGCCGTGCTGCTCGCCATGCTGCTCCGGTGGGAGTTCTCGGCCGAGGGGCTCACCGAGCGGCGGCTGACGGTATTCTTCTCGGTATTCGTCTTCATGCAGTTCTGGAACATGTTCAACGCCAAAGGATTCGAGGCGCGCCACGGGCTCTTCGCCTCGGTGCGCGGGTGCCGCGAGTTCTTCCTCATACTGGCCGCCATCGGCGCGGGCCAGTGGGCCATCGTCACCTTCGGCGGCGAGGTGTTCCGCACCGTGCCCCTCACCGCGCGCGAGTGGGCCGCGATCATCGGCTCGACGTCGCTCCTGGCCTTCGCCGGCGAGGCGATACGCGCCCTGCGGCGGCGCACGAAGAGGCGGCGCGCGGAGGCCGCGGAGGCATAGCGACGGGCTGTCGACGAAGAAGGCCGCACCCTTTCGGGGTGCGGCCTTTTCAGTTGAGCGGGAGCCGGTTTAGATGATGCCCTGCTCCAACATGGCCTGTGCGACCTTCATGAAGCCGGCGATGTTGGCACCCTTCACGTAGTCGATGCTGCCGTCGGCCTGGCGTCCGAACTTCACGCAGGCCTCGTGGATGCTCTCCATGATGAAGTGGAGCTTCTCGTCGACCTCCTTGCCCGACCAGGAGATGTGCATGCAGTTCTGCGTCATCTCCAGACCCGACGTGGCCACGCCGCCGGCGTTGACGGCCTTGCCCGGGGCGAAGAGGATGCCCGCCTGCTGGAAGGCGTGGATCGCCTCCGGCGTGCAGCCCATGTTCGACACCTCGGCGCAGCACCACGTGCCGTTGGCCAGCAGCTCGGCGGCATCGTCGCCGTTGAGCTCGTTCTGGAAGGCGCACGGCAGGGCGATGTCGCACTTCACGCTCCAGGCCTTCTTGCCCGGGGTGAACGTGGCGTCGGGGAAGCGCTCGGCGAAGGGGGCCACGATGTTGCGGTTCGAGGCGCGCAGCTCGAGCATATAGTCGATCTTCTCGTCGGTCATGCCGTTGGGGTTGTAGATCACGCCGTCGGGACCCGAGATGGCGATCACCTTGGCGCCCAGCTCGGTGGCCTTCTTAGCGGCACCCCAGGCGACGTTGCCGAAGCCCGAGAGGGCGATCGTGGCGCCCTGGAGCGAGCGGCCCGCCTTGCGCAGCATGTGCTCGACGAAGTAGAGCGCGCCGTAGCCCGTGGCCTCGGGACGCAGGATCGAGCCGCCCCACGTCATGCCCTTGCCCGTCAGCACGCCCGTGTGGTACTTGCGCGCCAGCTTCTGGTACATGCCGTTGAGGAAGCCGATCTCGCGGCCGCCCACGCCCACGTCGCCGGCCGGAACGTCGGTGTCGACACCGATGTTGTTCCACAGCTCGGTCATGAAGGCCTGGCAGAAACGCATGATCTCGGCGTCGGACTTACCCACGGGGCTGAAGTCCGAACCGCCCTTGGCGCCGCCCATCGGGAGCGTCGTCAGCGCGTTCTTGAAGGTCTGCTCGAAACCCAGGAACTTGAGCATCGAGGGGTTGACGGCCGCATGGAAACGCAGACCGCCCTTGTAGGGACCGATCGCGCTGTTGAACTGGACGCGGTAGCCGAGGTTGGTCTGCACCTCGCCCTTATCGTCGACCCACGTGACACGGAAGGTGAAAATGCGGTCGGGCTCCACGATGCGTTCGACGATCTTGGCCTTTTCGAACTCGGGGTGCTGGTTGTAGACCTCCTCGATTGATTCGAGCACCTCGCGCACGGCCTGCAAGTATTCGCTCTCGCCGGGGTGCTTCTGCTCGAGCTCGGTCATCAGTTTCTTAACATCCATAGTGTTTTGAAGTTTTTGGGTTGTCTATACTGTTACAAATATAACAATATTTCGGATAGATTGTAATCCTACGCCTATTTTTTCGCGAAAAAACGAGGGTGCGTGCGGCCAGGCGAGCCGTAGTCTGCGGAGGGGCGGCCGCCTGACCATTATTCGGCGCGGCAGCTCCACCTTTCACTTATTACTTCTCACTTTTTACTTTTGACTTGCCCGGCTCGCAGAGCCGGCGGGCCGCAGCCGCCCCCGGGCGAAGGGCTGCTCGCTGTTCTCGCGCTGCCGCTTCGCCGGCTACGATCTGAAAACGAATGAACCTCTGCCGAGCAGCGGCACGAAAGACTCCGCACTATCGGTCGCAGCGGGGTTTGTCCTCAGCGAAGACCGAGCGTCGAAAAACGGGGCCGGTTTGCTTGCAAACCCGCGTCAGGCGCCCGTTTTAGCGAGGACGAGCGGAGGACCCGCGAGACCGACGTGCGGATGGTTTTGGGTACCTTTTGCCATCAAAAGGTACAAAAATCCGGCTCGCAGAGCCGGCGGGCCGCAGCCACCCCGGGCGAAGGTCCGCTATTCTTGACAGAATATGCGGTCTCCGCTGGCTGCGTCCGAGAACAAATCTCTTAGCCGGACATTGCAGCGCCAGCTGCGCAGCCCGTAGCCACCCCCGGCGGAGGGCTGCTCTGTCGGCGGCGCCTCCCGAGCACCTCCGCTGGCTGCGGGCCGAAAACAGAGATCCAACCCGGTCGCGGCAGGAAAGAGGAAGCCCACGCGATTTTCGATTTTAGAGGAGCAGGTTTGCGCTTAAACGAAGTGGGGCGCGGATGGCTGCACGGATTTTCGATTTCTACCGAGATAGTTTCGTGCATCGTGAAGAACGGGGCGGATGGGTAGTACAAAGGTACGTCCCATTCGCCCCGTTCGAGGGATGTGCGGAAATATCCGGCAGAAATCGAAAAGCCTACTCTTCGGCCTCCTTCATATTGTGGTAAACGTTGGTCACGTCGTCGTCCTCCTCGAGCCGCTCGATGAGCTTCTCGACCGACTCGCGGCCCTCGGCGTCGAGCTCCTTGCTGTCGACGGGCAGGTAGGCCGACTCGCCCGAGACGATCTCGAAGCCCTTGTCGTCGATCCACTTCTGGATGGCGCCGAAGGCGTCGTAGGAGGCGTAGACGGTGATGCCGTCCTCCTCGGGGTAGAACTCGTCGACGCCCAGGTCGATCATCTCCAGCTCGAGCTCCTCGGGGTCGGCACCCGCCGCCGCACGGAACTTGAAGATGCACTTATGCTCGAACATGAAGCCCACCGAGCCGCTGTTGCCCAGCGTGCCGCCGCACTTGTTGAAGTGCATGCGCACGTTGGCCACCGTGCGGTTGGTGTTGTCGGTGGCGGTCTCCACGAGGAAGGCGATGCCGTGGGGGCCGTAGCCTTCATATACGACCTCCTTGTAGTCGGCGGCGTCCTTCTCGGTGGCACGCTTGATGGTGAGAACAACATTCTCCTTGGGCATGTTCTCGGCCTTGGCGTTCTGCATCAGGATGCGCAGGCGCGTATTGCCCGAGGGGTCGGGACCGCCGGCCTTGACGGCGATTTCGATCTCCTTGCCGATTTTCGTGAAGACGCGGGCCATGTGCCCCCAGCGCTTCATCTTCCGCGCTTTGCGGTATTCAAAGGCTCTTCCCATGATATGATGTTTTTCGTCGTTGTTTTTTCGAGTGCCACAAAGGTATAAAATTCGGTCCGAAAAATTAAAGATTGAAAATTAAAAATTATTTTTGCATCGGACAAAACGAAAATTTCATGGAGATCAAGAGCCGATTCGACCATTTCAACATCAACGTCACCGACCTCGACCGCTCGCTGGCGTTCTACGACCGGGCCCTGGGGCTGAAGGAGGTGGGCCGCAAGGAGGCCGCCGACGGCTCGTTCGTGCTGGTCTACCTGGGCGACGGCGAGGGACGCTTCCGCCTCGAGCTGACGTGGCTGAGGGACCACGCCGCCACGCCCTACGAGCTGGGCGAGAACGAGAGCCACCTCTGCCTGCGCGTGGAGGGCGACTACGCCGCCGTGCGCGAATACCACCGCGCGATGGGGTGCCTCTGCTACGAGAACCACGCGATGGGCCTCTACTTCATCAACGACCCCGACGACTACTGGATCGAGGTGCTGCCGATGAAATAACCGAACCGAAACACACACGCGCGGAGCGTCGCTCCGCTCAGACACACCCAATCTATGGCAAAGAAACCTTCGGACGAAGCCCTGCGGCACGAAGCCGCGCTGGCCGCCGAGACGCTCCGCGCGGGCGGCATCCTGCTCTACCCCACCGACACGGTGTGGGGCCTGGGCTGCGACGCCACCAACGCCGAGGCGGTGGCGAAGATCTACGCGCTCAAGCGCAGCGAGAACAAGCGATCGATGCTCGTGCTCTGCGCCTCGGCCGACATGGTCGTGCGCTACATCGACCGCGCGCCCGGCATCGCCTTCGAGGTGATGGAGATGGCCACCTCGCCCCTGACGCTCATCCTGCCGGGGGCGCGGGGTCTAGCCCCCAACCTCATCCCCGACGAGGGGACGCTCGGCGTGCGCATCCCCGACCACGACTTCTGCCGGCAGCTGCTGCGCACGTTCGGGCGGCCGATCGTCTCGACGTCGGCCAACCTCTCGGGCGAAGCGACGCCCGTGGCGCTGCAGGATGTCGCGCGCGAGATCGTCGACGGCACGGACTTCGTCGTCGACCCCCGCTTCGAGGGGCGCCCCACGCGCAAGGCGTCGTCGATCATCGCCTTCGGCGAGGGGGGCGAGGTGAACATCATACGCGAATAGAGAGATGGCCCGCACGATCGTCACCCCCATACAGATGCGCTTCTCGGACCTCGATCCGTTCCACCACGTCAACAACGTGGCCCAGCAGATGTATTTCGACGTGGGAAAGAGCGACTACTACGAGCGCGTCGCGGGCGAGGAGCTGCTCGCCGACCGCCTGCGCATCGTCACCGTCTCGACCCAGACCTCCTACCTGGGGCAGGTGCGCAGCGGCGACCGCCTGACGGTGGAGACCGCGTGCGAGCGGATCGGCACCAAGAGCCTCACGCTCTTCCAGCGGCTCATGGCCGACGGCCAGGTGCGCAGCGAGAGCCGCTCGGTGATGGTGGCCTTCGACTTCGCGGCCCAGCAGAGCGTCGCCGTGCCCGACCGCTGGCGGCAGCGCATGTTGGAGGAGTGAGCGGGGCGCCGCACTGTAAACGCGTTGTAAAAAAAAGAGGTTGAGCCTTACGAGGTTCAACCTTTTTTCGTCAATCCCGCGCACCCGGCGGGAAGAGATGCGGAGCTTCGGCGGAGAGGCCCGCTCAGAGCTCCTTTTTCGTCATCCCCCGCTCGGCGGCCAGGCGCTCCATCAGGGCATAGGCCGCCGCGTAGTCGTTGGGGATCACGCCGTCGAGGATGGCGTTCTTGATCGTCTCCTTGATCTCGCCGATCGCGCGGCAGGGTTCGATGCCGTAGACGCGCATGATGATCTCGCCGGTGATCGGAGGCTGGAAGTTGCGGATGCGGTCGCGCTCTTCGAGATCCTTCATCTTGCGGCGCACCAGTTCGAAATTGTCGAGGTAGCGCCGCACCTTGGCGTCGATGCCCGAGGTGATGTCGGCCTCGCACAGGGTCATGAGCGCCTCCACGTCGTCGCCCGCCTCGAAGAGCAGCCGCCGCACGGCCGAGTCGGTGACCAGCTCCTCCGAGAGGATGATCGGCCGCAGGTGGAGGAAGACCAGCTTCTGCACGAACTTCATGGGCTCGCCCAGGGGGAGCTTGAGGCGGCGGAAGATCGCCGGCACCATCTTCGAGCCGAGCACCTCGTGGCCGTGGAAGGTCCACCCCACGCGCGGGTCATAGGCCTTGGTGAGCGGCTTGGCGATGTCGTGCAGCACGGCGGCCCATCGGAGCCACAGATCGTCGGAGCGGCGCGCCACGTTGTCGACGACCTTGAGCGTGTGGACAAAGTTGTCCTTGTGGGCGTGGCGGCCACGCCGCTCGATGCCCCGCAGGCGGTGCATCTCGGGGAAGATCCGCTCCAGAAGCCCCGTCAGCTCGAGCAGTTCGAAGCCCATCGACGGCACGGGCGAGAGCACGATCTTGTTGAGCTCCGTGATGATCCGCTCGCGCGAGACTATGGCGATGCGCGCGGCGTTGCGGCGGATCGCATCGAAGGTCTCCTCCTCGATCGTGAAGCCCAGCTGCGCGGCGAAGCGCACGGCGCGCATCATGCGCAGCGGATCGTCGTCGAAGGTGATGTCGGGGTCGCACGGCGTGCGGATGATGCCCCGCTCGAGGTCGTACATGCCGTCGAAGGGGTCGACCAGCTCTCCGAAAGTCTCCTCGTTGAGTGACCAGGCCAGGGCGTTGATCGTGAAGTCGCGGCGCCGCTGGTCGTCCTCGAGCGTGCCCGCCTCGACCTGCGGCTTACGCGAGTCGCGGGTGTAGGATTCGCGGCGCGCGCCGACGAACTCGACCTCGGTGCCGCCGGCGCGGACCATGGCCGTGCCGAAGGTCTTGAAGACCGACACGCGGGCGTGCAGCTCGCGCCCCAGCGCCTCGGCCAGGGCGATGCCGCTGCCCACGACCACCACGTCGATGTCGGTCGAGGGACGGCCCAGGTAGTGGTCGCGCACGTAGCCGCCCACGACATAGGCATCGACGCCCTGGGCGTCGGCCAGGCGCGCGATGCGGCGGAAAATGGGATCGGAGAGCGGCACGGGCTAACGGATGTAAGGTGCGACGGCGTCGCGCCAGACGAGGTACCCCTCGCCCGTCAGATGCAGGCCGTCGTTGGTATAACGTTTGTCGAGAAGCCCCGTCGCGTCCGCCAGACGCGAGGCCAGGTCGACGTAGACGACGCCGCGCCGCCCGCGGCACAGCGCCTCGACGAGGCGGTTCGTCTCGGCGATCTCGGCCTTGCGCTTCCAGTGGCCCCACGAGGCGCCGGGGATGTCGCGGTCGTTGACCGGCAGGATGCTCTGCACGTAGATGCGCGTGCGGGGCGAGGCGGCGGCGAAGCGGTCGAGCAGCGCGGCCACGTCGGCGGCCACCTCGCGGGGCGTGCGCCCGGCGGCCAGGTCGTTGACCCCGATCATGAGGAAGAGCTTGCGCGGACGGCCCGCGAGGATCGGGTCGAGGCGGCCGAGCAGCCAATCGGCGCGATCGCCGCTGATGCCGCGGTTGAGCACGCGGCGGCGGCCGAAGAGCTCCGACCACTCGCAGCCGTCGGTGATGCTGTTGCCCAGGAAGACGACGTCGCACCGGCGCACCGGCAGCTGCTCGAAAAGGCTGCGGCGCTGGTAATTGTATGCGCCCTGCGCGAAGGCGGAGGCGGCGAGCAGCAGGGCCGCCGCAAGAAGAAGCGTGCGTTTCATCGGTTCGCGGTTCAGAGCTGGCGCCGGTAGAGCGCCACGGTGTTCTCCATGCCGTAGCGCCAGGCGTCACACACCAGCGCGTGGCCGATCGACACCTCGTCGGTCCAGGGGATACGCTCCAGATAGTAGCGCAGGTTGTCGAGCGAGAGGTCGTGGCCCGCGTTGAGCCCCAGCCCCTGCCGGCGCGCCTCCTCGGCCGCCGCGACATAGGGGGCCACGGCCGCCTCGCGGTCGGCGGCATAGCCGCGGGCGTAGCCCTCGGTGTAGAGCTCCACGCGGTCGGCGCCGCACGCCGCGGCCCCGGCCACCATGGCCGGATCGGGGTCGACGAAGATCGAGACGCGGATGCCCCGCTCGCGGAATCGGGCGGCGACGTCGGCCAGGAACGCACGGTGGACGAGGGTATCCCATCCGGCATTCGACGTGAGCGCGTCGGGGGCGTCGGGCACCAGCGTCACCTGCGCCGGACGGCTCTCCAGCACCAGGTCGACGAACTCGGGCGTGGGGTTGCCCTCGACGTTGAGCTCCGTGCGCAGCACGCCTTTGAGGTCGTGCACGTCGTCGTAGCGGATGTGGCGCGCGTCGGGCCGCGGGTGGACCGTGATGCCGTCGGCGCCGAAGCGCTCGATCTCCAGCGCCGCCCGCACCAGGTCGGGACGGCCTCCGCCGCGGGCGTTGCGCACCAGGGCGATCTTATTGATGTTGACGCTCAGTTTTGTCATAAAAACGTTATCTTTGCCTGACGTCTCGGCGCCGCACGGGCGCGAAGACGTGGTAAAGTTACGTTTTTTTTCCAATACTCCGCCGATGAGAATCCTACTTTTTTCCCGATCCCGCGACGGGCGGGCGCCCGAGGGGCTCCTCCGCCTGACCGCCGCCATCGACCGCCACGGCTTCGAGTGGGCCGCCAACCGCGAGATCGCCGAGGCCGCAGGCGCCGCACACAGCTACGGCGAGCGGGTCGGCCCGGCGGAGCGCGCCGACCTTATGATCTGTTACGGCGGCGACGGCACGCTGCTCGAGGGCGTCCACCGCCTCGGCGGCGCCCCGGTCCCCGTGCTGGGGATCAACGCCGGGCACCTCGGATTCCTCACCGGCGCGCCGAGCGGTGATCTGGACACGCTCTTCGACCGCCTGGCGGCGGGCGACTTCTCGGTCGAGCCGCGGACGATGCTCCGCGTGGAGGGCGACTTCGGCGCCGAGCCCGCGTCGAAGCTGGCCCTCAACGAGTTCACCATCCAGCGACACGGCGCCGAGATGATCTCCGTGGAGACCTACGTCGACGCACAGATGGTGGCCACGTACCACGGCGACGGGGTGATCGTCTCCACGCCCACCGGCTCGACGGCCTACGCCCTGAGCGCCGGAGGCCCGGTCGTGGCCCCCACCTGCTCGTGCCTGGTCCTCTCGCCTCTGGCGCCCCACAACCTCACCATGCGGCCGGTGGTGATCCCCGACACGGCGCGCATCGAGCTGCGCCTGCGCGCGCGCCGCGCCGAGGGGTTCGTCACGCTCGACAACCGCGCCTACCCCGCGGGCGCGGCGTCCGTATTCACGGTTCGGCGGGCCGAAGAGCGTATTTTGCTGGCGCTGCCGCACAATATATCGTTTTACGACACGTTAAGGAACAAGATGATGTGGGGAATAGACCTCAGGAGCTAATCTTTCGCCGATTTTTCGGCCCGGTTCCGAGATTTTTCCTATATTTGCACCCTATATGGTCACAACGAGCGAACAGAAACGCATCCCGCAGCACGTCGCCATCATCATGGACGGCAACGGCCGCTGGGCGGAAATGCGCGGCAAGGAGCGATGCGAAGGGCACGCGGCCGGCGTCGAAGCCGTGCGCACGACCCTCGGCGCGGCACTGCGCCGCGGCGTGAAGTACCTCACGCTCTACGCCTTCTCGACCGAGAACTGGGGCCGCCCGGCCGAAGAGGTCGACGCCCTGATGGAGCTCTTCTGCCGCTGCGTGGCCGGCGAGACGCCCGAGCTGCGCGCGCAGGGGGTCCGCATCCGCATGATCGGCGATCGCACGCGCTTCTCGGAAGGGGTGCAGCGAGCGCTGGCCGACGCCGAGCGCGCCACGGCCGACTGCGACCGCCTGACGCTCGTCCTGGCCCTCAACTATTCGTCGCGCGACGAGATCGTGCGCGCCGTGCGCGCGCTCGCCGGGCGCGCCGCCCGGGGGGAGCTCGCCCCCGCCTCGCTCGACGAACGGACCCTCGCCGCGGCCCTCGACACGGCCGCCTATCCCGACCCCGACCTGGTCATCCGCACCAGCGGCGAGTGCCGCCTGAGCAACTTCCTGCTCTGGCAGTCCTCCTACGCCGAGCTACTCTTCACGCCGGTGCTCTGGCCCGACTTCTCGGAGGAGGAGTTCGACCGCGCGCTGGAGGAGTACGCGCGGCGCGACCGCCGCTTCGGCCTGGTCCGATGACCCATACCCGACTGAACTTGAATTTGAAGAATAGAATCAATTAGATGAATCGTTTCGGCAAGCTAATCACGGCCCTCGTCCTCCTGCTCGCAACGGCGGCACCCCACGCTTTCGCACAGACGGACGAAGCGGACTCCCTGCGGCGGGCATCCTTCTCGGAGGAGGCTCCCATGATGCGTCCGGAGAGCCGGCAGAAGCTGTACTACATCCGCCACATCGACATCCACGGCGTGGATTACGACCACAACATCATCCGCTCGTCGGCGGGTCTGATTCCCGGCGACTCGATCTACCTGCCCAGCAACTTCATCTCGTCGGCCGTCGAGCGCCTCTGGAGCCAGACGGTCTTCTCCGACGTGAAGATCGGCGCCGAGATCGAGGGCGACAGCCTCGATCTGCACGTCTTCCTCAAGGAGCGCCCGAGGGTCAACAACTGGGACTTCGCGGGGATCTCGAAGGGCAAGAAGCGCGACCTGGTGGAGAAGCTCAAGCTGCGCCGCGGCGGCGCCCTCTCGGACTACATCATCGAGAAGAACAAGCAGCTGATCCGCAACTACTGGGCCGAGAAGGGATTCCGCAACGCCGAGGTCGACGTGCGCATCGACAACGACTCGATCCGCGACCGCATGGTCAACGTCACCTTCCTCATAGACCGCAAGCAGCGCGTGAAGATCGGCCGCATCAACTTCGCGGGCAACGACGAGTTCACCGCCAAGCGCCTGCGCCGCACCTTCAAGAAGACCCACCAGAAGTCGATCAACTTCTTCCGCGGCGCCAAGCTCAACGAGAGCGACTACGCCGACGACAAGGAGCTGCTCATCGACTTCTACAACTCGAAGGGCTTCCGCAACGCCACCGTCGTGCGCGACTCGATCTACCCGATCGACGAGAAGCGCCTGGGCATCGACATCGAGGTGGCCGAGGGCAACAAATACTACATCCGCGACGTGAAGTGGGTGGGCAACTCGGTCTACGAGACCGACATGCTGCAAAGCATGTTCGCCGTCAAGAAGGGCGACACCTACGACAAGAAGTCGATGCACAAGCGCCTGGGCATCGGCAAGGAGACCGACCTGGAGGCGCAGTCCGTATCGTCGCTCTACCAGAACAACGGCTACCTCATGTCGCAGGTCGAGCCCGCAGAGACGATCATCGGCGCCGACTCGATCGACCTGGAGGTCAAGGTCTTCGAGGGCAAGCAGTTCACCATCAACGAGGTGGGCATCACGGGCAACCAGCGCGTCGACGACGAGGTGATCCGCCGCGAGCTGGACACCTACCCCGGAGAGCTCTACAACCGCTCGCTGCTCATGCGCACGATGCGCATGCTCAGCTCCATGCAGCACTTCAACCCCGAGGCGATCATCCCCGACGTGAAGCCCGTATCGAACGAGCTGGTCAACATCAACTGGCCGCTCGAGGAGCAGGCTTCGGACCAGTTCAACGTGGCCGGCGGCTGGGGTTCGGGCACCTTCGTGGGTTCGGTGGGCATCACGCTCAACAACCTTTCGATCAAGAACTTCTTCAAGAAGGGGGCCTGGCACCCCTACCCCATGGGCCAGAACCAGCGTCTCTCGCTCTCGGCGCAGACCAACGGCACCTACTACAAGGCCTTCTCGCTGAGCTTCACCGACCCCTGGCTGGGCGGCCGCAAGCCCAACTCGTTCACCCTCTCGGCCCACTTCTCCGAGCAGAACAACGCCTACTACCTCTGGCAGACCAGCACGCAGCACTTCCGCACCTACGGCGTGGCGGCAGGTCTGGGCAAGCGCCTCTCGTGGCCCGACCCCTACTTCTCGCTCTACGCCGAGGCCAGCTACGAGCGCTACTCGCTCAAGGACTGGGACTACTTCGTCATGCGCAACGGCTCGGCCAACCTGCTCTCGCTCAAGCTCGTCTTCGCCCGCAACTCGGTCGACCAGCCCATCTACCCGCGCCGCGGATCGGAGTTCAGCGCCTCGGTGCAGGCCACGCTCCCCTACTCGCTCTGGGACGGCAAGGACTACAGCGACCGCACGATGACCGACGAGGAGCGCTACCACTGGATCGAGTTCCACAAGTGGCAGTTCAAGGCCCAGTGGTTCCAGTCGTTCCTGCGCAATTCGAACCTCGTGCTGATGCTCAAGGCCGAGATGGGTTACCTGGGCAGCTACAACAAACACAAGGTCTCGCCCTTCCAGCGATTCGAGGTGGGCGGCGACGGCATGTCGGGATATAATATATACGGTATCGACATCATCTCGATGCGCGGTTACGAGGACGGCGCACTCGACCCCGTGTCGGAGCGCTACTCGCGCGCCTACAACAAGTACACGGCCGAGCTCCGCTACCCGATCATCCTCAAGCCCTCGTCGCAGATCTACGTGCTGGCCTTCCTCGAGGGAGGTAACGCCTTCGACTCGTGGAAGCACTTCTCGCCCTTCAAGATCAAGCGCTCGGCCGGTGTGGGCGTGCGCCTCTACCTGCCGGTGGTCGGCATGCTGGGCATCGACTGGGGCTACGGCTTCGACGCTCCCGCGGGCTCGTCGCGCAAGAGCGGCAGCCAGTTCCACTTCGTCATGGGACAGCAGTTTTAGCCAAGGCTAAAACTGCTGTCCCGGGGGGACGACTTCGGCAATCCCCCGCCGCCCGAACTCCCGGCGGAACAATCCCCGCCGTGCCGGGGCGGGAGTTTGGCAATAAATTTGGAAGAGGCCGGTTTGCACATGAAACCCGAATCTTCGAAACGTAAAAAAGAGAACACTATGAAACGGATCCTTCTTCTCGCGCTCTTCGCCCTGGGCGTCGGCACGCTCTCGGCACAGAACTGCATCGTGGTCGACAGCGAAAAGATCTTCAAGTCGATCGACGCCTACAACGAGGCGATCACCGAACTGGACCGTCTGGCCGAGGAGTACCAGAAGCTGGTCGACGCCAAGTTCGAGGCCGTCGAGCAGCTCTACCAGACCTACGTGGCGCAGCGCGCGTCGCTCTCGGCTTCGAGCCGCCAGACGCGCGAGGAGGCCATCCTCTCGCAGGAGCGCGCCGCACAGCAGTACCAGGAGGGCATCTTCGGCAAGGAGGGCACGCTCATGAAGCGCCGCCTGGAGCTGATCGCCCCCATACAGAAGCGTGTATTCGACGCCATCGAGGCCTACGCCAAGCAGGCGGGCGCAGCGGCGGTGATCGACTCGGCCAACAACCCCACGCTGCTCTACACCGACCCCGCGTCGGAGCGCACGCAGCAGGTGATCGCCCTGCTCCGATAAGCAAGAAACATTAACCGATAAAAAACCATGAAAAAAGTACTCAAACTGACCCTCGCGCTTGCCATGATGATGAGCGCCTCGTCGCTCTTCGCCCAGAAGTTCGGGCGGATCGACACTTCGGCCATCCTCGTAGCGATGCCCGAGACCAAGGAGATGCAGTCGTCGATGGAGACCTTCGTCGCCGGCCTGCGCGAAACGCTCGAGACCATGCAGGTCGAATACAACAACAAGGTGCAGGAGTTCCAGAAGAACCTCAACACCTGGTCGGAGGCGATCAGCCAGGTGAAGCAGAAGGACCTGGTCGACCTCCAGGGCCGCATCGAGGAGTACCAGCGCGCCGCCGCGCAGGACATCCAGAACAAGGAGATCGAGCTGCGCAACCCCATCATCGAGAAGGCGAAGGCCGCGATCGACAAGGTGGCTGCCGCCAACGGCTACCTGGCCGTGTTCGACACCTCGATGGGCTCGCTGGCCTACTTCGACGAGGCCGCGCTGACCGACATCGCACCGCTGGTGCGCACCGAGCTGGGCATCAAGGAGGAGGCAGCCAACTAACCGGCACCCGCCTCTCGAAACTCAGGCCGCTCCCCCGTCGGGAGCGGCCTTTTTCGCAGGCGAGGTAGCCGGAAGAGCCGCGGCCGCCACACACCGCCACACCTCTGCCCGCGCCGCCCCCGGACGGAATGTCGCGCCCGGACGGAACGCCCCGCCCCGCCGCTCGCCGGAAAGGCGGCGGTGCTGTCCGGAATTTCGCCGAATCGGAGCTGCGGCCGATTTTATCGCCCGCATATTGTTATATTTGTCCGATCCACCGACTGAAGAACAAGAAAGCCATGATCCATACGCCAGACGAACCCGCCATCTCCGACTTCACCCTCACGCAGCTATTCGACCTGGCGGGCGAACACGACCGCCGGGGACTGCGGCGCGAACTGATTATCGCCGACAGCCCTTCCGACCTGCGGCTCTTCCGCTTTCCTTGCCGCATCGAGGCGGTCTGCATCGGCGTGGGCGTCGGGGGCGAGGCGACCGTGCGGCTCAACCACCGCGAATACCGCCTGCGGCGCGACACACTCTTCTGGTTCGGACCGCAGAGCATCGTGCAGGCGGGCACCGACGCGCAGTTCCGCGCCCACCATATCATCGTCTCCACCCAACTGCTCCAGCGAAGCATCGACCTCGAAGCCAAGAAGATGCTGCCCCTCTTCCTGCAGTTCGGCGCCCATCCGGTCCTCGACATCACCCCCGGGGAGAGCGCCTCGCTGCGCGACTTTCTGCGGCTGATCGAGCAGGAGAGCCGCGAGCCCGCGGGGCGGTTCACCGACGAGCTGATCGGCCGCCTCATCTCGGCGCTCGTCTGCAAGACAGGCAACCTGCTCGACCGCTATCTCGCCCTGCACGAGGAGCGGAGCCATCGCTCCGACCGCGCCGAGGAGTATTTCCAGCGCTTCATCCGCCTGCTGGGCGAGCACTTCCGGCGCGAGCGCAGCGTGGGTTTTTACGCGCGCGAGCTGTGCATCACGCCCAAGTACCTCACCACGCTCATCCGGCGCGTGAGCGGCAAATCGGTATCGGAGTGGATCGACATCTATGTCGTGCTGGAGGCCAAGGCGCTGCTGCGCTTCTCCAACCGCAGCGTGCAGGAGGTGGCCTACGCCCTCAACTTCCCCAACCAGTCGTTCTTCGGCAGCTACTTCAAGCGCATCACCGGCATGTCGCCCTCCGAATTCCGCGCACAGAAAGGGTGAGGCGCTCCCCGGGCGCACCTGTACCCGGCCCCACGAAAACGGCCCGCACCTCGGACAAGGGTGCGGGCCGTTCCGGCATGGCGGGCGCGGCGTCAGAAGGGGTATCCCACGCCGAAGTTGAGCGCCGTATTCTTCCAGCGGAAATCGTGGATCCACCGCTCGCCGTGGGGGCGGTTGGGGTCGTGGAGCTGGATGCCCCAGTCCAGACGCAGGATCACCAGCTTGATGTCGAGCCGGATGCCGAGCCCCGTATTGAAGCCCAGCTGCTTGTAGAAGTCGCGCGCGTAGAAGACCGCCTCGTCGGCATACTCGCCGGGATTGCGCTTGAGGAACCAGATGTTGCCCGCGTCGAAGAAGGTGGCGCCCTGGACGATACCCCACACCGGGAAGCGGAACTCGAGGTTGGCCTCCAACTTCACGTCGCCCAGCTGCGTGGGGAACGACGTCGCGGGGCGCGGCACCGAGCCCGGGCCGAGCGTGCGGGGCGCCCAGCCGCGCATGCTGTTGCCGCCGCCGGCGTAGAAGAGGCGGTCGAAGGGGATCGAGGTGGAGTTGCCGTAGGCCATCGCCACGCCGCCGTAGAGGCGCCCGGCGATCGAGGTCTTCTCGCCCAGCATGATCTTGCGGCTCAGGCTCAGGTCCGTGCGGAAGTACTGCGAATAGCGGATGCCGAAGATCGTGTAGTAGTCCTCGCCCGCCTTGGGCGCGGAGAAGAGACGCTCGAGCCCGTCGACGAGGTTGCCCGCCGTCTCGGCGTTGAAGCGGATGACGGTGGCGTTGCGCCCCATGTGCTTGAACTGGTTGTTGAAGCCGTAGCCGAACGAGAGGCCGGCGATGAACTGCGTCTTGTAGCTGTTGACCAGGTAGAGGTTCTCGGTGTCCTTCAGGAAGTCGGGATCGAGGTAGCTTACGTCCACCACGTTGATGTCGACGGGCCGCAGCGAGAAGGTCGAGTAGCGGGCGTCGCTCCACTGGTAGGTGAGCCCGGCGCTCGACAGCGTGCGCCGGTAGTAGGGGCGGTCCTGGAAGTTGATCGACAGCTCGAGCTTGGTCTTGGGCTGGTTGGCCGAGCGGAAAGGCTGGCGCCACGGCAGCAGGAAGCGCGGGAAGGTGAGGCCCGTGGTGACGCCGAACTCCGTGGCGCGCCGCTTGCGCGCGTCGCGCGACTTCATGAACTCGTAGCCGGCCGTGAAGGAGGCGTCGAAGGCCTCGGCGCCGCGGAAGATGTTGCGGTTCTGGTAGCCCACCGTGGCCTTCAGCCCGTAGAAGCTCGACGTGGTGCTCCCCTCCAGGTCGACCTTGAAGCTCTGCCGCAGCGTCGGCGTGCAGAGGATCTGGCACGAGAGGTAGCTCTCGCGCGTCAGGCGGCCGGCCGTCGAGTCGGCACCCTCGCCGATGTAGGAGACCAGGTTGGTCGAGTCGGCGCGCTGCGGCTCCTCGCTGAAGGAGATGCGGGCGCTCTTGAAGTAGCCGAGGGCCATCAGGTCGCTGTAGGTGCGGCTCACCAGGTCGGCGTCGTAGACATAGTTGGGATAGAGCGGCACGGCGCCGCGCAGGATCCGCGGACGCACCCCCGGGCGCCCCTCGTGCACGATGTCGAGGCCGCGGTAGGAGGTGGTGTCGAGGCGCGAGGCGAAGAGCGAGTCGGAGCGCACGGCCGCGGCGTCGTAGTCGGGCAGGATGCTGATCCGCCCGATGCGGTAGACGGTGTTGTTCTCCAGGATCGAGTCGCCGCGCCCGTCGTACCCCTCCAGGTGCTGGTCGACGACCACGCGCAGCCCCACGCCGTAGTCGCTCGCCAGCGTGTCGGCGCGGAAGCGCACGTTGCTCACCGAGAAGTCGTAGTAGCCCCGCCGCCGCAGGTAGGAGGTGATGCGCTCGCGCTCGCTGTCGAGCCGCGCGATGTCGAAGATGTCGCCCGGGCGCAGGAGGGTATGGGCCGTGTCGGCGAGCAGGATGGGCTCCAGAAAGCGGTCGCGGAACTCGTAGGAGATGGAGTCGATGCGGTAGGGGCGCCCCTGGTGCGTGCGGTAGGTCACGGTGGCGCGGCGGCGCCGCGACACGGTGTCGACCTCGAACTCGGCGCGCGAGGAGAAGAAGCCCCGCGTGTCCATGTAGACCTTCAGATTCTGGAGGCTGCGGCGCGTGAGCTCCATGTCGAGCAGCACGGGCGGCTCGCCCAGGCGGCGCTTCCAGTCGTTCCACTTGTTGTGCTTCGACGAGTCGGCCCGCTGGTAGAGCCACACGTAGAAGTTGGTCCCCAGCAGCCGCTTGTTGGGGGTCTGCCTCACGTACTTCTCCAGCTCCGAGGCGGGTATGCGCTCACGGCGCCCCACCGAGTCGTCGGCCACGATGCGCACCTTGTGCAGCAGGAAGCTACCCTCGGGCAGGCGGCGCGTGACGCTGCACCCCGCCGCGAAGAGGACGACGAGCGCGGCTGACAGCGCAAGGCCAAGGATCCGACGCACGGCAGCCATCCCCCTACTGGTTGAAGAATCCCCGCTCGCGGAGCAGATCCAGATAGGAGCGCGAGATGGAGAGGTTGTCCCGGGCCACGTAGCGGCGCTCGGTGAAGATGCGCGCCAGGTTGGACAGGCCGTTCTCCTCCAGCAGGCGGCGCGTGAGCGGCGACTCCTCGCGCTCGGCCCACAGTTCGTCGATCTCGGCGGCCGTGTAGTCGGTGTAGCGCTCGTAGTGGACCACCGCCTCCAGCGGCAGGCGGTCCGTGAGCTCGGGCTCCTCGTCGGGATAGCCCATGACCACCGTCGTGAGGGGCACCACCCCCTTGGGCAGGGCGAGGATGCGCGCGATCTCGCCGGCGGTGTAGAGCGTCGTGCCGAGGATGCAGATCCCCAGCCCGTGCGCCTCGGCCGCAATGCAGAGGTTCTGCGCCGCCAGCAGCGCGTCGGTGGCGGCATTGAGGAACCAGGCGAAGTTGTCGTAGGCCGGCTCGGCGCCGCGCTGGCGGCACCAGGTCGAGAAGCGGTGGATGTCGGCGCAGACCGTCACCAGGCAGGGGGCCTGGGCGACCATCGGCTGGTTGAAGTGGCAGGGAGCCAGCTCGCGGCGCAGCGCGGCGTCGCGCGTCACCACCAGCGAATAGAGCTGCATGTTGCCGCACGTCGAGGCGCGCGTGGCGGCCTCGAGCAGCTCGTGCAGCAGCTTGTCGGGGATGGGCGCGGGCCGGTACTTGCGGATCGAGCGGTGTTTGAGCAGGGTATTTTTCATCGGTTGTCGTGATTTCGGATCGGTGAATCCTCCGCCACCGTGCGGCGGAAGGCGTCATAGGCGGCCGTCTCGGCTGCGCGGGGCCGCTCGCTGCCGGACAGACGCTCGGCCCGCCCGCCGTCGAAGCGCAGCACGGCCTCGGCCTCAAAGGTGGCGTTGCCCGCCAGGCGCGTCGAGAGGGCGCCCCGGGCATCGCGGCGGCAGAGGCAGCGGACCATGCCGCCGCGGTTGCGCACGGCCAGATCGGCGTCGAAGTCGCAGCAGCCCAGCAGGCAGGCCGCTGTGCTCGAGGCGGTCATCGCCGTGCCGCACGACTCGGTGATGCCGGCCCCGCGCTCGTAGGTCGCCACGAACAGCTCGCGGCGGCCGTCGACGCGGAAGAGGCTGACATTGACGCCTCGCGGGAAGAGCCCGCCGAGCGTCGCGACCCGCTCGCCCAGGCGGCGCAGCAGCTCCATGTCGATCCGCCCGACGCGGGCCGCCAGGTGGGGATTGCCCAGGTGGAGGTAGGTGAACTCCAGCGCGGGATCGAGCTCGGGAATCGCGCCGCCGATCGACTCGCCGCCCGCATAGTCGGCCGAGCTGCGGCCGACGGGGATCCGCACCCCGTAGGCGGGAATGGCTCCCGCCAGCGGCTCCTCGCGCGTGATGGCGTAGCTGCGGCCGCCCGACACGAGCGCGAAGCGGTCGGCTCGGAGGTAGCGCTCGTCGGCCAGGCGGGCGACGCAGCGGATGCCGTTGCCGCACATCTCGGCCTCGCTGCCGTCGGGGTTGAACATGCGCATGCCCCACTCCGCGGGGCCGCCCGCAAGCAGCAGCAGGCCGTCGGTGCCGCCGTCGAGGCGGCACGCGGCGCGCGCCAGCGCCGGGAGGTCGCATCCCTCCAGGGCTGCGGCGCAGCGCACGGCGTCGATCATCACGAAGCGGTTACCCGATCCGTGGCAACGTATGTATTCCAGTTCTCGCATCATCTCGGTCGAAAGGCCCGCAGCACGTCGGCGGGCCGTCAAAATTACGAATAAAAACGCGATCGGGCAACCCGTCGCGACCGATTCTTCGCCTCAAAAAGAGGCCGCCGCCGGCCGCCGTGCGAATTTTTCGGGCCCGAAACGACGGAATATCAAAAAAAATGGATAAAATTGCGGAGGTAAATCCAAACCTACCGAGCGACACCCATGAAAACGTCCAAGGGAGCGCACCCCGACCGCCGCTCCGACGAGCCGCGCAAGGCCCTCGACTACTACGGCGAGGAGTAGAGGAGGAACAAACACCCATCGACATGACCGAAAAATTCATCATGGCCGGCGACACGGCCCTCCACGTCTGCGACTCCGAAGCGGGCGAAAAGTGCATCGTGCTGCTGCACGGATACCTCGAATCGATGCTCGTCTGGGACGACTTCACCTACCTGCTGCGCCCCCACGCGCGCGTCGTCACGCTCGACCTGCCGGGCCACGGCATCTCCGAAGTCCGGGGCGAGGTCCACACCATGGAGTTTCTCGCCGACACGGTGGCCGCGGGGCTGCGCGCGCTGGGCATCGACCGCTGCACGGTGGTCGGACACTCGATGGGCGGATACGTGGCCCTGGCCCTCTGCGAGCGCCACGCCGCGCTGCTCGACGGAGTGGTACTGCTCAGCTCGACGCCCAACGCCGACACCGAGGAGAAGGCCGCCGCACGCCGCCGCGAGATCGGGCTGGTGCGCGCCGGCAAGAAGGAGCTGCTCGCACGCACGGCCCCCGCGGCGGGATTCGCCGAGCGCAACCGCGCACGCCTCGGCGATGCGATCGCCGACCTCGCCGAGCAGGTCGTGGTGACCGAGGACGAGGGGGTCGTGGCGCTGCTCGCGGGCATGATCGCCCGCCCCGACCGCAACGAGATGCTGCGCACGTGCGGCGTCCGTTCGCTCTTCATCCTGGGGCGCGAAGACGCCTACATCCCCGCGGAGGCGGCCGAGCGCATGGTCGCCGCCCACCCCGAGGCCGAGGTCGTGTGGCTCGACCGCGCGGGCCACATGGGCTTCCTGGAGGAGCCCGAGGCCACAGCCGACGCGATCCTCTCGTTCGCCGGGGCGAAGGGCTCCACAACGGACAACGAATAATTAAAATAATGGGACGGGTAAGCCCGGCCATTATTCGTTATAGATTGTTCATTATTCATTGCGGCTTCAGCCACGCGGGCTGCAGACTGTCAACCACAATAAAAAACCGGCTCATAGCTGGGCGGGCCGCAGCCATCCCCGCCGCAGGGCGCCATATCATTTTCGAAACGGCGGCCGCAGGCCGGCGGGCCGCAGCCACCCCCGGCGAAGGCCCGCAACTCTGACGAGTTTCCGCCCCTCCGCTGGCTGCGGGCCGCAAAAACTCAAACAAGAAAATCCCGGCTCATAGCCGGGCGCCGGCTGCTGCCCGAAAAGCCCTCCATTTTCAAGTTTCAACTTTCAATTCGCAACGCAGCTTGCTTTTGCCCCCGACTTTTCGTACCTTCGCGTCATGATGAAAAACCGCCTCCTCCGTCCGGCGGCAGCCGCGCTGCTCGCCGCCCTCGTCGCCTGCAACTCGGGCGGCGAAATCGTGAAGCCCCTCCCCCCGGCCGACAAGATCACCGTCTACGAATGGCACCCCGCCCCGGGGCAGTTCATCGGCGACACGCGCACGGGCGGCATGACCGGCGCCGAGACCACCCCAGAGGCGGCCCGCGCATGGGCCGAGCAGCGCCTGGCCGACAAGCAGTTCGTCTCTCTGGGCGGCTTCGGCGGCTACATCGTCCTGGGCCTCGGCCGCGAGATCCGCCCCACGGGCGGCGACTACGACTTCGCCGTGCTCGCCAACCAGCTCGACAAGAGTTCCGAGCCGGGCATCGTCTACGTCATGGAGGATACGAACGGCAACGGCCGTCCCGACGACACGTGGTACGAGCTGCGCGGCAGCGAGAGCGGTCTGCCCACCACGCTGCGCGACTACGCGGTGACCTACTACCGCCCCGAGGGGGCGGCCCAGCCCGTGCGCTGGCGCGACAGCGAAGGTGCCGAGGGGCAGATCGACTACATCGCCTCCCACCACGACCAGCCGAGCTACTACCCCGCCTGGATCGCCGACGCGAGCTACACGCTCAGCGGCACGCGCCTGGCGCCGCGCAACGAGCAGAACCCGACGACGGGCGAGTGGGACAACCGCCCCTACGGCTGGGGCTACGCCGACAACGCGGGCAGCGACCAGCTGGCCGGCAACCCGCCGGGCAACGGATTCCTGCTCTCGAACGCCATCGACGCCGAGGGGCGCTCGGTGCGTCTGGCGCGGATCCACTTCGTCAAGATCCAGACGGGCGTCAACGCCAAGAGCGGCCCGCTGGGCGAAGTCTCCACCGAGGTCTGCGGGCTGACGGCCCCCGCCGCCGAGTAGCCATGCTCCGCGCGCTGCGATACCTCGCGCTGCTGTTCGCGCCGCTCGCGACGGCCTGCATGGAGTGGGACTACGGAAGTCGCGAGCCCGTCTCGACGGTCGAAGGGGGGCTGTTCGTCGTCTGCGAGGGCAACTTCCAGTACGGCAACGCCTCGCTCACGTTCTACGACCCCGCCTCGCGCCGCGTGGAGAACGACTGCTTCCTGCGCGCCAACGGATTCAAGCTGGGCGACGTGGGGCAGTCGATGACCCTGCGCGACGGCATCGGGTGGATCGTGGTCAACACCTCGAAGGTGATCTTCGCCGTCGACGCCGCGACGCTGCGCGAGGTGGGGCGCATCACGGGGCTCACTTCGCCGCGCCACATCGCCTTCGTCGACGACACGAAGGCCTACGTTACCCAGCTCTGGGACCCGCGCATCGCCGTGGTCGACCCGCGCCGCTTCACCGTCACGGGCTATATCGAGTGTCCGGGCATGGACTTCGAGACGGGCTCGACCGAACAGATGATCCTCGCGGGCGACTGCATGATCGTCAACTGCTGGTCCTACCAGAACCGCCTGCTGAAGATCGACACCCGCACCGACCGCGTCGTCGCCGAAGCGGAGGTGGGCATCCAGCCCGCCGCCATGGCGCTCGACGCCCGGGGCAAGCTGTGGGTCTTCTGCGACGGCGGCTACGAGGGGAGTCCCTACGGCAGCGAGCCGCCCCAGCTCGTGCGCCTCGACGCCGCGACGCTGCGCATCGAGCAGCGCTTCCCGCTGCGCAACAACCGCGGGGCCCGCTCGCTCGTCGTCGACGCCGCGGGCGAGCACCTGCACTGGATCGACGGCGGCGTGTGGCGCATGAAGACCACGGCCGAGCGGCTGCCCGACGCGCCGCTCATCCCCGACCGCGGCACGCTCTTCTACGCCCTCACGGTCGACCCGCGCACCTCGGAGCTCTACGTGGCCGACGCCATCGACTACCAGCAGCCCGGCACCCTCTACCGCTACTCCCCCGACGGGGAGCTGCTCGACAGTTTCACCACGGGGATTACCCCCGGAGCATTCTGCTGGCGATGATGCGCGCGCTGCTCCTCACGGCCGCGGTGCTCGCCTCGGCCCTCCGCACCGCGAGCGGCCACCCCGGAGCCGGACCGGGCGCCACCGCAGGGCCCGACGCCCCCGACGCGACAGAGCGGCGCGTCGCGATCCGCGGGGTCGAGGTCTACGGCACGCGCCCGTTGCGCGAGACGGGCGTCAGGCAGACACGCATCGACTCGGCCGTGCTGCGCGAGCATGTCGCCCTCTCGATGGCCGACGTGCTGACCTACAACTCGGCCATCTTCGTCAAGAACTACGGCCGCGCGACCCTCTCCACGGTCTCCTTCCGCGGCACCTCGCCCTCCCACACGCAGGTGACGTGGAACGGCATGCGCATCAACTCCCCCATGCTGGGCATGACCGACTTCTCGATGATCCCCGCCTACCTGGTCGACCGGGCGCAGCTGCTCCACGGCGCCTCGTCGATCGGCGAGACGGGCGGCGGTCTGGGCGGCGCGGTCAAGCTGGCCACGGCCCCCGCCCCGACGCGCGGCTGGGGCCTCCACTATGTGCAGGGCATCGGCTCGTTCACCACCTTCGACGAGTTCCTGCGCCTCGACTACGGCGGCGAGCGGTGGCAGTCGACCACGCGCCTCGCGGTCTCGACCTCGCGCAACGACTACCGCTTCCGCAACCGCGACAAAAAGGAGAACATCTACGACGAGGAGCACCGGATCATCGGCCAGTACCACCCCACGGAGCGCAACCGCAGCGGCGCCTTCCGCGACATCCACCTACAGCAGGGACTCTACCGCACCACGCGCGGCGGCGATCGCCTGGGCCTCGACCTGTGGTATGTCAACTCCGACCGCGAGCTGCCGCTGCTGACGGTCGACTACGGCGAGGGCGCGGCCTTCGAGAACCGCCAGCGGGAGCACACGCTGCGCGGCGTGGCCTCGTGGCGCCGCCTCTCCGACGGCTGGCGCGCGGAGGCGCGCGGAGGCTACATCCACACCTGGACCGCCTACGACTACCGCCGCGACAAAGGCAACGGCGAGCTGCAACCCATGACCCGCTCGCGCAGCCGCATCCACACCCTCTTCGCCCAGGCGCAGGGCGAGTATGCGCCGGGCAGCCGCTTCCAGCTTGCGGCCGACCTGACGCTCCACCAGCACTTCGTGCGGAGCGCCGACCGCAACGTCATACGCCTCGACGGCGACCGCGCCGTGGTGGGCTACGACCGTGCCGAGGCCGAGCTCTCGGCGTCGGTCACGGCGCGCTGGCGCCCGACCGAGCGGCTGGGCATGGCCCTCACGCTGCGCGAGGAGCTCAACGGCGGCAGGTGGGCGCCGCCCCTGCCGGCGCTGCTGGCCGACTACCTGCTCTCGCGCCGCGGCTCGGTCGTGGTCAAGGGGTCGCTCGCGCGCAACTACCGCTTCCCGACGCTCAACGACCGCTACTTCCTGCCGGGCGGCAACCCCGATCTGAGGCACGAAAGCGGCTTCAGCTACGACGCCGGCATCGCCTGCGCCCTGGGCCGCACAGAGCGCTGGCGCCTTAAGGCCGAGGCCTCGTGGTTCGACTCGCGCATCGACGACTGGATACTCTGGCTCCCCACCCCCAAGGGGTTCTTCTCGCCGCGCAACATCCGCCGCGTCCACGCCTACGGCGTCGAGCTGAAGGGGCGCATCGACGCGGCGCTCGGGGGCCCCTGGCGCCTCACGGCCGACGCCAACTACTCGTGGACCCCTTCGCTGGACGAGGGCGAGCCGGAGAGCGATGCCGACCGCTCCTTCGGCAAGCAGCTGGTCTACGTGCCGCGCCACTCGGCGTCGCTCGCCGCCACGCTCAGCCGCGGCACGTGGTCGCTCGACTACAAGTGGTGCTGGTACAGCCGCCGCTACACCATGTCGAGCAACGAGCCGAGCCCCACGGGCTACCTGGCCCCCTACTTCATGAACGACCTCTCCGTCGAGAAGCGCTTCGCGCTGCGGTGGGCCGACCTCTCGGTGCGGGGCGCCGTGCACAACCTCTTCGACGAGGAGTATCTCTCGGTGCTGGCGCGCCCCATGCCGGGCATCCACTTCGAACTCTTCATCGGCATCCGCCCGCGGTGGGGCGGCAGGTAAGATTCCGCCGTGCGGGCGATCCGCCGAAAGCGAAAAAACGCTATCTTTGCACCCGGATCCGAACCCAAGTAACAAACGATAAACAACCATGAAACACCTTTTGATCGCATGCGCAGCGCTGTTCATCGGCCTGCTCTGCCCCCAGCAATCGGCCGCCCAGCTGCGCCTCGGCGGCAAGAAGCTCAACACCGGCAAGCTGCTCAACGCCGGAGCCGACGTGGTGAAGGCCGCGACGCTCACCGACGAGCAGATCGCCCAGCTCTGCCGCGAGTCGGTCGCGTGGATGGACGAACACAACCCCGTGGCCGCCGACGATAACGAGTACGCCATCCGTCTGAAGCGCCTCACCGAGGGGATCACCGACGCCGACGGGCTGCCCCTGAATTTCAAGGTCTACCTGGTCATCGACGTCAACGCCTTCGCCTGCGGCGACGGATCGATCCGCGTCTTCTCGTCGCTCATGGACCTGATGACCGACGACGAGCTGATGGCCATCATCGGCCACGAGATCGGCCACGTCATCCATGCCGACGTGAAGCACGCCATGAAGAACGCCTACCTCGCATCGGCCGCCCGCAACGCCGCCGGCGCCGCCGAGGGCACGACGCTCGCCAAACTGAGCGACTCGGAGCTCGGCAACGTGGTGACCGCTTTCACCGACGCGCAGTTCTCGCAGAAGCAGGAGTACGCCGCCGACGAGTACGGCTTCAAGTTCTGCATCGACCACGGCTTCAGCCCCTACGGCATGGCCCAGAGCTTGGAGAAGCTCGTCGAGCTGTCGCAGGGCGCCAAGGCGTCGACCGTGCAGAAGATGTTCTCGTCGCACCCCGACAGCGAGAAGCGCGCCGCGCGCGTGCGCGAGATGGCCGACCAGTATGCGGCCGAGCACCCCGCGCAGGAGTAGCCGCCCCGCACATGAACGCAGCGCCGGGCCCCGTCGTGGGGCCCGGCGCTTTCGTTACTTCCGCTCTGCGCGGCGCCGCTCCAGAGCCGCCAGGGCGCCGTCGCGGTACTTGCGCGAGAACTCCAGAGATACGCCGCCCGCCGTCACCCCCTGCGGCGAGAGCTCCGTCACGCAGTCGGCATTGACGATCCACGCCCGGTGGATGCGCACGAACCGCTCGTCCAGAAGCCGCTCCCACTGCGAGATGCGGGTGCGCGTGCGGTAGACGGCCCCCTCGGCGGTGTGGATCAGCACCTCGCTGTCGTTCGACTCGATGCGCACGATCGCCTCCAGAGGAAGCGTCACCCGCCGCCGCTCCGATATGAAGCGCACGTTCCGCTCGGCGGGCTGCCGCCGGCGGAGCCACGCCATGAGCAGGTGGCCGGGCACGACGAACGCCACGAGCAGGATGAGCAGGAAAATCGGGTTGGAGAAGAGCGGCGGGAAGTCCGAGCTCGGATGGACCAGCTGCGTGCAGCAGCTGGCCAGCAGCATCGAAGTCCACAGCACGACCACCGCGCCGCCGCACACGCCGGCCACGGCGACCGCACGGCGCCGCGGCGCGGAGAGGGCCTGCGGCACGAACAGCTGTGCGCAGAGCACGGCGGGGAGCATCGACGTGGCGATGAACAACGAACGGCCCGCGCCGTAGTCGAAGCTCATGCACACGGCGGCGAGCAGCAGCACGGCGGCCATCCAGTAACCGAACAACACAAGGTATCGCATCATCGTTCCGAACATTAGCGAGCCATCGCCGCCCGGGGCCCGAAGTGTCGCGACGAAGGGGCTGGCGAGCGGAGGTCGTATGGCAAAATTAGCAAAAAACGGGGTCCGGCAAAACCTCCGAGGGGATAACGACGGGTTTCGACGGGCCGAACGCTGGTTTCTGCCTTGGATATTCGCCCCTGCCGGGATTATCTTTGCAACGAGCACTTGCAAGGCCCGCTCCAACACTTCGGTTACTCACCTTAAAACACCCGACCATGAAACGACTCCTCACCCTCCTACTCGCGGCGCTGCTGTCGACCGCCGCCACCCTGCACGCGCAGGAGATCGCCGAGATCACGCCGCCCGCGCAAGCGGCAGCGGAAACCCAGGAACACCCCGCGCAGAGCCGCCCCACGACCATCGTCCGCCGCGTTCCGGGCGATCAGGATCCCGGCAAGCTGAATGCGAACGAGACAGCCATACTCGATCCACAAACTGACGAATGGGTCGTCTCGCGGCACGACGACATGCCGCCCGCCCGCTCGCTGGCCGACCTCTACCTCGAGGGCGGCTGGGAGTGGATGTCGCTCATCACGATCTGCCTCATCGCCATGCTCTTCTCGGCCTGGAAAGCCCCGCGCTGGATCAAGGAGTTCGGCCTGATGGCGCTGTCGCTCGGCATCTTCTCGATGAGCGTGGGCCTCTACTCGGTCTTCGATCTCATCCAGGCCACGGGCATCTCGGTCTCCTTCACGCTGCTCTGCGGCGGCCTGCGCGTGGCGCTCCTCGCCCCCATGTACGGCCTGCTGGTCTACATCCTGTCGCTCGTGCTGCGCATCGCCTTCAAACCGCGGATCTGACGCCCCGCGCTCCGACTCCTCGGAATCGCCCCTCCCCACCGGCCCGCCGGCGCGAAGCCCCGCTTTTTCAGGACAACGTGCCTGCGGGCCATTTTTCACCGCTCGGGCGCCGCGGCGAAAAGAGCTCGCTGGCATATCGACACGCTATCCGCCCGGACTTCAGCAGCAGCAGTTCGCAGCCGTATCGGTACACCGCACGGCCGGTCGCCCCGCATGCGGCGAACAGACGGAACAACCGCCGGCTCTGCCGACG
>ERZ777306.1349-NODE-1349-length-39592-cov-49.236538_pt1 | contig 39592 bp, 41 predicted proteins | sample MGYA00374966_ERZ777306 | MGnify/ENA primary metagenome ERZ777306 (study PRJEB29329, sample SAMN06343882) | mouse gut metagenome | isolation source: Mouse cecum | place: Austria: Vienna | collected 2014-11-15 ... | reverse complement strand
GTAATTCAGCCTTGTCACCTTTTAAGAATTCTAACATATGCATTGCTACTGATAAGCGAGCAAATGATGCGTCTACTTCTTCCTGATTTGCATTATCATTAGCTAAGATTACTCTTGCTTCTTCTAATGCTGCATTGAATTCAGTTACTACTGCTGGTACTACTTTATCTAACTGTTCTTCAGTTACATTACCTGCCATTTCTACAGCAATTGACAATGCTGTTTTATTTGTAGATATAGTATTTTCCAATACTAATACAGTAAATGTTGTTTCTTTACCTTGATAACTTACTGTAATCGTTTGTTCTCCTACTTTATCAGTTAATTCGCTTACTGTATAATCTGTAATTTCTTCTGTATTTCCATTATTAAAAATACCTTCAACTATTAAACCACTTAAATCAAGTTTTTCACCTACATAATACTCTATTTTATTAGGTAATTTTTTTATTGTTAATGTGTCTAAGACAAGTTCTTTTACCTCAACATCAAAACTTATAGTTTTTCCATTATAGCTAATTACAATTGTTTGCACTCCTGGCTCATTTGTCAATGATGAAACAGTATATTCATCAGGATTCAATGAAATTTTATTCCCAGTATTGAATATAGCATTAACTACTAATCCCTCTACGTCTAACTTTTCACCTTGATAATAACTTAACTTGTTTGGTAAAGATTCTATTTCAATAGATTCTAACTCCATAGTTATACTTGGTTCAACTAATAAGTTAGCAGTTATTTCCTTACTATTAATAACATTATCATTTTGATCTAGTTTATATGCCTGTAATACATAATTACCACTAGTTGGTAATGTGTATTCAAATATTACTTTTCCTTCAACTACAAGTTCTTCTCCAACTAACTCACCATTACTATATAAAGCAATTTTTTTAGTATTTTGATCAGTTACATTCATTTCAACTTTAATTAAATTACGAGCATTACTAATCCCATTGAAATCATTTTCAGCTGGTAAAACAATTCCATTATGATCTTTTAAAATTAATTGTTCATTACCTACTTTAACTCCTAGAGAAGCATATAATTTTGAAAGTGATGAAAATTGTTCATCCATAAAAGCAAGACGATCTGTTAACCAACTCTTTAATTTACTAATTTCATATTCACTAGTATTAGTATTACCATACCAAATAGCAGAGTTACTAGCACCAGCCTCTTTTAAATATACACGGTAATCTTCTATACTTGCCATCATATCAGCAATTTGATTATTTCTTACCTCTTCATAACGCTGTTTAACACATGAAACAAAGTATGGATCCTTTATCAAATAACGATACCATTGTCTTAATTGCGGTTCATTTGAGTTGCCATATGCTGGAAAATATAATGTTTGCCATTGATCAGTTGGAATAGCTGCACTTTGGCTAGCCCCACTGCTCCAATCCATATCCCAAATTGGCCCCATATGGAATTTATCATCAACATCTTTATACATATATGTACTCTTCTTCATTCCATCTTCATTGAAGAACAATTCAGTAACTAACCAATAATCAACTAATGAATCCATATCAAACAATTCACTGTAATGAACATTATTCCCCTCATACATACTATGATAATCCTTAGACATAACAGCATTTTCATAAGCTTGGATATAATTTTTAACATAATTCATCATATCTTGGTTACTAACAGCAAATTCTGGAGATTTAAACATAAGTGGTTGATTACTATTTGTTTTAAACTTAGAAACTTCATCATAATTAGAATCCAATTCTAACAAATAACCACCATTAATACTAGGAATTGTATAATCATAATTAGAAATCAAATATGTTTTACCCTGATAATTAAATTTTCCACTAGTTGTCCAACTTAAATTTTCTGCTAAATAACTCTCTAAATCATCTGCATTTAAGCCCTCTTTAGTAGCAATAATTTTTGATAAATCTTTTGCTTCATCTTCCCAATTTAAAACATCAACCCTTTTTTCATCTACACGAATTTGTTCACAAAATTGATATATACCAACATATTTCCCATTAAAAACAACACCTGTATGAACTGTTTCTGTTTGTGGCATATCTAAAGCCCCCGATAAATCATAAGACAATGTATTACGTAAACTTGAAGAATCATAATAATTAGCTAATAAAACCCAATGTTTATTTTTTCCCATTGAAAATAAATTAGTTTTTGAATCCAATTTTATTTTATATGGTTTTTTAGGTAATCCCCAAGTAGAATTACCACGTCCTTTAATTTCAATTTTTCCATCATATAATTTTGTTGTTTCAAGATTATATCGTTCATTACCTTGAATTTTCATTTCACCATTTATATAATAATCTTTACTAGTTACATCACTACCGTTTTCAGTATTAATATATACTACAGGTAAACGACTAAAATATGTCCTAGTCGATAAAGTTTGTATTCCATTACTTATTTCAACACTAATAAACTTTTCTAAATCATTAACTGTTGGGCTATAGCTAACAGCATTCGAAACTAACTTGTCTCCAACCTTCCATTTATAGCTTAATTCTCCAGTTAAATTACTTGTAACGGTTAATGGTTCACCTATTTTTGCATACTCTTGTTCAAACATAACACTATCTTCATTAATTTCTCTTATATCTAAATTATTAGTAAAATTTAATGATTTTACAGGTTGTAAAAATCCTGTTGTGTTAGTTATTATACTTACTGATAAAACACCAATAAATATTTTTTCTAATCTAACCTTTTTCATCTTTATTACCCTTTCTATCTTATCCCCTTACAATACTCGAAAGGGGTTTCATGAATTTATTTTATCATAAATTAATATATTTATTAAGTATTTATATAAATCATTAATAAAAAAGTAAAAAACCAAAAATATTAATTTATTTTTGATTTCTTATAAATTCTCTTTTCCTGATATCTCCAAAACTTCTAATTTAAATACACATACAGAACTAACCATTGAATCAGTAAATTGCCAATCTTTTTTACCAGTACTATGCTCCATAATCATTCTTAAAGCTAGTTTTTTTTCATCTTCATCTTCAACAAAACTTACTTTTCCATTACCAATTATACTTTGATAAATAGCAGAATGATTACAAGGCAAATTTGATGTAATTAGTTTATAACTTGTATCCAGTTCAAACCCTACATATTTATTTTTTTTAATAAGTTCAATTTTTCGACCCTCTGCTGCTCCATGAAAATAGAAAACTTGTTTATTATTTTCTTCATGATATCCAAAGTTTAAAGGTACAATATATATTTTGCCATCATCATTAAATCCTAATCTACAACAATGACAAGCTAATATAATTTCTTTAAATCTACTTTCAACTACTTTACGATCCTTTCTTCTCATTAAACTCTCCTTCACACTTGAAAAATTTTCAAGTATCCTTTTTACATCTCTAATCAATATATTACCATTTATACATAAGCTAAAATAAACTTAAAATATATTTTCTTAAAAATACCTGCTTTATGATAGATGATTTTAATTTGTTCATTATAATAATCAGTAACTCTTTTAAGTTCTTCATCTGTTATATCATGAGTTGAAAACCGAGCTTTATCTGCAAGAGATTTGATTTTAGAAGTATCTCCATTTAATTTATTTAAATAATGATAATAATAACAAACTAACTGATTATTTGTTTTAGCATTTATAAACATTCTTTTTTTACGAATAACTGCTTGTAAGATAAAAACAATTCCGCCAATTATAATTGTTCCTATAATATATCCATAAAATGGTATTTCAATTTTAGAACTATTTTCATTTTCATTTTCAATTACATTTCTTTCACTAACTTCTGGTATTATTGGAGTTGTCTGGTTATTATTATCTGAATTAATAGGATTAACAGGTACTGTGCTATCTTCATTTCTTACACCATTTCCAATTGCTTCAATTGGAATCCATCCCAAATACTCATCAAATATTTCAATCCAGGCATGTTCATTTCGATCTCTAATAATTAATTGTCCTTTTTTATTCTTGCTATCATTAGCTTGATATCCTAATACAAAACGTGATGCGATACCATTTCTTCTTAACATCAATGCTAGTGATGATGCATAATGTACACAATATCCTTTTTTATTAACATTAAGAAAATAATTCAAATAATTTTCATCATCTGGTAAATCACCTGGTCTTAAAGTATAACTAGTTTGCTTAGCCAAAGCATTTTTACATTGATTAATCAAATCATAAACATCACCATTATAAACAATATTATTTTGTAATAAAAATTGATCAATGATCTTGCTATCTTTATCTGATACACTTGTTAGAATCCCATCATTATCATAAAAACGAGTTTGTAATTCTTTAAAACTATCCTCTGTTCCATTTCTTTTTCCAATTTCTAATAAGATTTCTTTTTTTTCATCAGCTTTTACACTTGCAAACAAAGAATTAAAATCATCATTAGGTATAATCATTTCAAAATTTTGAGGATTTTCACCCATAAAATAATTACCATAATATGTTAAATCAGTATTAGTGAAATAATAAGGCGTATAATTTCGATAACTATAACCACTCAACTGTTCAACTGTAATAGTTTGTTTTTTAGCTTTAGTAATATCAGCAAGAATGTTCAAATTACGATATACCCAATAAATATACTTCTGATCATCTTCAATAACACTCCAATTACCATTATCATATTTATCATAACCAATTCCCCGCATCTTAAAGTTTGTCAGTTCATTAGCTCCATCAATAATAAAGTCAACTGAATTTCGATAATAACGATCCCCTTGTTTATTTACATTATAATTCTCTTTAACATTCCCTGCTGTAGCAAGTGGTAACTTAGAACGATTAAACAAACTTATTGAAGATAAACGGTATGTCTCAATTCCAAAGACCAGATATGTAAAAAACATTGATACTAGACAAATTCCAATTATTGGAATCCTTACATTTTTCCCCTTTTGCATTGCTGCAATCAAAAGAACTAAAAAATATAATACAAAACTGCCAATAAAATACCATGGTGGAGTAATAGTAAATAATAACTCTATAAATACTCCAGGTAATAGAGCAATGATTCCTAAACCATATTTATTCTTTTCTATTGCTATACAAGCCAACATATACATTGGAATAAACAATAATAAAAATGTACAAGTACATACAAAAGATTTATCAAAAAAATCCAACATACTTTCATAACCAAAATTATAAACCGAAACATCATTATATTTATGTACGACAGTTGAAACCAAATACGAAAAACATGCAAGAGTATTAGGAAGCATTAATAAGATTCCATCTATTACTAATCCCCCAATTATAAACTGTCGCTTATTTTTTGTATTGGTATATCCTAAATAAACAACTAGTCCAATTATAATGCAAAAAAAGAAAATTAAATTAGGATTACTATTAAAATCAAATGAGTATATTAAAGAACCAGTTGAACCAATAATACCTAATAAATAAATTAACAGTTTCATCGGTGACCACCTTCAATCCTTTTTATCCCATAATAACTAATAATAAATTCATAATTATGTTTAGTTACATCGGGATAATAATCTTTATTCCATAATAAATGTTTAAACTGATCTTCATATTCTTTAATACTAGTAATTTCTTTATTTGATAACAAAAACTTATACTTATTTTCTAATAACTTAGTACAAAATACCTCTAAATAACTAAAGACTAAATCATTATGATCATCATCTTCATCAAAATCACAGTGAATATTTATTATTTCACTTACAGATAATGCATTATCCTTTACTAACACATCGTCATATTTTGCACTTAATTTCCAATGAATATTTTTTAGTAAATCTCCTTCTCGATATTTATGAATATCATATATTTCTGTTGGATCATCACCTTTTTGATTTATCGCATAAACTTCTTCACCATCTTTAGGAAGTAAATGTTGATATATACTAAAGTCAAAATCAATCTTTTTTGGATAAATTGTTATTGGAATTTGATAATAACAACGTTTCTTCAAACAAAATAGATTTAAACTATCATATTGATAATAGTCCTTAATAATTAAAATTTTACCACTACAATGTTTAAATGAAATATCAAATTTATCTTGATTTCCCCTTAAAAGATACTTTTTATTATCTATCTTGAACTTAATAGCCCCTAAACCAAACTTATCTCGTTTTACAAAAATACTAACTAATTCATTTTGTCTTACCTTTTTATCATCTACAACAAATTCTAGTTTCAAAAACTTCCAAGTCAATAATAAATAAATGAAAGAAACAATTGGTAAAACTAATATAACTAATAAAAAATAATAAGAAAAATAACCAATAAAAGCAATATAGAAAAACACACCAAATCCAATTAATAATAAATATACTAAACGACATCGCCACATACTATTTATATGTAACAGGTGTAATTCGCATCATAATTTCTTCCATTATGATTTGAAAACTTTTACGATTTTTTTTAATACTAGGAATTAAGAAGATTCGGTGATTAAGCACTTCATAAAGATTTTCATTTATATCCTCAATAACAACATAGTCACGTCCATACAAATAAGCTGTTGCTTGGGCTGCTTTTGTCAAAGCTATCGAAGCTCGAGGTGATGCCCCTTGTTCAATTTTTTCATGTTTTCGAGTTTGTTGGACTACTTGAACTATATAACGAACTAAACTTTCATCAATATGAACACTTTTAATTTCTTTTTGCATCAAAGCCAATTCTTCTGGTGTTATAACAGGTTCAATATTATCTAGGGGATTACTATTCTTTTTACGATTTATAATTTCAATTTCACTAACCTCATCAGGATATCCTAATGATAACCGCATCATAAACCGGTCTAATTGTGAATCTGGTAACATCTGAGTTCCAGCACTACCAAAAGGATTTTGTGTAGCTATTACTATAAATGGTTTACTAGTAGGATAAGCATTTCCATCCACACTAATAATACCTTCTTCCATTACTTGTAATAAAGCAGACTGAGTTTTACTTGATGTACGATTTATTTCATCAGCTAAAAAGATATTAGTAAAAACAGGCCCTTTTTTAAAACTCATTTTTTTACTATCAAAATCATAAACTGAATATCCTAATAAATCACTAGGTAAAATATCAGATGTTAATTGTACTCGTTGATAATTTAATGATAATGCTTTTGTAAATGCTACTGCTAAATTTGTTTTACCTACTCCAGGAATATCTTCAAATAAAATATGACCTTCAGCAAGAATAGCAACAATTGTTCTTTTGATTACGTCATCCTTACCTAATACTGCTTTTTTCACTTCATTTATTAATAAATCTAATTTATCATTCATATTTTTTTCTCCCTTACTACTTCTTGATACTTCAATTTTATCATAAATTAGTGGAAATTCAGTGTAATAATTATTAATCTATATTGAAATTCTTCTTTTTTATTTAGTAATTTTAATATATTTAATAAAAATTATACTATTTTTTAGAAAACTTCTTTATTCTGTGATATAATTTGTGCTTGAAAGAAGGTGTTGTTATGTCCCCTGAGCCCGAGCAGGTTTATATCAAACAATTAAATAATAAAAATGCAGGAGACATAATAAATTAGTCTCCTGAGATGGAGGCTAAGATGTTAGAATTTTATAAAACTTATGGATCAATAACAAAAAAAATTGATGAACCAGAATCAGGAAGCTGGATCAATGTAGTTGCTCCAAATGAAGAAGAAAAAAATTTTTTAATCGAAAAGATTGGTGTTTTACCAGAATTTATAAAATCATCTTTAGATGCTGAAGAAAGTTCACATATTGATTATGATGAAGACTATAATCAAAGGCTTGTAATCATTGACTATCCTAGTGCCGAAGAAGAAAATGCTCAAGGTTATGATAAAAATATGCTTCAATATACTACTTTACCACTAGGTATTATTATTATGAAAGGTTATGTTGTAACAATTTCTTTGTATGAAAACTTAAATATAGATGATATGCGTCAAGGTCGAGTTAAAGGAATAAATACTAATTTAAAAACTAGATTTTTATTACTTTTACTCCTTAGAATTTCCCAACGTTATTTAATTTACTTACGTCAAATAGACCGAATTTCATCACGTACAGAACAAACTTTGCATAAATCAATGCAAAATAAAGAACTAATTCAAATGCTAGGTTTAGAAAAATCATTAGTATATTTTTCTACTTCACTAAAAACTGATGAAATTACTTTAAATAAAATCATGCGTGGTAAAATAATAAAACTATATGATGAAGACCAGGATTTATTAGAAGATGTATTAATAGAAATACATCAGGCTATTGAAATGTGTAATATTTACTCAAATATTCTTTCTGGAACAATGGATGCTTTTGCTTCAGTAATTTCTAATAACTTAAATATTGTTATGAAAGTATTAACAGTGATTACTATTGTAATGGCTATTCCTAATATTATATTTAGTTTTTATGGAATGAATGTAACAGGCCTACCAATTGCTCATTGGTGGTTTCCAACCCTAGTGGCAGTTATTGCTTGTATTATTGCAACAATAATTTTTATTAAAAAAGATATGTTTCATTAAAGTAAGAATTACTATTTGATTCTTACTTTTTTATTAGTTCAATAATTTATTACTTAAAAATATTATTTAATAATTAAATAATGATAAATACCATGTTATTATTTCTGTTCCATAAAACAGAGATGTTATAATTCCTAATACTAAAAACGGTCCAAATGCAATATGTCCATCAGCTTCAACTTTATGTCTTAATAATAAATAACCTGCATATATTCCTCCTATAATAATTCCAATAAATCCAGCTAATAAATTATTTTTCCAACCTAAAAGCAATCCTGAAACAAACATAAGTTCAATATCACCAAAACCAAAGCTATAAGGTATAATCAGGTTAAAAATAAACATTGGTACACTGATGCATAATCCTCCAATTAATAATGTCATAAACTCTGTTTGAATAAAAATTTGATAAATAATAACTAAGATAAACAAAGTTAAAATAGTTGATAAATATATATTCATTGTCTGATAATCAATAATTGCAATTACAGTTAATACCATAATTATAAAAAACATAAGTACTGTCTCAATAGTTAAACCAAAACAATAAAAACTTAGCATAAATAATAATCCCCCAAAACATTCAAATAAGAGATGTTTAAAAGAAATCTGTTTTTTGCAATAACGGCATTTACCTCTTAATAAAATATAACTAATTATAGGTATCAAATCATACCACCGAAGACTAGTTTGACAACTTTCACAATAACTTCTCCCCTTAGCAATTGATATTCCCTTTGGAATACGGCAAACTACAGCATTAGCAAAACTACCTACACAACTACCAGTAATAAACAAATAAAAATAGATAAAAAAATAAACAGAATCCATTATTAACCCTCCCTATAAATATTATAATGCTATTTCCTTAACAACACTGTATTTTAACTTATCTTAATTCTTCTACTAATTCAAACATCCTAATAAATTTACTTTCTATTTTATTACGATAATTTATGAATATAAAAACCAGTATTGTATTAATAGCATTTCTAAAGTTTTTATCTAATATATTATTACTTTAATCTAGTTATAAATTTCTACTATATTTAAAACTTTTTTAAAAAAATATTATTTTATTGTTTATCATCTTTAGTAATAATTAAAGTTATCAGCAATATTTTATCTTATCCATACAAAAAGCGCTCAAACGAGCGCTTTATTTATTAAACTCTAAATTACATAAATAACTTTTCCCATAAACCAAATAAGAAAATGAATATTACGATTAAAGGTAAAATCCAGCTTACATAAAACTTGGCCTTTTCAGGAAAACCCAATCCTTTACCAGCATTAGCTTCAGACATAAAACTTTTCCATCCCCATCCAATTTTACGTGTACAGAAAAACAAAAATACTAATGAACCAAGTGGCATTATAACATTAGAAACTAGAAAATCAAGTAAATCTAATACTGCACTTCCAGCACCTAAAGGCTGAAAACCAGATAAGATACTAAAGCCAATTGCACAAGGAATACTACCAATAACAATAATTATAAAATTTAAGATTACACTTTTTTTCCTTGACCATTGAAATAAATCAATTGAAAAAGAAACTATATTTTCAAATACTGCAATAATTGTTGATAAAGCTGCAAAATTCATAAAAATAAAAAATAAAGTACCCCACATTTGTCCATTTTCCATAACATTAAAAATATTTGGTAAAGTTACAAAAACTAACCCTGGTCCACTACCAGCATCAACCCCAAATGACATACATGCTGGAAAAATAATCAATCCTGCCATTGTTGCTACAAAAGTATCTAATGCTAAAACTCTAAAACCTTCACCAGTTAAAGAACGTTCTCTACCAATATAACTACCAAAAATAGCCATTCCACCCATTCCAATACTTAAAGTGAAAAATGCTTGACCCATAGCACCATAAATGGCATTAAAAATCCCATTTTCCATTAAAGCATTAAAATCAGGAATAAGATAAAATTCAACACCTTTCATCGCTCCATCTAAACTCAATGACTTCACTACTAATAAAAGCATTACTGCCAGTAATAAACCCATCATTACTTTAGTAACCTTTTCTACCCCTCGTTGTAAACCAACTGCACAAATACCACAACCAATAACAACAATTAAAACCATCCAAAATACACTTGCTTGTGGATTAAATTGCAATGATGAAAAAACATCACCTACTTCTTTTGGTGTTAATCCTATAAAATCACCATTTAACATTTTTACAAAATAAGCTAACATCCAACCTGCAATCGTGGTATAAAACATTACTAATAAATAATTCCCAGCCATTGCTACATATGAAAACCAATGCCATTTTTGTCCCTTTTTTTCTAAAACATGAAAGCTTTGTGCAACGCTTTTTTTTGAAGCCCGACCTACTGAATATTCCATAACAATGATTGGTAATCCTAAAATAATTAGGAAAAATAAATACACTAATACAAATGCTCCACCACCATATTTCCCTACCATATATGGAAATCGCCAAATATTGCCCAAACCAATAGCACATCCTGCAGATAGTAAGATAAATCCTAAGCGTGAAGATAAGTTTTCTCTACTCATAAATTGTCTCCTTATTTAAACAATATCTTAATTGTAAAGGAAATCAATCTATCCGTCAATTAATAAGAAAAAATTACAATAACTATTTATACTATACATTATTATTTTTAGACTCTTACTGATTACTACAATAGTTACATAAGTCAAAATATCCTTAATAATAATTATCTTTGTTACAATAATCATTTCTTTTCCATCATTACAAAATAATAATAGCATTAAAACTTTTTACTAAAATATAATTGGTTTCATTAAAATTTACTATAACATTATAGTTCCCTCTTTTATCTATATTCATTATATTAAAAAATCTTTAAATGAAATAATTACTTTATATTATCTACACAATTAAAAAAAATGAATATCTTATTATGTAGGAGGTTGATTATATTGTTATCTGTTTATACTGTTATTGAAGCTTTATTATTAGTTATGGCGCTGTCGATTGATACATTTATATCTAGTCTTGCATATGGAACAAATAAAATCAAAATTCCCTTTTCATCTGCAATGATCATCAATATAATATGTAGTGTTTTTTTAGCAATATCTATATTACTTGGAGAGTTTTTTGAACCATATGTATCAAATCATTTAATTAAATTCATTTCTTTTATTCTATTATTTTCTTTAGGTATTATCAAACTTTTTAACAAAAAAATAAAAAATTTTTTTAATCATCTTAAACAAATAAGATTTTTTAAACATTCAAAAATAACTATTTTTATAAACATTTACTCTAATCCAGAAAAAGCAGATATTGATACTTCTAAATACCTTTCCAACAAAGAAGCCACCTTGTTAGCACTAACTCTCGCTATAGATGGACTATCTATTGGTTTTGGTGCAGGATTAACTAATATCAATCATATTTTAGTAATATTCTTTTCGTTATTTTCAGATATGATTGCTATTTTTTTAGGAAGTTATATAGGTATTAAGGTTGCTAAAAAAGCATCATTTAACTTATCTTGGTTAAGTGGTTTAATATTAATTTTTTTAGCATTTTCAAAATTATAAAATGTATTTTTAAACTAAACAAAAAGTATGTATAACTTAATGTACATACTTTTTTACTATTACTAGTTATCCATAATATTTTGATTTATTAGCCTTAATTTCTTTTCCAGCAACAATCAATTAAGTGTAAACAGCTTTTTATTGCCAATACTTTGCTAAACTAAACATTGCATCTATGTTTAGTAGACCACCTGTTGATATTTTACCATTTAAATTTGAATTTTTATCCACACTAGATAAAATAATATTTTTTAAACTTAAAGTAGAAATATTAGGCATATATGATTTCAATAAAGCTGCTGCGCCAGCTACATGTGGAGCTGCCATAGAAGTACCATTTAACGGACTATATCCGCCATATAAATCAAGACTTAATATATCCGTTCCTGGAGCAGCTATATCAACACTATCTACTCCATAATTTGAAAAACGAGCCAATGCATCATATGGATCTGTCGCTGCAACTGATATAATATTATCACTATCATAAGAAGCAGGATAAATAGGTTCAATATCATTATTTGTCCCATTATTTCCTGCAGAAGCAATAAATAATCCATTATAATTTTCTATAGCATATTCTAAAGAATAAGAATATGCTCGCCCACCCCAACTAGCATTAAGAATTTGAATATTAAAATTATTTGCAAAATCAATCGCTGCAATAGCTGATGCAATATCAAGACCAAATTTTAAAGATGCCACTCTGACATTCCAGCATACTCCTGTAATACCAATACCATTATTACCAACCGCTCCTATTGTTCCTGCTACATGGCTCCCATGTCCATCAGTATCAATAGAGTTATCATCATTATCAGCAAAATTCCAACCATAAAATAAATTTGCATTTGGTGAAACCCACATATTCTGTGCTATATCTTGATGATTATAATCAATTCCAGTATCAATAACTCCTACAGCAACCTCACTACTTCCAGTTGTATAATTCCATGCCAAAGGTGCATTGACCTTCTGAATTCCCCAAAGATAATTGTAAAGCGGATCATTAGATACTAGATGCATTTCTTCTAAATAATCAGGCTCTGCATAATTTATATATGGACTCAATGAAAGTTTTTCAATAGCTTTAATTACAGTTGTTGGATTCTTATCTTTTAAATAAATCAGAATAATATTCTCAGCATCATTTTTTGCCATTACCATACTAGAACTAAAAATAATCTCTATTTTTTCATATTCAATATTTTCTAAAGCAATGCTAATATAAAACTCAATTTCATCAAAAGAAATTTTTTCATTTACAGCTATAATTACTTTTCCTATTTCATATTTATCATACATTATATGTCCCCCTAATTATATCTTATGCTTGTGTTTATTTTTAATTACTATAAGCTAAATGTTAAAATTCTTTTTATAAAATAATACCATTTTATATTTTAAGTAAAAAATATAAGACTGCTTTTAAAAATAATCTTTATTTTATAACTGTTACAAATATATACCTATATCATATCTTCTTTATATCTTAAAAAAACTATTTACATTATTATATCAACTAATCTCATATCCCCCCTCAACCATTTTTTTACAAAATAAAACATAAATTCACTTCTTCTAATTTTATTTTCATGAAATTTTATGTTATTATAAAAATAAGAAAGGAGAGGGAATATGAAAGATTTAAACAAATGCCTTTTAGTTTCGTTTGTACTAGGTGTTCTCTATGCTATCTACATAGTAGCGTACTTTGGTGGAGCTGTAGGTGGCTCTGAAGGTGCTGAACAGGCTGGTGCTGCTATTGCAACTGCATTAGTTACACCTCATATGATATGTACAGTCTTAGCTGTCATATTTAATGGTTTAGGTTTATTTATGAATAAACGTGGATTTGCTCTTACTGGTGCAATTCTGTATGCTGTAGCTATAGTTATGTTTATTCCTTATTTTATGTTCATAATAATTCAAATGATTTTATCTTTTGTTGGATTTGCAAAAATGAAAAAGGCATAAACTAGTAAAAAATCATTAGAATATTTTTACATTGATGATGCGAAATTGAATGATTAATTAATTAGTTAGTTATTAATCAAATGTAATAAGCACATTTCTTAGTATTTATACAAAAATGAAGGGAGAATTTAATTATGAAGAAAATATTAAGTTTATTATTAGCTTTAGGACTTTGTTTTGGACTAACAGGGTGCAGTGATGAAGACACAAAACCCAAGGAAAACAACACAAAAGATGAAATTAATGAAGACAAACAAGATGAAAAAAAAGATGACGAAAAAGATGAAGCTAAAGTATATGGCATTGGAGAAACTGTTACATATTCTGAAGATGGTAAAAATTTAATAAATTTTGTTGTAAATTCTGTTAAAATTACTGAAGATAGAAATCAATTTGATGACAGTAATCCAGCTCAAGTAATAGTTATTAATTATACATATGAGAATATTGCTGATAAAGATGATGTATATATTTCTAGCCTAAATTTTAAAGTTATTGATGAAGGCGGAAATGTTTGTGAAACTTACCCAGCTGGAGCAAATTTATATCCACAAGCTACACCAATCGGGGCTAAAAGTACAGGAGAAGAAGCATATGGATTAATACAACAAAGTTCAAAAATTAAATTAATAGTAGAATTTCAATTATTTGGAGATGCAAAAACCACGTTAGAATTACCTATCCAATAATCTAAAAAAGACTTGTTATTTATAGAAATATCAAAAAAAGTTATAATTATAACAATTTTTATAACCTCAATAGTTTTATGTAATTACTCATGAGAATTCAAGTTCATACCCCAAGCTTCGTACTTATCTCAAAGATACTTATAATTAAAATGAGTATAGCATTAAAATTCATACTAACAGTAATATAAATTTTACAAATCCTTTTCTTGGAGAAAATGGAAAACTTTATAAATTATGACTATAACCTTAAATTAATCAAACTCATTTCATAGAATGAATAACTATAAGGTTAAGACAATTAATCTTTAATTTAAATTGGGATAAAAATTGATTTTACTTTAAATCTCTAGAGATTTAGTTATCAAATAAAGGTAGAAATATTGTGATAATATAATCACTAATTTCTGCCTTTTATATTTACCATATTTTTACCGATTTTCTAATTGTCTATGATCCTCCTAAAGAAACTGACAACTGTTTCTTGTTTAATGAAATTTAAAAAAATTTGACAAAGAAAGATACCATCCTTTATTCATTACATCATTATATTCACTATAAAACTGTATTGCCTATTCAATGAATTCACTTTTGCTTTTGATTTTATATCATCAAGGCTGTTCATAACATCTGGTGATAACCATATTGTAGTTCTCTGTTTCTTTTCCATGATACTCTCCATTCTTTTATAAAACAAAAAAACTACTTACTAAATTATAAGTAGCTATTTCATCATAAATATTTTAAATTTTAAAACCAAATGTATGTTGATTTTCATTTCTTCATAAACTGTAATGTAATTGAAAGTGGAATAGCTGATAAGCGGTTATTCTTTGGATTTATAACTTTAAGATAACTATCTCAAGGCGACCAAACACATGAGGTAGTTAATTTTTTGTTTCCTTTGATTATCTCAAGGAGTAGTGCTATCACAATCGATATGATTATCAATACTAATGAAAGTATTTCAAAATCACTCATATACACCACCTCCATCTAAATAAATTTCCCTTAAAGAGATATCTATATAAACAGAGTTTCCAATCTCTAGTCTATCGACCAAAGCATAGCCACCTACTGTTATGAATGTTCCATCTTTGATTATAGCATTACAGTCTACATATTTTTGCTTAATTTTTTGAATGAGGCACATATAACAACCTTCATTAGGGCTTAAAGTTTTTAAAATATGATGCCAGTTATAACCATCTAATAACATGATGTATTTTTTTTATTGAAAAAAACTTTGAAACAATGGGCATTGCTCATTGATGTAATGTGAAGCGACGTCACTTCTTTAACAACCTGTATATGCAAATTTATTTAAAATTCACCCTTATAATCAACAAAATAAACATATATCGCTATCATTTCAAAATTCTTTTACATTTCGCCACACATCTTTAAATAAAGTCATAGTCCATATTTTTAAATAAATTGCACATGCTTTAAATTTTGGGTGAAAATAAAAGATTGTCATTTAAAACAATCTTCATTTTACATTGACTGTGAATCCATGCCTATATCATACTTTTGCATATATTCAATCGTTTCCTTTAAAAAAGACAACTTCTCATCCAACAGATTTTGACATTTCTCAAATATCTTCAAAAGTTCACTCATATCCTTTTTTGATTGTGCTATATAAAGTGCTTCTTTATATTCCTTTGAATAATAATCATCTATTAAAACTAAATTAACTTTATTTTCTATACACTGCTTAAACATAAGAAATCTTCCTATGCGACCATTACCATCTTGAAAAGGATGAATATTTTCAAATCTTGCATGAAATTCTACAATATCTTGAAGTGACTTAGATGATAATTCCCATTTTAAAAGCAATTCTTCTATTTTTATATCTACTTCCCAAGGCTGAGCTAATTTTAAATCAACACCAGAAATCATATTGGGAATTTTCTTCCAGCACCCAGCAAATCCTCTTTCATGATCAAGAGTTTTATCTTTTAACATTCGATGAAATTCAAGAATTAATCGTTTTGATAAAGGTTCATTCAATGTTTCCACAACAAAATCAAATAGTTTAACAGAGTTGATTGTTTCATAGACATCATCAATCCTATGACTGCCTTCGATTATATTTTGTTGTAAATATTTCTCTAGGTTTTCTTTTGTAAAAGTGCTTCCCTCAAGTTTATTTGAATGATATAGAAATTCTGTTTTGATACTTTCATATGCAGAATTAGGTGTATTTTTCAAATACATTATCATCTGAGAACTAATAATCATGCTTTATCATCACCTTTCATGTATCATTATAGCATTAAAATTCTGCCTATTTCAATTTATAAAACAATTCTTTATTCTCTATTTACTTTTTATGACTTTAGGTTTATTTATTGAACTGCTATCTTATTCTTCCATTTCTTCAATAAAATCTCTTACCTCAGGTTTTAAATTTTTCCTATACATATGAGATAACACATCTAACATCTCTGCTTCCAATGTTGTATTCTTTTTTGCAAAAACAGAACATAATGCTCTTATTATTGAACTCTTTGTTAAGTCTGGCAATTTTCTTAGCATCATCAATTGAATAATTACCGTTTCCTCTGGAATTAACTGTATCATTATTATTTTTAGCTTCTTTAAGCCACTTATAGACAGTACATACTAAATACATGTTCTTTTCATTAATATCATATAACATAAATATTTTTAATTCATATTTTCCTTCTACCATGTTAATTTCAACTATAACTGTTTTTGTTTTTAACTTACTTCTACTTTTGTCCATATACCTTAATTTTTTCAACATCATTGTCTGCTGAAAATACTATAATATCTAATCTTGTATAATTAGTCAGTTAGAGTTAACATGATAGTTTTTTAACTTTAGATGAACTGGAAGTTACAAATCAACCATCCATTGAAAAATACTTTAAATCTTGAAATTCGTCATCCATAAATTCAAAAGTAAATATATGTATATCATCAAATGACTGTTCTAAATAATTTACCTGCCCATTGTCATAGTTAATAATAGGCTTTCCCAGCTTCTCTTTGATTTCATCCATGCTAAAATCTCCAAAAGTCGCTGTAATATCAGGTATCATAGATTCTATAATGGAGTCTAATTGTGTATTATATTTTTCAGATATTGCTTTTACTTGTTTCATGTAATCTCCCCCAGGTTCTTCATCCCAAGCAAAAACCAGCCCATGGTACTCAAATACAAACTGCTCCAATTCTTCATCAAACCTCATTATCATTTTCTCCTTCAACTCTCGATTTTCCAGTATGTCAAATTCGAATTTTACTAAATGATTTCTACTATGTGATTTAAGGAATTATAGTCAATAAATTCTACTTTTGTGTTAAAGGTTTCTATCATTGCTTTATCCTCAGCAGTTTTTTTATCTTCTGGCAGATTTTTTACCTTATTATACAAAAGAGTCATCATCATTCTATGCTTTAAAGTCAACTTCTGATAATCAATCCCACCTCTTAAATGATAGATAGATATATCCTTTCGTAAATGTTCTGGTATCTGCTTTCTTACAGAATTTCTAATGTTAGTTATATTTTCTTGGTCACATACATCTGCTAATCCAACAGTCACAATAATCAATTTTGTATCTGGAAATAATTTCTTAACTGTATTCTTTAAACCTTTCACACCACCTGCATATAAACCACCAAAATATACTACTCTTTCATATTCTTTTAAATTTTTTATATTTTCATAACTTATGATTGGTAAATGCGTCATTTCTGAAAATTTTTCTGCATATCGCTTTGTTGTACCATATTGGCTACCATATATAATTAAAGTATTCATACACCATTACCTCCACAACTTCTTATTTATCGACTTCTTTATTTCAATATTACTATACCTTTGAATATTTAACAATTAAATTCATCTTACTGACATCCATTTCACCTCATTTCTTTTACAAAAAAGCCCTCTTTTGAGTCATGCCATCCAAATCATTTCATCTTTCTAAAACGAAGAGGTTAAAAGAACAACAGATATGTCCTCTTTATCCTCAAATATAATATCTATATCTCATTTATTCCAACAAGGCTTTTGATCTTTCTTGAATTATAAATTCTAACTGTTTTAACCTTTTTCTATTTAATTTATATTTAAAAGAACTTTGAAAATGAAAATCTAATAGTTTTCTTACTTTTTCCCTCTGTCTGTTATTCATTAATGGCTTGACATAACTTATAAAATCTTGATAACTTGCTGGCTGTCTTGTTTTTATATACTCATTAATATTTTTAAAATCATCATCCATGGCATAACATAGTAGAGATAAACCATTATCAAAGATCGGCGCTGGAGCAATAATTTCATTAGTATGACTATCTATTAGTACTCCAAAGTTTCCAAAATGTCGATCTTCATTTAATATAATTGCATCAAAAACAAGCATATCAATCAATTCCTGATAGAAATCATCTCCTAAATTAAGATAATAACTTCTTACTGCTTCAATTCCGCCAGTTTTTACAAGTCTACCAATAGAAATAAATGATACATCCATACTTGTAAATAATTCACATGTAGAACACAATTTACCTTTCCATTGAGATAATCCATATTCAACATAACGAAGTTCCATAGCCTTAGCTATCTGACTAGCATAATATTCTGAATATGGTTCTAATCCACTATTAGCAAAACCTTCTGTTCCTGATTTATAAAGAAGGATTCTACCATTCATCCTACGCCATGATTTTGCAAGCATACCATTTGTTGTAAATTCAGGAGAAGAACGAAAAGAGTTTCTTGTATAACTTCCATATCCTGTAAAAGCAATAGAAGCAATATTTGTATTAAAAGAATTTGTATATAAATTTTATCAGAAAATTTATCGTTACAATTTTCTTGAACTATCCAATAACAATCATTTAATGATAGCCCTTGACATATATCAATGATACCTTTTGTATCTTTTTCATTTAATCCTAATCTTGCTAAAAAATTAGATACATATGCTCGATTTCTAGATATAATTCTTTTTTCTAACCATCTTTTTAATGAATGATTAGTGAGTTCTAAATCTAAAGGTAATAATGATTTTAATTCTTTATTTACTAAATTAATTTCTACTTTTAAGCCATCATTTGTATTTTCCATTGAAAAATACAATAAAGCATAGTCAAATTGTTTTAAAATATAATTCATGAAAATTACATCCTTTCTAATCATAAAATAAAAAGTCGAATAATTATAAATGAAGTATAGCATACGGCAGACGTTGTCCGCATCCTAATTTGTAAAATAAAAGTCAAAACATCACTCCTTTTTTATTGTATAATTTATATATACTTATCATATCGGAGACTACTGGGTCGTTTGACCGTTCTCCCCGGTTTTTAGTTAGGAGGTTGTTTTGACATGAATATCATAGAACATTATAGCGATAAAATCAATGGTGCTTTATCTTCTTTTGACCGCATTATTATCAACGGATATATTTTATCCCTTCAAAATCCTCGTCAGTTTTTATTCTATCTTATTTCTAATTCTGTTAAGCTTCTTGATTTCCATTCTTTCGCTAAATCTCAAACTGATTCTTTATGCTTACATATTGACTCTTATGCCAATGACTGTGGTGTTGATATTACTTATTTATCTTCTCCTAAAACTAATAAAGATGAACTTGCTCGTGCCGCCTTTGACAAAGATCCTTCTAGGACTGGTTTGATTGCTGCTTTTTCATCTGTTGAGCTTTGTCGTACCATGACTGTTGTTTCCAATCATCAAACTCTAAAACTGGAAACTGCCTCTCGTCAAACCAAATGCAAGCATTACTATCTTTACTATAATGATATGGAATTCGGCTGGATGTTTATCAAAATCCAAACATGGTTCTCTTATAATGTACAGATATACATTAACGGTAGAGAATATCTTTCTAAGCTGTTTGATAAAAATAATATTAATTATGAAATGTATCATAATTAATTTTCCTTTATCGATGATTTCGATAAGGCTCAGAAAATCGCCAATGATATTCTCAATAAAAAAATATCTGCATCATTTGATGGGATGATCAAAAAGATTAATGTTCATCTGCCTGCTATAGAACAAACAATGGGACACAGTTATTACTGGTGTCTTGATCAGTGTGAGTTTGCGACCGATATAAACTTTAAAAAGAGAGAAGATTTATCAATCATATATAAAAAACTGGTCGAAACGTCATATTTTGCTTTTAACTGTCATGATATCTATTCATTCTTTGGACGAAAGGTTGAGTATATAGGAAGATTTAAAGGAGAGATTATTTCCGATTTAAGAAACAGGAAACAGGGTTTCCGAATAAAATTCAAAATGAATAAAAACCAGATCAAGATGTATGACAAAGGAAATAATCTCAGAATCAAAGTTACAATAAACAATCCTGCTGAATTTAAAGTTCTAAAGAATGATGATGAAAGCGGCAGTAAAAAATGGAAGCCAATGGGCAAAAGTATTGCCAATTTGTATCGCTACAGTGAAGTTAGTGAATCAATTACTAAAAGATTTATAGAAGCACTGCCGACAGTAGACAGCGATATTGTCACATTAAAGGAAATCAAAGAAGTATCGAAACCTAAAGAAGTAAACGGCAGAAGATATTCAGAATTTAATCTGCTTAGCGAAAATGACCTTAAATTATTTAAGGAAATATCCGATGCAGGCTATCTTATAAGAGGATTTAATAATAAGCAGCTTAGAAAGAAGTTATATGAAGACAGCAGAAATCAAAAGAATATCAGCAAGATGACAAGGACATTAGCGAAACTAAGGAAACATGGAATAATAAAGAAAGCAGCCAGAAAAAATAATTATTGTCTAACAGCAAAAGGAAGAAGAATAACCACAAGTATTCAGATGTATACAGGTTAAAGAAGTACTTGGTTAAAAACTATCAAAGTTTGGGGAAAGGGGGCACTATGTCTTCATATACCAAAAACTTGTTATTTTTTATTGCATTTTCAATGCAATAGCATATATACTGTTAAAAAAATAGCAAAAATGCACCCAAATCATCAGGTGCTTTCTTTTATTATCTTCTTTAACTTATCCCTAATTTCATGCAGTTCCGCTACTGCCTTTTCAACGTCATTGTTTTCCCTTAATTCCTCTACAATTTCATTTAGTTTTTTGCTTATTTCCTCTAGTTCCTTCATTTTTCTTCCCTCCAGAATATAATTATATAGACAAATTATAAAGTATTATGCCGGATTTTTGTAGACTGATAGGGACTGTAAAACAGGTTTAAAGGATAAAAAACAAAAACAATGATATCTACTACAAAATATCAGAAATTATTAAAATATAATATTGCTTGACTTTTGTACTTTGTATTGATACTTTAATAATAGAGAGCGCTTTCTTTATCATTAAAATTTATTTTACAAAATAACAAAATAATAAAAGGTGGCAAGTGGAAGTCACGGGATGGAGAAAAAATGAATAAAAAAATTATATCATATTTACTCTGTATATCAATTTTATGTACAGTTTTTTTCAAAGTTTCTGAAAAACAAATTTATGCTGACAATTCTAATGCTATGACTTTAGAAGAAGCTATTAAATTGATAAACGATAGAGTAAACTCAAAAAAGAAAACTAAATTTTCAACTATAAACGAACCATATGTATATCCAATATTACCAGGAACAAAAGAGTGGGAAAGTTTTAAATCTAAAAGTGAAATGATGAATGCTTGTCAGATACCGTCTGAAATAATTGACTCTATGTCAACAGAAGCCTTAACTCTTTCAGTTATCAATCATCCATTATTAGATACTGATGTTCTTTCTTATGACAACTATACACAAGGCTTTGATTCCTTCGTATCTGATTTTGATGCTGCAAAAGCATTATTAGAAAGAGAAGATTTTGCAGTTAATTTAGCAAAAATATATTTAGATACACCTGTTTTAAGTAAAGAGGAATATAAAGAACAACGTTCTAACTCCCAAAATACTATGTTAGATTTCACTGTGAAAGAAACAGTTTTAGCAGTTCCACAAGTATATAATTTATTTAAGGAAGACGAAGCTGAAGCATTAATTGTAATAGCAAAAAATAAAATGAAAGAAAAATCAAAAAATGAAGAAACATATGGTACCTCAGTTAATACCTTTTTTACAGTAAGAGCTGCCATTTCTGGAAAAAGTAATAGAAAAATGGATTTGCAACTGTATTGACTCCCAGGGGGTCTTATGTTGTTGTTATTACTATTTCTGATGCAGAGTTTACGGCTCAACAAAAAGAACAAATAAGTGCAACTTATAGAAAAGAATACCCTCAAGCAACAATAGTAGCATCAGCAAGTAAAAAATATAACTGTCATTCTTATGCATGGTATCTTTCATCAACAAATAATAAATATTGGATGAATGATCCAAGTAAATATATGAGTGATGGTAGTTATTTAAAACTTAATTATTCAAATGTGAAAAGCGGAGCAAAAATGTATTGGAGTGGAGAACAACATTCAGCAAATGTAATCTCAGTTAATTCAAATGCTGCAAATGGTAAAAAATGTACAGTACAATCAAAATGGGGACAGGGTCCTATAATGAAACATAATGAAAGTTATTCTCCATACAATAATTCTAGAACTGTGTGGAGCAAGATAAGTTAGTATAATAAAATGGGTTAAGACAATTGGTGTCTTAGCCTTTTTATTATACAAAAAAACCTAGAGCACTATGATATGATAACCTCCCAGTAGACAGTGTAAATAATTAAACGCTGATATGGGAGGTTTTTATATTGGGAAGAAAAAGTAAATATTCAAAAGAACTAAAATTAAGTATTGTAAAAAGATATTTGGATGGTGAAGGATCAACAGTTTCTTTAGCTGAAGAAATAAATACAGCAAATGAAGTAGTGAGTAATTGGGTTAAGCAATATAAAGCATTTGGTGAAAATGCATTTGATACATCTTCTAAAAATACTTTTTATATAAAGTATAATAAACGAAAAGTATCGTGGAGTATATGTATGGGACAAGAGAAAATCAAAAAAAGCTGGTAATCACGCATATAAGAATGATGATGAAATTATAAAAATTGAAGGCGGAATGCCAAGAATAATTGAAGATGATTTGTTTTTTAAATGCCAGAATATTAAAGCATCCAAGATAAAACCCCACAGACATTCAAGTCACGAGTATATTCTTACTGGTAAAATAAACTGTGGAAAATGCGGTCACAGTTATTGTGGTAGCAGTGCCTATAGAAATAAGAACAATAATATGATCTATAATTACTGCTGTATGAATCGTAAAAATAAAAAAGGGTGCAATAACAAAGCTATTAATGCAGATAAGCTGGAATATGCAGTCATAGAAGCAATCAGGGACACTTTCCAGAACGACGATGCAATTAAGCTGATTGCCGAAAAGATGGACCATTATCTAAAAGAAACGATTTCTACAGTCGATAAGGAAACAGTAAGTAAACTAAACCGTGATTTGGAAAATATCGATACTAAACAAGAGCGTCTAATTGATTTGTATTTAGACGAAAAGCTTTCTATTGAAAGTCTGAATAAAAAATCTGCTCTTCTTGATCAGGAAAAAACGATAATAAAAAACAAACTTAACGAATTAAGCAGTATTGTTAAATTTGACCTTGACATTGATAAAATAATTATCTTTTTAAATGATATGAAAAACAAGCTTAACGAAACTGATCCACAAATAAAAAGAACACTTATTGAAGCGTTCATATATAGAATTTCTATCAATGAAGATGATGTAGATATCATCCTATACCTAGATAATCTTATTGATAAAAACTGCGATAATATTGGTGGAGGTGAGGGGAATTGAACCCCTGTCCAAGCATAATCCCTCCAAAGCGTCTACAGTTTATCTCATTGAATTAATTTAATTAGGCTACAATCAATGAGCAATTTTCCACCTAACGAGCTTATAAAATTTTCGTAATACCTACCTAAGCTATAGATACTCTTATCCTATAAATTTATGATACCAGTTATCTAGTTATAGGCACACTAAATAGTGGCAGCTTTCATGTCTATGTCGACTAAGCGAAAGCGTAATTAGTTTGTCTGTTTCCAGTTATTTATTTGTGCATTTAACGAATGCCTTCGACTGCAGCTAAGGTCAGACATATACCTGTCGAACCCAGGACACCCCCAGTTTAATAATTTTTAAGAGCTTTTTGAATTTCTCTTTTAGAATCCCTTTCTTTTAAATCTTGACGTTTATCATAAAGTTTTTTACCACGAGCAAGACCAATTTCTAATTTAACTTTACTACCTGTATTAAAGTATAGCTTAGTTGGTACAACTGTCAAGCCTCCTTCTTTTAATTTATTAGAAATTTTTAATATTTCTTTTTTATGTAAAAGAAGTTTTCTTGTTCTTAATGGTTCATGATTAAAACGATTACCATGACTATAAGGAGAAATGTGCATATTTTCTATAAATGCTTCATTATCTTTGATTCTAACAAAAGCATCTTTTAGATTAACATTTCCTAAACGAACTGATTTTATTTCTGTCCCTTTTAACTCAACACCAGCCTCATAAGTATTTAAAATAAAATAATCATGATATGCCTTTTTGTTGTTTGAAATAATCTTCATACACATTCCCCCTTTTAATTATTAATATTTACTTTTTCGATGTCTTACTTTATGAAAACTATTTCTTTCTCGTTTATTAGAACGTGAAAAATCATGTTTTCGTCTACGCTTAGAATGACCTTTTTTTCTTTTATCATCTTTACGTGTATTTATTATAACAGTTTTTTGTGTCTTTTTGTTGGATTTCATGCCAACAATTTCAAAATCTACTGATTTATCTATTTTTGATGCACTAGCAACTCTCACCTTAACACAATCAGACATTTTAAACACTTTACCTGTTCTTTGACCTATATAGCGAAGATTTTTTTCATCAAAAAAATAAAAATCATCTGTTAAATCACTAACATGAACTAAGCCATCTATTGTGTTATCAAGTTCAACAAAAAAACCAAAATTGGTGATAGAACTTATAATTCCTTCAAATTCTTCACCTATATGTTTTTCCATATATTCAGCAATTTTCATATCATCAACTTCACGCTCAATATCAATTGCTTCACGTTCTTGATTAGAACTTTGAAGAGCAATCTCTGGCATTATCTCTTGATAATGTTTAATTGTTCGATTATCTAACCTTTTTTCAAACAGATATCTTCTAATCATACGATGAACAATTAAATCAGGATAACGCCTAATCGGCGAAGTAAAATGCGTATAAAATTCATCAGCTAACCCAAAATGCCCCAAACACTGTTCATCATAACGTGCTTTTTGCATGCAACGTAATAATAAAGTTGATATAATTGTATGTTCTGGAGTATCTTTACTTGCATCTATAATACTACTTAATTCATTTGGATATATATTTTCTAATGATCCTTTGATCGTATATCCCATGATTTTAGCAATTGAACAAAACTGCATTAATTTCTTTGTTTTTGGTTGTTCATGAACACGATAAATAAAAGGCAGTTCAAGCCACTTAAAGTGTTCAGCAACAGTTTCATTAGCTAGCAACATAAATTCTTCAATGATACGATCACTAGCTCCACGCTCTCTTAAAACTACATCAGTTGTTTCACCTTTGTTATTAACAATAACCTTTGCTTCTTTAACATCAAAATCAATTGCTCCACGCCTAGCTTTCTTTTTTTGTAAAATCAAAGCTAATTCCTGCATCAAGAAAAATAATTCCTTAACATGACTATACTGTAATTGTAACATTTGGTCACCATCTAATATCTTATTAACATTAGTATAAGTCATTCTTTCTGTTGAATTAATAATTGCAGGTATGATTTCATGTTCAATAACATCTCCATTTTGATCAACTTCCATAAAACACGAAATTGTAAAACGATCAACATGAGGATTCAAAGAACAAATACCATTTGATAATTTATGAGGTAACATTGGTATAACTCGATCTGCCAAATAAATAGATGTTCCTCTTGTAAAAGCTTCTTTATCTAATGGCGAACCTTCCTTTACATAATAAGATACATCAGCAATATGAACTCCTAAACGATAATTACCATTAGCTAATCTTTTTAATGAAATACCATCATCCAAATCTTTAGCATCGTCACCATCAATTGTAACAACTACTTCATTACGCAAATCAACTCGATCACCTATATCAATACCATCTAATGTATCAGGAATTTCTTCAATTTGTTCATATACAGCTTTTGGAAATTCAACTGATGCTCCATGTTCATAAACAATTGATAAAATATCAATTCCTGGATCATTTTTGTGTCCCAATATCTTTATGATATCCCCTTTTAATATAGGTTTATATACCTTAATTTCAACCAACACTTTATGACCTGGCATAGCACCATGCAAATGAGCATGATCAACATAAACTCGCTTATCAAATTTAGGATCATCAACATCAACATAATAATCACGTTTACCTTTTTTAATCTCACCAACCAATTTAGTTTGACCACGCTTTATTACTCGAATTATTTTACCCTCAGGTCTTTCAACTTCACTATATTTATTTATTTCAACTAATACAATATCCTTATTAAAAGCATCCTTTAAAGAATCAGGAGCAATAAATATATCTTTTTCTTGGTCTTCAACTGCAACAAAACCAAAACCCTTTTTATTAATAGTAAGAGTTCCCAAGACCATACCAAACTGATTAGGCAAATAATAATGATTATATTTATTTCTTACTACTACACCTGTTTCTTCTAATTCATTCATTAATTTAACCAATTTAATAAATTTATCACTACTTGTACAGTTTATCTTTTTAGCTATTAAATCAATTGAACGCTCTATATAATTTTCATCACTCAATAATGTTAAAATTTCTTCTTTCACTTACTCACCACCCTTTATTCCAAAATAAAAATAGGACCAATAGTCCTATTAATTATGACATTCTAATAATGATGGCAATAATGAAGAATGCTATTGCTAAACCAGCTGTTATTCTTGTCATAACTAAATCTGCTCCACGTTCTTTTTGTTGAGCAAACAAGTTTGAATTTTGACCAGTTAAAGCATTAACAATCCCATCAGATTTACCACTTTGTAATAGACATAATATAATAAGTGCTATTGATATTATCATTAATAAGACATTTAAAATAGTGCCAAACATAATATACCTCCTAATTGATACTTTGATACATCGCTAAAACATAATAACATAATATTTTTAAAATTTCAATGATTTAATCAATACTTTGACGAATAGTCATCAAATATATCTTTAAATTCCCTTTTCCAGTACCCTAACTTCTAAATTCCCACACCTTTTAACATCAATTTCTTTAAAACCTAATTTTTCCCAAAAACATAAACCTTTTAAATTCTCTTTAATACAAGCTAACTGAACAGTACTACAAGTTTCTTTATACTCATCAATCATAAACTCCATTATTTCTTTACCAATTCCCTTTCGCTGCCAAGATTCATCCACTAAAAACAAACCAATCCAAAGACAACTATTATCATGTTTCATCGAAAAACGATAACCTATCTGATAATCAATCAAAGCAACTATTTTTTCATTATAATATATTTTCTTTATATAATGGTCCTTTTCATCAAAACCCTCAGGATTATCCATCTGCTCAATAATATATTCTTTTGTAGGAACAGTTCCCTCTAAAAGATAATATTGTTTTTGTCGCAAATGAAAATCATATAATTCATCATCTAATTCATAAATTCTTCTATATTTAAGCATTATCAACACCCACCACATAAAAACGATCATTATTTAAAACCAATACTATATTTGCACTATTTGGTAAAGACTCAACTTTTTGCTTATATCTTAAAGAAATAAGCACATTATAATATTCATTATTTTCCAACCCTTCTATAACTACTTTAGAAGGAGAAAAAGAAATAATTTCATAATCTTCCACTTCTAATTCTGGATATTCTTCTTTATTAACATAAAATGATTTTAATGCAAAAGAACTAAATGCACTTTGTAAATCAGGATAAATATAATCTAATCCTCCTATTTGATTTTCCTCCTTGTCTTTTAAAGTAAAATAATCAACAGCAAAATATGATGCAACTAATTGACATTCTTCATTTGATTGCCTATTTTGATAAGCCTTATCTAATCGAGTATAAATTTCATCTAATAATTCATTAGATGATGTTTTAATATATGGAGTAGTCTGTTTTTCTTTAATAACTGGTTTCTCTTGATTTAAATGCATATATGTTCCACTGAAACCTATAACTAATAAAAGACAACCTAAAATAATAAATCTATCAATAATAACTCTTTTTTTAGTTCTTTTGTTACGATATCTTTCTAAAATCTTAATTTTAGGTAAATGATCACTATGAATAAAAATATTAACTATTGTAAGTAATGGCTTATATTTTCGACTAACCATACCTGTTAACTCCACAAATAATTCAAAAAATAACATTAAAATAATAAACATTATTGTTCCTAATATAGAATCATATAAATATACATAAGAAGTTAATGAAAACAAAAATGTTATACCATAAAGTACAATTACACTCTTTCGATGTCCAAGCTTTAATTTAAACATCAAATTGTGATGTAAATGCGCCCTATCTGCTTCACTAAACTTTTTATGATGAACTTTTCTACGTATAATCGCTATCAGGGTATCCATGATTGGAACCATTAAAACAACAATTGGAGCACCTAAAGTAAAAAAGGTAGAAACATTATAACCAAATCCTAATAAAGAAATTACTGAAATCATAAAACCTATATATAAAGCTCCACAATCGCCTAAAAAAACTTTTGCTGGATGAAAATTATAAAATAAAAATCCCATAATCGCTCCTGCTAAAACCAGTGATAAAGAAGCAATATCAGTTCTTCCGCTAGTTAAAGAAGTCATCGATATAGTAAATAAAACTATTATTGAAATACCTGATGATAACCCATCAAGACCATCAATTAAATTTATTGCATTTGTTATTCCTACTATCCATAGTACAGTGATGATTGCTGGAATAATTGGTGGCCAATTACTAGGCATAAAATCAAAACCTTTTAGATATATATCACCATAACCAATTACAATTAAAGCTGCTACTAATTCTACTATTAGTTTTGTTTTAGGCGATAGATCATGAACATCATCATATAAACCTATAAAAAAAACAAAAAAACCAGCAATTAAAATTGCATTTATTTGGGGATCAGTCTTTAGAAAAATCACCGCTCCCATTAATGAACTTATGTAAATTGCATATCCACCTATTCGAGGAACCTCAATTTTATGAACCGTACGTTTATTTTTATGTGCCACAATTCCTAAACTTTTTCCTAACCTGATAACTACAGGAATCAATAAAGCTGTAATCATCATTGTGACAACAAACGACATTATTAAACTAGGATTCATCTTCTCACTTCCTATCTCTTGTATATTATTAATTATTTTTGAATAAAATACAAGATAAATAAGTTATTTAGTTTTATAATAATAATATTAAGAATAAAATAATCAAACTAAAATTAAAGATTTTTTATCCAAATAATCCAACCAATATTTTTTTCCAAACGATTATTATGAATTACAATATCACTAAGTTCTTTCAACATTGTTATAACATTTACTATTACAGCTCTTATTCCTACAATTTTATTTTTAAATAATTTAATTATATACCCAAAATACTTTTTAGTTAACTTATCAATTACACTTTTTTAGCTACAAAAAATGAAAAACCAGAAGAAAATATCATTTTGATATAACTTCTGGTTAAATTTTAGTCATCTTAACTTAATGACATTGACTATTAACTCTCATGTTACTTAACATAATGTGTATTTTCTAACATTACACCACAACCATTAGCAACACAATTTAAAGCATCATCTGCAACAAATACTGGTACTCCTAATTCATTTTCCAACAAGCGATCAAGTCCGCTTAATAATGCTCCTCCACCTGTTAAGAAAATTCCTCTTGACACAATATCAGCAGCTAATTCCGGAGGCGTTTGCTCTAATACATGTTTTGTTTCTCTTACAATTGTTTGACAAGTTTCTCTTAAAGCTAGTTCAGTTTCATCTGCAGTAATTGTAATCGTATGTGGCAATCCTGTTACTAAATCACGACCTCTTACTTCAAAAATTTCTTCACTGATCCCTTTAATTGCAGTACCAATTTGCATTTTAATTTGTTCTGCAGTACGGTCTCCAATCAATAACTTATATTTATCTTTAACAAATTTAATAATATCTTCATCCATTACATCTCCAGCAATTTTAAGCGAACTACTTGTAACTATATCACCTAAAGACAATACTGCAATATCAGTGGTTCCACCACCAATATCAATTACCATATTACCAGTTGGTTTTGAAATTTCAAGTCCAGCACCAACTGCTGCTACTTTAGGTTCTTCTTCAATAAATACTCGCTTAGCACCACATCTTTCAGCTACATCTTTAATTGCACTTTTTTCAATTGATGTAATATTTGATGGACAACAAATTAAAATTGTTGGTCTAGAAAAAATTCCTTTTAAATTTAATTTATTAATAAAATGAGTAATTAAGATTTCTGTTATTCTAAAATCTGCAATAACTCCATCTTTTAAAGGACGAATTGCTTTTACTCTTCCTGGTGTCTTTCCTAACATATCTTTAGCTTCTTGGCCAACAGCTAAAGGTTTTTTATTTTCATCATCTATCGCTACTACAGAAGGTTCATTTACAACAATACCTTCACCTTTGACATAAATTAAAATATTTGCTGTACCTAAATCGATACCAATTTCTTTTGATAATGCCATCATTAGTCCTCCTTATTTTTTCTTAACTATTGTACCATGATTTTTGATATTTACAAGGTTAAAAGCGAAATAAAACCAAATAGCAATAATTTTTTCTATTATTGCCATTTGGTTGATTATACCGCTATTTTTGTAACATCTTGGTCAAAATAAGATTCTGGATTTAACGCCTGATTATCCTTTTCTAAAACAAAATGTAAATGACATTTTAATTCAGATTCATAAACATTTTCTCCACTAATTCCAATCTTATCACCTTGTTTAATAACTGCATCTTTTTCTACACTAACTTCATTTAATGACTGATATGTAGTACTAAAGCCATTTTCATTAGTTATAGTTACAACCCAACCAAGTAAAGCATCATTATCTTTTTTAGTTACCGTACCTGAACATGCTGCTTTAACTTCAAAAGCTTTTCCATCTTTTGAAAAATCCACACCTAAATTTGGTCGATAAACCCCTTCAAAATATACTAATGCTTTTTCCAGTTCAGCATCACTTAAAGATGCATCATAGAATTTTTTTACAATTTTTACATCATCACTAACAGGCTTTAATAATTTCTCAGTCGTTACAGTTGGTTTTTCCTCTTTAATCTTATCTTCTTTATTATCTTCCACTTTGACAACAGCGGTATCTTTAAATGGCTGATATTGATTTAAAACTAATTGGATCACACCAACTCCAATTAAAAATAACATTACTACCATACCAAAAACTAAAACACGTCTATTACGCTTCATAAATAATTTCATTGTTTCACCTCATTTGTAGTGTTTCCACTAAAACAAGGTTTATACTAATTATTTACAATTTCAATATTAGTATAATAGTGATTCAAGATTTCCTTATAATTAGAACCTTCCAAAGCCATTCCTTGTGCTCCATACTGACTCATTCCAACACCATGACCACTACCTTTGGTTGTAAATACATACTTATTACTTACATATTCAACAGTAAAACAACTCGAAGATAAACCTAATTTTTCTCTAACTTGACGACCACTATAGTTTTTACCACCAACACTCAAAGTCGCTACTCGACCACTCTTTTTATACGCAATAATATTAAAATTTATATCTTGACAATTAAATTTTTCTTTTAACTCTTGTTTGGTAAAAGATACTTGTCGAGTATTTTTAGGATCTATTGTTAAATCCCAATGACTATCAACACTTCTTAAATACGGTAAAGGACTTGATTCAAAATAATCTTCTACATTTTCAGTATATCCATTACTAGATGAAAAAAACAATGCAGAAATATAATCTCCTTGATATTTCATTACTTCATTTTTTGTTTCTTTAATAGCAGTACTAATTTTTTGATAATATTCATCGTATTTGTTACCCCAATTCTCTTTCATCTTATCTTCACTTAAATACACTTGACTATTAGTAGTATTATCTACACTTAAATTACGATTATAAACAAATGTTCGACTAGCTACTACTTGTGCTTTTAAAGCTTCGGTTTCAAAATTAGCAGGCATCTCTCCAGCAACTACACCTAAAAGATAATCATCTAAATCAACATAATTAACATTATTATCAATTGTCACTGCAACTTTAACTGGCTCTTCTTTAATCTCCTTTTTACCTTGAATCGTTTCTTCTTTAGCTTGATAATAATTCATTGATAAAAAAATAGCCCCAACTAATATAACAATTCCTAATTTTACACTTATCTCTCTCATATATAATTACCTCACATAATTATATGAGATATAATTTAAAATATGTTAAAAATGTATTGTAGCAAATTCTAAAATAAACGACCCCAGCAAATATCCTAAAGATAATGACGCTATTAAAAAAAATAAATAAAATTCTCTTACTTTAGCCTTTCTAATTATATTATCAAAATTAAAACAACTTAATCCCCACATTGAAAGCATCACTGAAACCACATACACAAAAGTCTTAATAATTTGATAAGACATTAAGATTCACCTCTATCATCATTTTCATTATTACAAACATTCTCCCTGATAAAACAAAACCCCTTTAATTTATCATTCATATTATCACCTAACCTCAGACATAGTATATCATAGTTATATCATAACAAAAACATTTACACAAAGACAAATATCCCTCCTTACTCAAAGCTAATTAAAAAACATCTAAAATTGTTTTAGGATGTATACCAGTCACTTCAAAAATGTTCTAACAAAATATTATTAAAAGCACACCAGCTAAGTAATTAGCCCACCTTAATTAATCCTAAATATCACTAATAAACCTTAACATTTTTAAACCTTGAAAACAATTAGTTATTATCTATAAGCAGATTCTAAAAATTATTAGAATCTACCACTAAAGTTAATAATACGTTTATTAAAACCATTTCCAATCAAAGTGTATCTTACTACTATTGTAAACAATTATATTAAATCCCAAAAAAAGTCACACTCCTAAAATTCACTATATCAATATAACTGTATTAAAATATTTACAACTAATATTTCTAATCAAGGATTTTAACAAATCGCCTATAAAAGCAATCATTTTTGAAATTCAACAACATCTAAACTTTCTCAAAAAATTAAACATACAAATAGTAAAAAATAATAGTTTTCATTTTTTTAATAAATGTGCATAGACTGTAACAGGTGATAAAATGAATACTTCAATTATAGAAAACTTAATGTATAATCAACTATTCCTTGCAGCTAATTATGACTTAATAATTTCCATTGCTCCAAATAAAGACATTAAAACTAGATTGCATAATTTTTCAGCTGATTGTAAAAACAATGCTACTTTTCTTGATCATTTTTATCAAGAAATAAATAATACTAGTTTTTACCCTTTACTCCAAAAACCAGTATTCCATGGCAATTTTAAAGAATCACTACTTTGGATATTAAATTATATAGAAAATTCTTATCGAATGTTTCATATCAATGGATATAAGAAAACCTATTCTGAAAAAGAAGCAAAATTACTAAATTACATTGCAGGAAACCTAAATAACCACTGTATTGGAGTTACCCAAATGTTACTAACAAAAAATTGTTAGTAACATTTTTATAACACAAAAAAACCAGGAATAATTCCTGGATTAGTTTAAAATGGTGACCTGTACGGGATTCGAACCCGTGAATGCATGCGTGAAAGGCATGTGAGTTAACCGTTTCTCCAACAGGCCATGGCGCTTGAAGTAGGACTCGAACCTACGACCGATCGGTTAACAGCCGATTGCTCTACCAACTGAGCTATTCAAGCAATGGAGCGGGTGATGGGAATCGAACCCACGTAGTCAGCTTGGAAGGCTGAAGTTCTACCATTGAACTACACCCGCTTCTTTTTAACAGTATCCTTAATGACTACTGCTCAACTATAATAACATTTTATAGATACTATTGCAAGACTTTTTTATTAATTTTTAAATTTTTTTCAAACATTTTCTTTTCACATTAAAAATAATACAAATAAAAATACCATTAATGGTATTTTTATTCATTAACTTCGTGCTCATTATCTTCTGAAATATTATTTTCCTCAGAAGAATTGTCTGGTATTATATTATCATCTGGTTCATCAACATCATCATTAGATTGATTATCACCTTGTAATTCTTTTCTTGAACCATTATTATCTATATTATTTTTGTCTTCTTTATAATCATTATCATCTTTCTTTGAATCATCAAGCTGATTTTGAAGATTATCAATTTGTTTTTGTTGATCTTGATAATATTCATAGGCAAAATATCCACCCACACAAATTCCTATAATAATAACTAAAATCAATAAAAATAATAGAATCGTTATAAAAACGGAACGTCTTTGTTTCTCTTTTTTTACCTTTGTTTTATGTTTGGTTTTTGTAACCTTCTTTTTCTTTATTCTTGGACGCTGTTTATCTTTCTTTATTATTCTGTCAGTTTCAATATCATCAATTTTTACTTCATTATTTTCTATCTCCAAATCACTATCATTAAATTCAAATCTCTTAGTCATTTTTTTCACCTCGTGCATATAATATTATACACAGATATGAATTTTATATAAACTTTTAGCTATTTTTTAGATTATCTAAATATTCTTCCAAACAAATCCCCTGTCTAGTAATTTTTTTAGCATGAGCTTTTCCTACATACCGATAATGCCATGGTTCATAATTAATTCCAGTAATACTACTTTTGTCTGATGGATAACGTAAAATAAAACCATATCGATGACAATTTTCCATCAGCCAGCGCTGTTCTTTAGTTTTTTCTTGACTTTTATCTAACCGCTGATTATTATAAGAAACCAAATCAACTGCTAACCCTAATTGATGTTCACTTGTGTTTGGTTTTGCCACCCACATGCTCGCTGCTTCTTGAGCTTCATTATATGAATAACCTTTTTTTAAATATTCACCAATCTTATTTATAAAAAGCTGCTTTTGTTTATCATATGTACGATATGATGAACAAACAATTATTTTCATTCCCTCCTTTTTAGCATCATCTAACATTTCCTGCAAAGCTTGGTAAGCCCGTTGGTCAACTGACTGTTGATCATTTAAAGCCACCAAATTTACTTGCCAATTATCTGGTACTTTATTTTTATAATTAACCAATGTTAATAATTCATCATTAATTATTTCATTATTTTTATCCTCAGTTATACTTGCCTTTGTAACTTCATTTTTAACATTCTCCTGACTTTCAACACTTTTTTGCTCTATTACATAATTCAATCCTAATCCATAACCAACAATTAATACAATAGCAACCATTATTTTCTTTTTCATCTTTCTACCTCCATATTTAAACAATACAATAAGGAAGCATATAATTAGTTACATTTTTACATCAAAGTTGCATCATAAATAAATAATTCCAGCATAAGTATGGTCAATATCTCTTTCAATTGTACAATGTTCAAACACTTCTTCCTTTGATAATCCTAAATAATCCACTCCATAAGCAACTATACCTTTTTTACTTAATGCAACCCCTGATTTCATATCCTCTTTTTTAAAAACATAATTAATAAAATGATATTTATAAATTTTATTATCATTTCCATCAATCCATATTTCTAGATAACCCTCTTCACTGATAAATGTTGCCTGTATCAAAACAACACAACTTTCAGGATCAGTAGCCTTAGCATAAGTTACTGTATTAAATGTATTATTTTCATAAGTTTCATCTAAATCAACAATCGGTATGATTTGCAGGTTCTGCAATTCTTTTATTTCTTGTACAATATTTTCTCTTATTTTATTATAATCCTCTTTTGATTTTATCAGTTGTTTAATACAAACATAATTTTGAATTTCTGAATTATAATCATATAATAACTTTATTTTTTCTTCAGTACTTAATTTACTTGTATGCATAGATAAAATATCTTTTTCATTAATTTTTTCCACTATGACTTGAGCAAGTATTCTGCTATCATTCCATTTAGATAATAAAACTGGTGATATAGCAATGATTACCAATAACAACATTGCACCAATTCCAGTAAATAATACTTTAATTCTTTGCAACAGATTCACCACCTTTAAGCAAAACAGTTACTATCGTACCTTGATTTTTTATACTCTCAATTATCATCTTACCATGATGTAATTTTATTATCTGTTCACAAATCGCTAAACCTAATCCAGCTCCCCCTGCACTTCGCGAACGTGATTTATCAACCATATAAAAAGCTTCTTTAATCTTATCAATTTCCTTAGCATCTATTCCACAGCCATTATCTTTAATCACAATACGATAACCATCAATATCTTTTACTCCCATAAATTCAATTATTCCATTATCAATTACAGCTTTTCTAGCATTATCAAGCAAATTTAAACAAACCGTTTTCATCAAATCATTTTCTATTAAAACAACGTCATGTTCAACCGAAACCTTAAAATCAATTTTCGAATTTCTCATAATAGGTGCAACAATTGCCTTAATTTCATCAAAAAAATCAACAATATTAGTTTCTACCATTTCAAAATCCTGTTTTTTTAAAACAATTAATTCCATCAATTTCATCGACATAACTTCTAAACGTTTTCCCTCTTGTACTATTAAATCTGAATAACTAATAATTTGCTCTTCACTAAGTTTTTTACTTCTAAGCATATCTCCATAACCAATCATTGAAGTTAGCGGCGTCTTTAATTCATGAGCAAAATTACCAACAAATATTTCTTGACGATTTAATGCTTCTTGTAATTTATCCATTGATACCATTAAACGTTTAGTCATAGTATTAAAATCTTTAGTAAATTGACCAATTTCATCATCACTAGTAACAACAATTTCATTATCTAAGCCTTCAGCAATAATCCGCTTAGTTGCTTGAGATAATTTTTTTATCGGCTTCACTAACCATCTAGTTACAATAAAAATAACCACTGCTCCTATAAGAGACAACAACCCTATACAATATATAAAAGTTTGATATTGATCTTTACGATCATTAAACAAAGAAGAAATATCACGAGAATTCTCAAGATACATATCTATATCTTCAATCCCTAACTCTAATTTTCTTAAAGTATGTACCTTATACTTATTATTATTTTTTATTATTTTATAACCTCTAGTTCCAGATTTAATTTTTTTAATCAAACTTACATCATCAGAAAAACCACCATTTTGGTAGAGCATTTTACCTCTTTTATCACGCAAACAAAACGAAATACTACCATTAAAAGTTTGAATCCTTAAAGTTGTAGCCGAATTTTGAATAATACTAAATCTCTCAGAATCACTATATTTAGCATCTACATAACCATCTATCAGAGTAAATATTTCATTTATAAAAGATGAAAAAAGAATATCATTTTCCTGGTATGCCATTTCAATCTCTCTTTGTAAAGATGATTTAAAACCTGTTTCTATTAACAAATACCCACCTATACTAAAGCACGTTACAACTGTCAACATTATCGTTAAATAAAGTTTCCAAAAAAATTTCACTCATCCACCTCCAAACGATACCCTATTTTATACACTGAAACAATCTTATCTTCCAAACCTACTTTCTTTCGCATTCGCTGAACATGTAAATCCACAGTTCGGCTATCACCACGATAACTTTCTTGCCAAACCAATTCGTAGATTCGATCTCTAAACAAAGCTATATTTTTATTTTGTAAAAAAAGGACTAGCAAATCATATTCTTTAACTGTTAAATTTACAATTTTACCATCTTTTTTTACTACCCGCGACAAAGTATCAACACTAACATCATAAACTGATAAGTAATGTGATATTTTATCATATCTTCTAAGCACTGTTTCTACCCTTGCTAAAAGCTCAATAATTTCAAATGGTTTAACAATATAATCTTCTGCACCCATTTTTAAACCTTTGACACGATCATTGACATCAGCTTTTGCAGTTAAAAATATAACTGGTATATTTAATGGTCGGATATACTCCATTAACTCATATCCATTTACTTTTGGTAACATAATATCCAACAAAACCAAATCAAATGATTCACCCTCAATTAAATCTGCACCCTGCATACCATCATATGCACACCTACATAAATAACCTGCATCAGTTAAACTAATTCTTATTAATTCATTTATTGCTTTTTCGTCCTCAACAATTAATATTTTATTCATCATTATCACCCTTATTATTATACTATTTATTTGCATCATTTTTACATCATAAATATTAATTAAACAAAATTAGTTTTATTTCTCCAACAAAAAAAGTTGCAACATCTAAAGAATAAATTCTTTAAACGTTACAACCTATTTATTATGAGTGTTATCACTACATTTACAAAATGGAGCGGGTGATGGGAATCGAACCCACGTAGTCAGCTTGGAAGGCTGAAGTTCTACCATTGAACTACACCCGCGAAAATGGTGCCCAGGGCCGGAATCGAACCGGCACGGATTTTAAGGTCCGCAGGATTTTAAGTCCTGTGCGTCTACCAGTTTCGCCACCTGGGCAAATATTTTCTTAAAAATGGTGACCCGCAGGCGATTCGAACGCCTGACCCTCTGATTAAAAGTCAGAT